>Ga0265316_10001081_pt1 | contig 29486 bp, 22 predicted proteins | sample 4522metaG_FD_202092 | JGI IMG/M metagenome (GOLD analysis project Ga0265316, IMG submission 202092) | Rhizosphere microbial communities from Carex aquatilis grown in University of Washington, Seatle, WA, United States - 4-5-22 metaG | ecosystem: Host-associated > Plants > Roots > Rhizosphere >...
TTTCAATATTTTCAACATGTCTGTTTGTAGGTGCATGCAATCAACCTTCAACGGTCACATCTGCCAATCAAAATGCAGACACTGTAAAAGTTCAACCAAAAGATTCAGCTTCAGTTGCAATAGAAAAGTTAAATGATATTGCCAATTTCATTTCTGGGATACCAGTAAACAAATCATCATTTTTATACGATTATACACAAACGCCGGAATGGAATGAATATGCAAGTGAATCAAAAACAGCCTGGGCCCGCTTCGATACTGTTGCAGGTAAATATAAAGCTTTTTCTAAATCTGAGATTAAAGAACCATATGATACCATAAAAACCTTGTTTTACCCCTTTGCAGGACCAGATTTTCTTTTTGCCAATATCATGTTTCCAAATGTTGAGAAGATGATCCTGATTGGATTGGAAGCTCCAGGTACAGTTCCTCAGATTGACAGCACATTGAAAGACAGTCTTAGTAAGGTTTTGGCATTGTACAAGGTATCTATTGAAGATGTAATTCAATTAAGTTTCTTTCGTACTATCGATATGAAAAATGAACTTGGCAACAGCGCCATAAATGGGATAACACCTATAATTATGCTATTCATGGCACGTTCGGACAAAGAAATTTTGGAAGTTGATCCCATGTACCTGGATAAGAACGGAGAATTAAAGAAAACAGGTAAATCTAAAGGGCATCGGGAAGCCAGCGCGGTTGAAATTTTATACCGCGATAAAGGAGCCAGCAAAATAAAACAGGTTGTCTATCTGTCTACAAATCTTGCCGACCCGGCTTTAAACAGCAATGGTCCATTTCTGAAATATTTGAATAATATTGACGACAACGTTGTTACATTTGTGAAATCAGCAACTTATTTAATGCATAAATCATACTTTTCAGTTATCAGGAACACGTGTTTGAAAAAATCCGCCTTTATTTTGCAGGATGATTCAGGTATAGGATTTAAGTTTTTTAATAAAGATAAATGGAACATAAAACTTTATGGTACTTATTCGAAACCGATTAAACTTTTTGAAGAATTTTTTGAAGAGGATTATTTGACAGCCTTTAAAGAAGGGAAACACAAACCGCTTAATTTTAGAATTGGCTATAGTCCAAAGTCGAATTTATTAATAGCTATTAAGAGGTAAATGCCATATTGGAGATGTATTTTTGCAATGGTATTCTGTGGAGTTAATGAATAATAATATTTTGCAAAAGTTGATTTTTAAGGGATAAATTTAATTGGGTAATTGGTATTTGAAAAATCCACTGTTGAGAAGGATAAAAAAGTTCATACTTATAATTGGAATAATAATTATGAGTATGCAAATATGCAGCATAAATGCATGTCCTAATACACTTTTCTCTCTAAGTAATGCTTCGGGCGGATCGATCCTCGGCTTATTAAAAAAGCACATTCCTGCATTTCCTTTGAAAGTTGATACCTCTGGACTTATTTTGCAGATAATGCAATCAAATCCCTGTTTTTTCGAAAATTATATTGATTCATCAAAGGCTTTTGAAATCCAGGCCATTTATACACAAATTGATCGTGACTCAATTAACCGACCAAGTTTCAGGCAATATTCATACAGATTGAATGACAAAGAATATTTTTGTCCTGCAAGTACTTCAAAACTACCTGTTTTATTAATGGCCCTTGAAAAGCTAAAGAAGCTTAATTCAATGGGAATTGACAAGTATACCACGATGAATTTTGACAGCCTCAGACCCTGTCAGAAAGCAGCTTATAAAGATACAGTGGCTGAAGATAGCATTTTGAATATCGCACATTTCATTCAAAAAATTTTACTGGTAAGTGAAAATGATTCTTATAACAGGCTCTTTGAGTTTGTGGGCCAGAAAGCTGTAAACAAAAGATTATGGAAAATGGGATTTAAAAAATCTTGTATAATTCAGCAGTTTAATAGTTGCAATGCAAACGATAATCGCTTTTCCAATCCCCTTTCCTTTATTGATAAAAATGGTAAAAAAATATATTCTCAGCCTCAGGTAAAAAATCGGAGGAAATATAAAAATCCGCTGGGCAAAGTAGTTAAGGGCATAGGATATTTGAACAATGATGGAAAACTTATCAGGCAGCCCCGGGACTTTACATACTATAATAATATTCCCTTAAAAGATTTACATGACATTATGCTGCGTACTATTTTTCCGGATGCTTTTACTAAAGAGCAGCAATTTCAAATAAATCAAAGCGATTATTGTTTTTTATATAAATATATGAGTATGCTGCCGCGGGAATCAGATTTTCATAAATACCATGATACCATAAGATATCCTGACAATCGCAAAAAATATTTAATGTATGGAACAGATACATTTAGACATATAACTGACAGCACAATAAGAATATTTAATATTGTTGGACAGTTATCGGGTTACCTCACGGATTGCGCTTATATAGTGGATTTTAAGAATAATGTTGAGTTTATTTTGGCTGTTACTATTTATAACAATCAATCTGGAATATTTGATGTGTCAAATTACAGGTACAAAACTCTTGGTTTTCCATTCCTTCAGGAGTTTGGACGCTCGGTTTATAATTATGAGCTTACCAGACCAAAGAAGTACAAGCCAGACCTGAGTTACCTGAAAAAATGTATTGATAATCCCATAAAATAGGTAGTGTATGAGAATGCTTGGTTTATACCTGACAATAACTTTGGTTTCTGCCTCAAACCTCATTGCAGCTAGTGGTTTTATGAAGCAGGATAGTACTGAAGTATGTACAAATGATTCAGTGCCTCCAGGAAACCAAAATGATACCATTTCCAATGGTACGCAGCAGGAATCTGATTTTCAAAATTATTTGGATACTTTGTATCACAATAATATTTTCTCAGGGGTAGATACTTTTGCCTGGGATAATAAAATGATAAATTCAGGACATTTTAATTCAAAAGACATGAACGATACCTTGCATATTATTTTGCAGGATTCATCGAAGCATTTATTTTTCGTACCTCCCTATAAAAATTACATAACCTGTGGCTTTGGGCCTAGGCGCTGGATTTGGCACATGGGTATTGACATTAAATTGAATAAAGGCGATTCAGTTCTTGCAGCTTTTGACGGCATTGTAAGAGTTACTAAGTTTGATCCCAGGGGATTTGGCTGGGTAGTAGTAATACGACATCCTTCTGGTCTGGAGACTATTTATGGCCATTTAATGAAAATTCTGGTAGAAACAAACCAGAAAGTCAAAGCAGGGGAATTGATTGGTTTGGGCGGTAATACAGGTCATTCTACCGGCAGTCATCTTCATTTTGAAACGCGGTTCCGTGGCGAACCCTTTGATCCGAATTGCTTCATAGACTTTGACGCCTTCAAATTAAAATGCGACACGTTAGTTCTTACAAGGAAAAATTTCGAATACCTGGTTGATATTAGAAAGGCAAAATTTTGTCGTGTCCTGAAAGGAGATACTCTTTACAAAATTGCACATCGATACCATACAACTATTTCTATTCTATGTCGACTTAATAAAATTAATAAGAAGACTCTATTGCGAATAGGTAGACCGCTCAGGTACCAGTAATAAAAAGTGTAAATTCACCTCTATATTATCTCAAAACCCAATGTCATTTAATTAAGCAACAAGACACCCTTCGACAAGCATAGGGTGACTATGTAATAAGGTCATACTGAGCTTGTCGAAGTATGACCAACAAAAAGTAATTTCTTAATTAAATGACATTGTCTCAAAAGCTCTGAATATTAAATTAATTAAAATGTTTTGGTGTGATATAGAACTTTTTATTAATTGTATTGTTTTAGTTAATATCTGAATAATCTCAAACATGTCAACCTTAAAAGAAAAACTTTACGAAAAAATCGAAGAATGGAGACCTCGTATGCAGAGGCTTCTTGACGAATATGGAGACATAGTAGTTGATAGTGTTACCATAAGTCAGATAATAGGCGGAATGCGTGATGTCAAATGCCTGGTCACAGATATTTCTTATCTTGATCCGGAAGAAGGTATCCGTTACAGGGGTTATACATTACCAGAAGTATTTGAAAAACTTCCCAGGCCAAACGGAGCGGAGTATCCATACGTAGAAGGATGTTTATATCTTTTGTTAACTGGTGATATCCCAACTGAAAGCCAGGTTGCAGATGTGGTAGATGAACTATCTAAACGTCGTATCTTACCAAGACATGTATATGAAGTAATTGATGCTTTTCCTAATATTTGCCATCCAATGGCGATATTTTCTTCTGCAATCCTTACGATGTCAAATGAATCATTCTTTGCGAAAAAATATGATGCCGGAATTCACAAGCAGGATTACTGGGACGCTATGTTTGAAGACTCCCTTAATTTACTGGCTAAACTACCTGAAATGGCCACATATATTTATTCCAAATTATATAGAAATGGGAAGCGGACTCAATCCAATCCACACCTTGACTTAGGAGCAAATTTTGCAAATATGATGGGCATTCCGCCTCCATATGACGATGTTTCAAGATTGCATTTTATTTTGCATGCCGATCATGAAAGTGGCAATGTAAGCGCCCATACAGGGCATCTTGTGTCAAGTTCGTTATCTGATATATATTTATCAATATCTGCAATGATTAATGGCCTGGCTGGTCCATTGCATGGGTTGGCTAACCAGGAAGCTTTAAAATGGCTCTTAAGCCTGATGAAAAAAATGGAAGGTAAACAACCGACTGCAGATGAAATTAAGCAATTTGTATGGGAAACCCTTAATGAAGGGCATGTAATTCCAGGGTTTGGCCATGCCGTGTTGCGCAAAACTGATCCCCGGTATTTGATACAGCGAGAATTTGCTTTAAAACACATGGCTGATGATCCTATGATGTATTATTTAGATATGCTGTTTAAAATTGTACCAAATATTTTAATGGAACAAGGAAAAGCAAAAAATCCATGGCCCAATGTTGATGCTCATTCCGGAGCTATTCAATGGCACTATGGTGTTCGGGAATATGATTTTTATACTGTTTTATTTGGAATTGGCCGCGCAATAGGTACCTGTGCAAATATTATCTGGGACAGAGCTCTTTATTATCCCCTGGAACGACCAAAATCGCTAACTACTGAAATGTTGGAGCAAATAGCTATGAGTTCAAAAAAATAACAATTCATTTTCTTTTTATTATCTTTAGCAAAATGACATTTGTCCTGAAATTTCGGGTCATTTCTTAAACTATCTTATAAAAAAATGCAGCATTTTTCTAAATTTGTTTTTCTTGCAAATTTTGTTTTACTGTCATCTTGTTTATCTGAGAATTCAATACGAGTTGGGCAAATTGAAAATATTAAATTAACAGGGCTCGAAAATAATGCAATAATTTGTCAGGCCGAGTTACAAATAGAGAACAATTATTTTCTGCCATTCAAGCTCAATGCAGATGATATAAAAGTATATGTTTCCGACAAAATTTTAGGGAGAATCCAAATAAAAAACACCCTTCGCGTTAAAGCAAAAGAGAAAAAAAACTATGTAATAGAATTTAAATTTATACCTGCTAACGGTAACGCCGGGATTCTATCTTTAGTGCAAATGTTCAATAAAGGTGACGCTAACTTTACTTTAAAAGGAAATATAAAAGCACATTCATTTTTGATACATAAAAACATTCCAATAGATATTCCTCTGAATAATTGGTAATAAATTTCGTTTGACTAAAGGCATTAAAGAGGCGCGTTGAAGAAATTATTTTACAAGATATATCACCTCGGTTGCTTTTTTCTAAGTCTTCTTATTTTCATTGCCGTGCAACCACCTGTACAAAATTTTTCTTTGAAGAAAGCGCATTCAGTACAATAATTATAAATTCCATAATTTGAATAGATAGATAGTTCGGCTTTAAATTCCTTAATCAGATTTTTTGAAGTTGTATTCTCAGTTATTTTAATTTTCTTCAAATTATTTAATGGATAACATGAAATAAAAGTACCATCGGTTAACAAATCCAAAATCGGATTGCATCTTTTTCCGGTATTCTTCATCATATCACCCAGCAAATTATAAGTTTCAACGGGGAACATGCATGGGACAAAACCACAATCGAAGCCCAATTTAATTTGTCTTTTCTTTGCCTCTGCCAAAAATGAAATAATGTTCCTGCCGATATAGCTATAGAATTTTGGATGTAAGTATTCATTTTTCTGCTCCAGTAATGGATGCGAAATTCCCAGGCGAACTTCACGCATCAAATTATATTTGTCTATATAGTCAAGCAAATAGCCATACTCCTGTCTGCGGTTGAAGATATTAATACCTAGCTTAACTTTTGAACTTAAGGTTTGCATGGTCAATCTTTGTTGCTTTGCCAACTTTTCATTGTTTTCTAAAGGATGAATGGTATTTAGTAAAATTGTTAAATCTCCAACTGCAATTTTCTCAATATAATTCAGTATTTCTTTTTTTATTAATCCATTTGAAAACAACAGGATACTAAATTTTTTCTTAATTGCTTTATCCATCATAGGAATGATAGAGGGATGAAGGGTTGGTTCCCCTCCTAACAGTCTTACTTGTTTGATTCCCGAAAGTGATAAATAATCCAGAGCTTTGGCATAAATTTCTTCAGACATAAAGATTGGCAGTCTATCCTCATGCCTGGTATCACCGGCAAAACAATACGCACACCGTTTATTGCATAAAGTGGTAATGGATAGATTCGACATTCTAAATTGCTTTAATCAATTTCTTTACTTGCCAAAATTGAATTGTCTTTTTCGTTAATTTGTCAACTTTTTTGATGCCGGTTTTATGGGTTATAATTCGCATTTTTTTTATTATCATGGTTAAATCGCTGTGTCTTGAAATTAAGTCCCATATTGCTGCTTCAGGATAATTAATTATAAATTGCTCTTTAGTTTTTTTGCACACGATGACAATATTATTATCGTTCACTACCCATGAAACGTTATCTCCTATTACTATTTTTTTATGGGTTAAATCTTGAATCATCTTGTTTCGAAATTTTCAAGTAAATCGGAATGTTGCATTTTAAGTGCATTTAATGAATGTTCATATGCCATTAGCATATCAATTTCAGAACCAAGTTCTAAATTTGTTAATAAAGAACAAGCACTGATTATCCTGGTTTGAATGCAATGGTTATTGTAGTTGTTAGAAAAGACGGGATGTTCATCTTCAACATAACATCCACCTGCACAGCTCCAGCGGCAAAAGCATGTTTCACATCGAAAATTTATTATTGCTTCTTTTCCTAAATTGATTATTTCATTTTTATTTATTTTTTTTGTTTGACCAATATTTAAATTCGATGCTTTTTTTATACCACTTTTAGATATTAAATGATATCCATAAAAACATCCATAAGGATAAACAATTAAAGTATCTTGACCATCAGGGCAACAAGTTAGGACAGGATATTCTTTAATATCCTCACTGTATAAAGTTTTTATTCCATAGGATTCAATAATCTTTCTGGATTCAAGAAAATTTTTTGAAAACTCATCTGATTTAGACAATTTACTATTTTTTGAAACGGAATGCTGAGTATTATATTCAAAACAGATAGCATCCGGATTTATATTTTCGCACATCCAACTGGCAATTTGCTTCATTTCATTTGCCTCTGTATTTCTGATTTTTAAAAAGAGTTGGGCATTGGAATTGGCTAAAGCTTTTGCAGACTCGAGTGTTTTTGTTAAGCTTTTATCACTACTTATAATTTGATTTAAATCTTTTATATCAATTGATAAAAAAACTTTTTTAAAGTAATCGCCAATGAAGTCAAGCCATTTTTCTTCTATCTGGCTTCCAATTGAAATTTCAAAATTGGTCCTTAAATTCTCAATTGAAGCCATATATTTAATTCTGTGGAGGGCAACTTCAAAAATTTCAGGAAATGAAATTAAATTATTTGCATAAAAATGAACATTTAAAGCATCTTTTTTTAATGATTTGATATTGCAAGCATACCAATCTATTGCATCAGCAAGAGCCTCGTAATTCATTTGCTTTTTTGACTTGGTCACGATATTAAAATTGCAAAACTGTCTGGATTTCTTAAATTCTTGTGAGAAAATATTACAAGGAATTTCAGGTGATAATTGACCTTTAATCTTCCCAGGAATTATTTTATTGGTCTCCTTTAATTGCTGAATAAGTTGAGAGAGAGAATTGTCAGTGATTTTTGATTTTTTACCATTTAGAATAAAATCTTTTATTGTTGATACCGCTTCATTGTTTACAAATGCCGTAACATTAATTAATGGAGCATAAATCAACCAATTCTTATTAATTGGCAGGATGAATATTTGACTGGCTTTTTTCCCCGCTTCAACAACTTTATTTTTATTCTTCACCAATTGATTCCAGAATTTGATCTTTGGTTAGTGCTCTGTTTATAAAACACCGGTCAATTACAGGGACTTTATTATTCAAGCCGGTGTAAATACTTTTTACCGGACAATCTCCGGCACAATGAAAGAGACAAAAACAATCCCGGCATTTTTCCTTGTTTATAACTGCTAAATCAAATAGTTTTTGCCTTTTTTCTTTATTGAAAATTAATTCATTTTTTTCATTATCATAATGTCCAAAAAAGAAATATTCTGAAAGGGGATTACTCTCAGTTAAAACTTCATAGCAGCAGGAAATTAATCCATCCGGAGTAATTACAATAGAATTTTCGAGTGCTTTACAAAAAATATTTGTTGTAGTGTTCATGCGGGCTCCAGAATAATACAGTTCCCTGTTGTATTTTTTAGCAACGCTTTTTGCTTTACGAAAATTAAAAACAAAATTTTTAGCATTGGGCTGTAAAATGGCTTCGCCTCTGCCCATTGGGAAAATTGGCTCGACCATAATTTTTTTAACTTTATAAGAACTGCAAAAAAATTCAACTATTTGATCCAGTTCGTTTACACTTTCTTTCGTAATTGTGCTTCTTATGCCGTAGTTAAAATTGCTTTTATCGAATTGTCTGAGCGTATTATCAATTTTTTTAAAAGAATCTTTTTTATTTTTTAATGGACGTTGACGGTTTTGAATCTCTGCAAATCCATCCAATGAAATGGTTGCACTGTTAATATTTTTAATAATCCAATCGATTTGTACGTTAGACAAAACACCATTCAATCCAACTGAAATATTTGTTCTTATACCATTGTCAGCAAAAGTTTTGTAAATATGGGTCACTGCTTTTTTGAAAAATGGCCAGACAACTGTAATATCACCACCGTGAAAGGAAATATTTAATTGATGGTTTTCGATATATTGAGGGTTCCCTATTATATATTGAAGTGTACCTTTGAAGGTATCCCAGGATAATATTTTTCTTGATTCGCCTCCATTTGCGTAACAATAAATGCATTGCATTGTGCAATCGGAAGTAAGTATAAATGTGATATTTTTGAAATAATCTTTTTCTTTTGGTAAAGGTCTTTTGGCTTTTATTAATTCATTTTTAGTGGTGATTAAATTACCATTTTTTATTTTCTTTTTGAATTCAGATGCAGCACTTGAATTAATCAGTGCTATAATGCCATGCAGCGGTGCATAAAGAATAACTTTTTTTTTATGAGGAATGAAAAAAAATTCTTTTACCATCTGCTTAAACTAAATAATCCCCCGATGTTAATTTTAAATTCAATACCACCGGGTAAAGTATTATCTTTTCTTAATTGATTTCCGGTTTCAAGGTAGGGTCGAATTTGAAAATTCAGATAATATTTTTCAGTAATGGCATATTGACACCCAACACCTAAAGCGTAGATCCACGAATAATCGATCCCTGAAGCTCCTTCAACAGACATTATTTGAGGAGCTATTGAAGGAGCCACATAAATTAAAAACCTGTTTGAAGCATTGGAAATAATATTAAACCTCCAATCCAGCGGGATAAAATAAAAGGTCCAGAATTGACAGACAACCTCGCTACCAGGCATTTTATTATTATTACTGTAAAAATCAAAACTGAACAGACCCAGTGAAACTTTTTTGAAGAAAAACATACTTTCAAATGACATTCCTGCACCCTTGTCAAATTGGTCCCCTGGTGTTCCGGTTCCGTTTAGGCCATCAATTTTTATACCCATAGAAACACCAAAGCTACCGTTAAAATACTGGGCAGTGTTTGTTTTTTTTGGCTCGGTCCAGGTTTGATTGTAATTGGTTTGGTCCGGAGAATAAGCAGCATGATTTTGAGAATAGGTTGAATTATATTTTAAATACGAAACTTTAAAATTATTCACTCTCATGGTTGTATTCTGGTTCCCCTGAAATCCGATTTGCTGTCCAAAGAAAGGTTCAAATTCAGAGGTATTCACAAGTACCTCATTCAGGAAAAAATAATACTTGTTACCAATTTTCCGGACAGTAAGTTTATTATAATCGGAATTATGAACAAGAGAAGAAGCTGTCCAGTTTTTCAATTGAACCCAGTTGCCATTGTATTTGGATATTATATATTGTCCATTGCCTGAGAATCCAAAAATGAACCTGTGGGCCGAAGTATCTCTGCCCCACATCAACGATAAAGAATTGTTGTCTTCACCTTTAACATACATTATTTTTGCTTCTATTTCAAAATCTTTTTTTGTATCAATCTTAACTATATTAAGCCAAAAACCCGGGTAAGAGTTAGTACAATTCGATGTAATTTCTAAACCATTGTCATCCATTTTACTGCTGTAGCAATTATGATCGAATGAACCTATCAGCCATTTATTTTTATTAGTCGAGAAATCATCATTAGTAATGGTTTCTTCATCTGCATAATCATTATAATTAGTCTGAGCAAAAGTTGCTGTTGACAATAAAATTAGGAAGAGAAAAAAGTTTGCTCTTTTCATAAAAAAATTAGTTTAGATGGATGGATAGATGCAAAACGATTATTAAAATATAGTTTGTTATTAAAAGCATTTTCTCAGATTCAAATATTAAGATTGTAATTACAAATTATATTCATTTTAGGCATAATAGTAATAAACATAAGAATAGGAACCTCCTTCAGTATCGCAGGTACAAACGGTGTTGCAAGTGCATACGGAATTGCAGGTACAAACTTGGTCGCAAGTGCACACGTTAGTTCCATTGTATTCACTTTCATAAGTGTCATTGCGTTGGCTGTCGTGTGTTTTGTCATGTTTATCGCAAGTACAAACAACATGACAGGAACAGGTATTATCCGATGGTTTTTTTTGTATTTCAATGTCCATAGTATCTTCGCAGCTGGAAATTAATTTAGTTAAAGCAACCAGACCAGCAATGCTTACAGCTCCTTTTGCGAAATCTTTTATAAATTCTCTTCTATCCTTTGCGGCAATTTTAAATACTTTAGGTTCTTCATTTTTTTCAATTTTATTTTCCTCGTTTGTTTTCCTCAAAACCTTTTCTTTACTATTTTTTTTCATGATTTCAGGTTATTTTTAGAATCAAATTTTATATTCAGAGCGTTTTTTTCAATTAATTTCAAAAATAATTGCACTAAGATATAAATTTAATTTAATTTTTTTTTGATTAAAAAGCCTTCAATCAAACGACCTAAAACCAATCTGTGTGATTAGCAAGAAAAGTCTCAATTTTTGCGTATTTTTGGAGAAACATTTAATAATGTAATTTTAAATTGTGGTTATTTTGCAGATAATTAATACCTAATAAGTTAAGTATTTCCGGTTTTTGATTAGTTCAATTATATTAAAAGAAAAATTTATACTGATGACAATTAAAAACATTCTATTATTCACACTGTTATTCTTCACCGTTCGTTTATCGTCTCAGACAAATAATGAGAGAAAAATGACAAATGACATTTTTAGTTTCTTATCAATACCTGCATTTAATTCGGGAAGAGTGGATATTGTACAAGAAGATAGAATTAAAGTCGTTGTAAGCAGGTACATTGAATTGCACAGGAAAGATGGCAAACTTTCAGGATACCGTATAAGAATTTTCTCAGATTCAGGAACGTCTGCACGTCAAAGCGCCTGGGGCGAGCGAAGTAGATTTGTTAAAGAATTTCCCGATATACCTACTTATCTGGAATATGAAGCACCGAATTTTAAAATATATGTTGGTGATTTTCGAAGCAAATTAGAAGGTTTTAAGGCATATAAACAGATTGGAAAATTTTTCAGAAGCGCATTTCTTGTTCCGGCAAGAATTAATCTTCCAAAAATATAAAATAACAGAATTGAAATGAGTGAGCTGATAAAACATGAATGTGGCGTAGCACTTGTGAGGCTTTTAAAACCTCTTGAATACTATCAGTTTAAATATGGAACCTGGCGATATGGTTTGCAGAAACTATATTTATTGATGGAAAAGCAACATAATCGTGGCCAGGATGGAGCAGGCGTAGTTAGTTTGAAACTTAACATGACACCTGGGAACAAATACATTCATCGCCACCGTTCTGTTGAAACATCGGCTATAGATGATGTTTTTCGAAAAATTTACGATCATTTTTCAGAGACCGATATTAAAAATCCCAGTTTGCTTACTGACCCGTTATGGGTAAAAGCAAATTTACCTTTTGCAGCAGAATTATACCTGGGGCATCTTCGCTATGGTACTTTTGGCGGCAATAAATTAGATAATGTCCATCCTGTATTGAGGGAAAATAACTGGAAAACACGTAATATCGCTTTAGCTGGTAATTTTAACCTGACTAATGTTGACGAGATATTTAATCACCTCATTGAACTCGGGCAGCATCCTAAAGATTATTCTGATACTGTAACGGTTCTCGAAAATGTGGGTCATTTTCTTGATGGAGAAGTACAGCGTAAATTTATGCTTTTTAAAACCCAGGGATTTGAAAATAAGGTAATATCTGAACTTATAGCAGATCACCTCGATTTAACCAGCGTACTCAAGGAATCCAGCAAACGATGGGATGGTGGTTATGTTATCGCCGGACTGATTGGTCATGGAGATGCATTTGTAGTGCGCGATCCCAATGGCATTCGCCCGGCATATTATTATTACGATGACGAAATTGCCGTTGTTGCTTCAGAGCGACCGGTTATTCAAACTGTTATGAATGTTGAAACTGAAACTGTTCATGAACTTGATCCGGGAAGTGCGTTTATTGTCAAGAAAGATGGTACTGTTTCTATTGAAGAAATACGACCCCCACAGGAAAGAAGAGCGTGCTCGTTCGAACGAATTTATTTCTCACGTGGAAGCGATAAGAATATTTACATTGAACGTAAAAAATTAGGTGAATTACTCACGCACGATATTCTCAAAACTGTAGATTATGATTTGGAAAACACTGTCTTTTCTTATATTCCCAATACTTCGGAATCTGCATTTTATGGAATGATCAAGGGCGTGGAAGATTATACCATTGAACTTAAAAAGAAACAAATACTTGAATTGGGTAATAATCTTAACGCCGAGAATGTTGACAAAATTTTGAAGATGAGGCAGCGGGTCGAAAAAGTTACCCAAAAAGATATTAAACTTCGGACATTTATTTCTCAGGATAAAGGTCGTGATGATTTGGTAGGGCACGTTTATGATATTACTTATGGAACAATTAACAGGGGTACCGATAATCTTGTAGCAATAGATGATTCTATTGTTCGCGGAACTACCTTAAAACAAAGTATTATTCGAATACTTGACAGGTTAGGGCCAAAGCGTATTGTTATTGTATCCTCATCACCACAAATTCGATATCCCGATTGCTATGGTATTGATATGGCAAGGCTTGGAGATTTCATTGCTTTCAAAGCTGCTATTGCCTTGTTAAAAGAAACTGATCAGGAGTATATTATTAATGAAGTATATCGCAAATCGAAGGAACAACAAGGCTTGCCCAAAGAGCAAATTGTTAATCACGTTAAAGAAATTTACAACAAGTTTACAGTTGAAGAGATTTCAAACAAAATAGCGCAGCTCTTAAAAACTCCAGAAATTAAAGCTGAGGTTAAAATCGTTTACCAATCTGTTGAAAATTTACATAAAGCTTGTCCAAGGCACCTGGGGGATTGGTATTTTACAGGGAACTATCCAACACCAGGAGGAAACAAAGTTGTAAATACTTCATTTATTAATTTTATTGAAGGTAAAAACCAAAGAGCATATTAACAATTGATTATTTTCTATATTTCATTTATTCGTGAGACTCAAATTTCAAAAGTGAAGCGCATTGAAATTTGAAAGTCGAACGAATCCCGATAGTGCAGCGTATCGGGATAAATGAGTTTAATAATCCGATGCTTGCATCGATAGAAAAAAGATTTCCTTTTTTGATTCCTCGACAGCTCTGCTGCGAGGTAGTTTATTATTGAATACAAATAATAGAAAATAGAAAATAAAAATTAAAAGCATTTCTTGTGGCTTATAGCAGTCTTAAGCACTTTATTAATATCCTGGAAGAATCTGGTGAACTTATCAGAATTAAAGAATTTGTAAATCCTGTACTGGAAATCACTGAGGTTACTGATCGTATATCAAAATTAGCAGGAGGCGGTAAAGCCCTGTTATTTGAAAATACAGGCGCAGATTTTCCTTTGCTTATAAACAGTTTCGGTTCAGAAAAGCGCATGTGCATGGCTTTGGGAGCCAAAAACCTTGATGAATCGGGAGCGCGAATTTCTGCTTTGTTAAACCAATTTGCAATAACCAAAACAAATTTTTGGACCAAACTTAAAATTTTACCTACACTAAAAGAAATCTCATCATGGTTGCCCTCTCACAAAACTGGCAGAGGAAATTGCCAGGAAATGATAATGGCTGAACCTGACTTGAACAAGCTTCCAATTTTGAAATGCTGGCCCTTGGATGGAGGACGTTTTATAACTTTACCTTTAGTAAATACTGTTGATCCTGAAACAGGAATCAGGAACGTAGGAATGTACCGCATGCAGGTTTTTTCTTCAAATTCAACAGGAATGCATTGGCACAGACATAAAACAGGCGCCAGACATTTTGAATTATATAAAAAAATTGGAAAGCGGATGCCGGTTGCAGTCGTACTGGGAGGCGATCCGGTATATACATACGCTGCAACTGCACCCCTGCCTGATAATATAGATGAATATCTTTTTGCCGGATTTTTACGTGGTAAAAGAGTTGATCTTGTAAAATGTCTCACACAGGATATTGAAGTTCCTTCTGATGCTGACATTATTATTGAAGGGTATGTTGACCCTGTTGAACCATTAGCTATAGAAGGTCCGTTTGGAGATCATACGGGCTTTTATTCATTGGCTGATAAATACCCGGTATTTCATGTTACGTGTATAACTCACCGCCGGAATGCTGTTTATCCTGCAACCATAGTCGGTGTACCTCCGCAGGAGGATGCCTGGATTGCTAAAGCCACCGAACGTATTTTTTTGACACCAATTCGAATGGCCTTAGTTCCTGAAATTATTGATATGAACCTGCCGCTTGAAGGGACTGCCCATAATCTGGCGATAGTAAAAATTAATAAAACATATCCCGGGCAAGCTTTTAAGGTTATGAATGCATTATGGGGAGCCGGACAGATGATGTTCAACAAATTAATGATTGTCGCCGGAAATGAAACTGATATTTTCTCCCCATTTGATGTATTGAAAGCAATACTTGCGAATGTAACCTTGCCAATTCATTTTAGCATGCAGAATGGACCATCGGATGTTCTTGATCATGCGTCTAAATCATTTACATTTGGAGGAAAACTTTGTATAGATGCAACCATAAAAATGCCGGAAGAATTAGATTCTGCAGAACAAGTAATGGCAGAACAAGAAAATTTTGCGGTTTTAAATGAAAAAAAATTTAATCTTTCAGAAATATTGAAAATCCTCAAAAATTATGAAGAAATTACTAGTTCAAATATTTCACTTTTGGAAAAAGGATTAGGCATATTAATTTTTACCGTAAATAAAAAACGAAAACAGCATATAAAGGAATTAAGTTCCGAATTATTCCAGTTCCCGGTATTTAAGAATGTAAAATTTATAGTTTTTCTGGACAGCAATGAGCCAATTCATCATTATTTTTATCTGGCATGGTTGATTCTTGGAAATATTGATCCGGCTCGTGATTGTTATATTCTTACAAATGGAAACTCATATTGCCTGGCAGTAGATGGAACAAAAAAGAATTTAAAATTAGATGATTTTAAACGTGAATGGCCTTCAATAATTGTATCTGATGATGATACCATTAAGAAAATAGATGAGAAATGGGCGTCATTAGGACTGGGAGAAATTATTAAGTCCCCATCTCTGGTAATTAAGAATAAAACTTCCTGATATATTTCGACTATCAAATAATATTTATATGATTGTACGCATTAATAACAATGGATATTCTTAAATTCTATATAGTCATGCTGAGCGGAGTCGAAGCATTTTTATTAACGAATATCCCTCGATTCCGCTCGGGATGACGCTTTTGAAATCTTTGTCGTTATATTGACGGACACTCATATAATCTAATATTTCATACTTCGACAGGCTCAGTATGACCAGGTTACTTGGACATACTGAATTCGCCGAGGCGGCGTTGAAGGGTAATTTATTGTTTAACTTAATGAAATTGCAGTAACCCTTATATTTCTGCTACTGCAACAATATTCACGTAAATTTCTGTTTATTAAATTATTATAACTAAAACATTTATTTGAACCATTATTCCATGAAATATAAAAGGTTTTCGGGGCTATGCAAGTTGGTAATCAGCTAAAGAAGTGCTAATTTAGCGATTCATGAGAAAAGTGCTTACGATACTATTTTTTATTGTTGCTTACCTCATAACTGCTGAAAAACAATTAATAGCGCAACATCTTGGTTCGAGGACTGAATTATTTGCTATTGAAAACGGACTGTCACAAACTGGTATCAACCATATTCTGCTCGATTCAAAAGGTTACCTTTGGTTAGCCACTCAGGATGGGCTTGATAGATATGATGGAAATAGTTTTTATGTTTTCAGACATCAGCCATCAGACAGCAATTCAATTTGCGATAATTACATAAGGCATTTATGTGAGGACAAAAATGGAAATATATGGATTGCTACAATAAACGGACTTAGCCGGTATAATCCAAAAAATGGTTTGTTTACAAATTTCTATAATGATCCAGGGGATGCAAATTCAATTTCTGATAATTCATTGTATTATGTCTACGAAGATCGGGAAGGCATTATTTGGGTCAAAACTTTGGAGTCATTAGAGAAATTCGATATTAAAAAAAATAAATTCACTCACTATTTTCACTATAGTAATGTTTTTAACTATATCTCGGGAGATTTCTACTTTTCTATTTTAGAAGATAAAGAAGGGAAAATTTGGGTAGGTTCTAAAGATGGATTGAATTGTTTTAATAAAAATATTGAATTATTTGAACGATTTGAAAATAATAGAGCGGATCAATATTCTATCAGTGACAACCGAATAAAAGCACTATGCGAAGATGAAGAAGGTGGATTATGGATTGGTACTGAGAATGGATTAAACTATTATGACAAAAGGAATAAAAAATTCTTGAGATTTTTTAACAATCCTTATTCTGAGAACAGTCTGGTTGACAATACCATTAATGATATTTATTTTGATAAAACCGGCCTTCTATGGATAAGTGCACAAAATGGTTTTTGCAGTTACAACATTCAGAGTAAAACTTTTAAACAATACAAATACGTTTATAGCAATTCAGTTAAACTTTACCTCACGGGCGTAAATTCAATTATTATAGATAATGCGAATATTCTGTGGTTGGGTTCGTATCAGGGTTTAATTAAAATTGATATGAAACCATTCAAATTTAAACTTTACAGACAATTTGAAGAAAATACGTATGAGAAAGCCGGGTTGGTTGTCACTTCATTATATTCAGATGAACAAGATAATATTTGGGTCGGAACATGGGGCGATGGCTTAACTATCTTTAATAACAAGAAAAAATCAAAAACAACTTACACGTTTCAATTATTCCCGGAAATTGTTCCCGATAACAATATTTTTGTTCTATATCCTGACCATAATAATCGGATATGGGTAGGTACCGGAAATGGAATTTTTATCTATAATAATAATACGGAGCAATTTTCAAATTTTTGTAATTTGATTCATGACTGTACTTTTCTCCAAAATAACCGCATATATTCAATTTTGCAAGATAGGAGGGGACTCATTTGGTTTGGAACAGAACATGGTTTGCATACCTTTAATACCAAGAACAATATTGTAAATAATTATGTGCAAATACCAGATTCCCAGGGAATAACTATGAATACGGTTTATTGCATGATTGAAGATACATCAGGATATATATGGTATGGAACCAACAAAGGGTTAGTTAAGTTTAATCCTCAAACAATGCAGTTTAAAAAATATGAATCAAACCCAAGAATTAATATCAACAGTTTAAGCAGCAATACGGTTTATTCATTGTATTGCAGTTCTGAGAATATAATTTGGGTAGGCACTACTTCAGGGCTTTGCCGCTACAATCAGAAATCTGACGACTTTACTATTTATACTGAAAATGATGGGCTTCCCAACAATCTGATTTATGCTATCCTTGAAGATGATTCAAAAAATATCTGGCTAAGCACAAACAGGGGTATTGTTAAGTTCGACATAAAACTCGAGCAGTTTACCGGATTTGATTTGGCCGATGGACTTCAAAGTTACGAGTTCAATATTGCCTCTGCATTTAAAAGCAGTAAAGGAGAATTATTCTTTGGTGGTATCAATGGATTCAATTCTTTTTATCCTGATTCAATGATTACGAATCCCGCAAAACCAAATATTGAAATTACTTCAGTTGAAATAATTGGCAAGGGATTTAGAAAGAAGATACCAATCTGGCCAAATAAAACAGTTCATATACCATCCGGTACAAATGTGTTTACAGTAAACTTTGCCGTACTTGATTTTACGTATCCTCAAAATAATCAGTATAGCTATTTAATGGCATCTAAGACTAAAGAAGGATTGTGGGTAAATAATGGCAATCGCAATTATGTTAGTTTTTCCAATCTTCCTGCGGGAAATTACAACTTCCATGTTAAAGGAGCAAATAGTGACAAGGTTTGGGGTGATAAAGAATATTCAATCGATATTGTAGTTGAAAGTCCCTTCTGGACAACAAATTCTGCTATCGTTTTATATATTGTTTTGCTGGTTTCAATAGGTTATGGATCGGTACAATGGAGAACCCGCAAATTAAGGCAAACAAACAGGATGCTTATAGAAAAAGAATTTGCTGCACAGGAAATTGCCCGTCAAAAAGAAGAACTGACAATTAAGAATAAAAATATTACAGATAGTATTAATTATGCCAAACGAATCCAGGTAGCAATGATGCCATCGGAAAAGACATTCAGACGGTTGTTGCCGAATGCATTTGTTTATCATAAACCAAGAGATATAGTCAGTGGTGATTTTTATTGGATATATGAGCGTAATGGCAAAGTATTTATTGCGGCTGTTGACTGCACGGGACATGGTGTTCCTGGTGCATTCATGTCAATATTGGGTGTTGAATTATTTAGGAGTATAACGCAAAATCAATTTGAAGATCCTGGTATGATACTCAGTAAAATTAACCAGGATTTTTCTACAATTTTTAGTGATATTGAAGACATTAGTTTAAAAGATGGGATGGACATTTCTTTTTGCGTAATTGACAAGATACGTTTGTCAATGCTTTATGCAGGTGCTTTTAATCCGCTATATATCATCAGGGACAATAAAATTATGGAAACCAAAGGCAACAGGTTTTCTGTTAGCATGGAGAAAAAGCAGGAATCGCCTGATTTTATGACCCATAAAATACAACTTGAAAAAAATGACATGATCTATATTTTCAGTGATGGTTACGCTGACCAGTTTGGGGGTTATGAAGGCAAGAAATTTAAGTACAGAAGATTCAGGCACATGCTTCTTAATATTCATAATCTGCCATTGGAGGATCAAAAAGCGTATCTCGAAGAATCAATGATAGCATGGAAAGGGAATCATGAACAGGTTGATGATATTCTGGTAATTGGCATTAGAGCTGACTTCCCCTAAAAAGATTTATTGTTTGTTTTTTTCTCTCAGAAGATCCTTCATTTTTTGTACCAGTAAATCTATTTGAAATGGTTTACTGATATAATCATTCATCCCGGCGGCCAGGCATATTTCTTTATCACCCGATAATGCATTTGCAGTTATTGCAATTATAGGAACATGTGAATTTGTATTTGCTTCTATTTCTCTTATTTTCTTTGTGGCAGTAATTCCATCCATAATGGGCATTTGAATGTCCATTAAAATGACATCATATTTAATACTTCCAAATTTGTCCATGGCTTCTTTTCCATTGTTTGCAATATCAATATTGCTGACAAGATGCTTCAAACTCAGAACAACAATTTTCTGATTTATTAAATTGTCTTCTACCAAAAGTACATTGGCATCTTTTAAATCAACAGCTTTACTCAGCGAGCCTCCTGCTGATGATATTTTAGATTCTCCCGGGATGATTTTTTCTGCCGGTGTTTTCTGAAATTTAAACTGAAATTCAAGAAAGGTAATACCGTTAATATAACTTGCAAAAATTCTGCTACCAGACAACTCGACCAATTTTTTTGCGATTGAAATATCAAAAGAAGAATTTAAGAAATTGAGTTGATTTAGCATATTGTTTCCTAAAAGCCATTTCTCTTCAGTTAAATTAATAGTAGGTAATTGAAAATTAAAACTGATTTGAAAAAGTATGTCAATTTGATTCTGATTTTCTTTTATTGGTATAGCAGAAAGCTCAATTGAGCTATTTTCCTGAACTTTGAACTTGACAATATTTTCTACCATGTTAAGGAAAATTTGTTTAATGCGAATAGAATCGCCGAAAATATTGATCTTGTCCCTGCTGTTTTCATTCAGCTTAATTTGAATTCCTTCAGTGTACTGGTAATTAAAAAGCTTTAATGTGCTTCTCAACGTTGAAATAAGTTCGAAATTAACTTTGTTTGATTTCTCATCTATTTCAGCTACAGATACTTTTACAATGCTATTCACAACATTTACCAGATTGCTTGTTGAAGCAATAATTGATTCAATCAAATCTTTCTGGTTTGCATCAAGTTTGGTATTACTGATTAAATCGCCCAGCATCATAATGTTGTTCAGCGGGGTCCTGATTTGATGTGATAACCCTGAAATAAATTCATCCTTGCTCTTTATTTCGTTCTTAGATTCCTGAATAAGATTTTCCAAATCCTTAATGTCTTCTTCATTAAAATACATAAAAATAAAGGTAACAGCTAGGATTAATGAATAGCTAAAAAATATCCTAAGTGCCATATATCCATTATAATGCATTTTCATCAACGTGTTTTCAGGTACTAGAAGAATAATAGTCATTATAACCAGAAATAATATGGAAAATAATGTTCCGCGTTTTATTCCACTAACAAATATGCAAATTACCGGATAGGAAAGCGCCCATAAATAACCTGTTTCGTTGTCTCCTCCGGTAACAAGCAAATAAAGATACAGGATAGAAATAATTGATAAGATAAATGTATCAGATGTTTTTGTGTTTTTAGTCTTATGTAAGACGATAAGATTTATTGTTATAAGCAAAGCGGTTATACCAATAACTGAAGCATGCAGATAATTATGATGAAATACACCAAGTGCACCAAAAAATATAAAAAAAACTATTCCAAGTAGAGAGAAAATGTTAGTTATAATTACCTTATTTACAACATGTTTGTCGCATAAGTTGAATTTACCAAATGAGAAAATGGCAATTATTTTTGATATCCAGGCCATAAACAAAGTGCATTATCTTACGAAAATATTAAAAATAACTCAATTATTTTCGTGAAGAGCTAAAAAACTTCAAGCATTCATCGAATACACTGGAATTCTTTTTAATTTTTCTTTGAAACTGGACGAAAGTTTTGGTATTTTTATTGTTTAATATGTTCATATTTTAAACCTGATCCTAGTTAACTTTAAACCAAAATTTCTACTACTATGAATAAGAAAATTATTTTTATAACAGTGTTGTTTTTAATTATTACTTCATTTTCACCTGAATATGTTCCTACGCCAGATGAGGTAACTCATTTTTATCAAACTAAAACCTTGGCCATACTGGAGGATAATCCTATTGCAGAATATAATTTTGTAATTCAGGAATTTATGAAGAAAGAATGGAAACTTACTCCCTACGATTTCATAAAGTACAGCGATTTTGAGAAAAAGCGCATGGATCCCCAATATTCATTTATTATGCTTAATGAAGTTCGTTTTGATAAAGACAAAAGCCTGACAAAATATGTTTTCATCAGTCTCATGCTTGGAGGAAGCGTAAAAATAGTTTCAAATATGCCAGATTTATGTCCCGTCCCTTTAGCTTACGCAGGGGTTGATGAAGACAGCTATGATTATAAAATTCAGACTATTTTACGTTTTATCCAGAACCATGTTGAGTTGATTCACAAAAATTCAAAAGTCATCGGCACAAATATGTTTAAATATTACAATGATAATATGAGCGATGTAAAAACAAAGACACTTTATCTGATCCCGAGTGAATTGGCAAAAGATTGTAATACCGAGGCAAAAATAAAGAAGGTTTATCCTTATAAATTTAAACTGGTCAGCCGTGATGAAGTTTCAAAAGCTATAGATGAGAAAGATACTACCGTGGTTTTTCTTCATAAAGTTGGTCCTGAGGGTACAAGACTTATTGCCCGCTGCTATAAAGTGTTAATTGGCGCTGCGGATTCCAAATTTTATTATTTTGATTACCATAGAATCAGTGATGAAAAGCCCGATGGTTTCTTGTTAAGTGATTTCAAAAGGCTGGCAAAAAAGTAGTTTTTGCTTAATTAATCATTTTTCTGTTAACTAAAAATTAATATAATTTACAATTGTAGCCTGTAGCTATTAATCACTTCAAAATTGCTACAGGCTTTGTTTTTTTATATTTTTGCAAACCGAATTAAAAATATAATTGAATCTGTGAATCTGGTTTTTAAAATTAAAGGTTGTTTGTATTTATTCTATTAAAATGAATATTTTAGTCGTTTTTGCACATCCTGGTAAGAATAGTTTTAATCATGCAATTGCAGGGACTTCTATTGAAAAATTGAATGAAAACGGGTATGAAATCATATTTCATGATTTATATGAGGAACAATTTGATCCTTTAATTCAATCAGAAGAATTGTTAAAAAAAGGCAGCATAAACAAAATTATACAAAAACAAAGTGAAGAGTTAGCCAATTGCGATGGTATAATTGTTATTCATCCCAATTGGTGGGGACAACCGCCTGCTATTATGAAAGGCTGGATTGACAGGGTATTCAGACCAGGAGTTGCTTATGAATTCCAGGAAGGCGATTCAGGCGAGGGAACACCTATTGGATTGCTAAAAGCCAAGTGCGCGATGGTATTTAATACTTCGAACACGAAAGAAGATAGGGAAAAACAGGTATTTCACGATCCACTGGAAACGATATGGAAAAATTGTATATTCGAGTTATGTGGCGTTAAGGTTTTTTACAGAAAGATGTTTAGCATGGTCGTGACAAGCAATATGGAGCTGCGAAAAGCATGGCTTAATGAAGTTAGTGAAATTACTGATAAATATTTTCCAAAAATGAATAGTGGAAGATCTGTAGACCGGAAAAACTGAAGATATGAAGATTCGAACAACTAAAACCTTTAAACTTTGAATTTTGAATATAACTAATTTACAATGAGCGACGATAAAAAAATAATTTTTTCAATGGTGGGAGTCGGGAAAACATTTCCTCCGCATAAAAAAGTACTCAATAATATTTACCTCTCTTTTTTCTATGGTGCAAAGATTGGAATCATTGGTTTGAATGGTTCTGGTAAATCAACTCTGATGAAAATAATTGCAGGTATTGAAAAGTCATTTGAAGGTGAGGTGATATTTTCACCCGGATATTCAGTGGGCTATCTTGAACAGGATCCCAAGCTGGATGAGAAAAAAACTGTAAAGGAAATTGTTCAGGAAGGTATCCAGGAAATAGTGGATTTGATGAAAGATTATGAAGAACTGAATCTGAAATTTGGCGATCCCAATCTCTCTGCTGATGATATGGATAAGCTCATAGCCCGACAAGGAGAACTTACCGACAAAATTGAGCAAAATGATGGCTGGAACCTGGACAACCGTCTTGAATTGGCTATGGATGCGCTCCGTTGCCCGGATAGTGATGCCTTAATTAAAAATCTTTCAGGAGGCGAACTACGCAGGGTTGCTTTATGCAGGTTGCTATTAAAACAACCGGATATTCTTCTTTTAGATGAACCAACCAATCACCTCGATGCAGAAAGCATTCAATGGCTTGAACAACATCTTAAACAATATAAGGGAACTATTATAGCTATTACCCACGATCGTTATTTTTTGGATAATGTGGCCGGATGGATTCTTGAGCTCGATCGCGGCGAAGGAATTCCGTGGAAAGGAAACTATACATTATGGCTCGAACAAAAATCAAGTCGTTTACAACAGGAAGAGAAACAGGAAAGTAAACGCCGTAAAACACTGGAACGCGAACTTGAGTGGGTACGTATGGCACCTAAAGCCCGCCAGGCTAAAGGAAAAGCTCGACTATCTGCATATGAAAAATTACTGAGCGAAGATGTTAAACAAAAAGAAGATCGTCTGGAAATTTATATTCCGAATGGACCCAGGCTTGGAGCAAATGTTATTGAATCTAAAGGTGTTTCTAAAGCATTTGGTGATAAGTTATTGTTCGAAAAACTGAACTTTAATCTGCCGCCTGCCGGAATAGTTGGCGTTATTGGACCCAATGGAGCAGGTAAAACAACTTTGTTCAGGTTAATTATCGGCTCTGAAAAACCCGATGTCGGTACTTTTTCAATTGGCGAAACTGTGAAAATCGGTTACGTTGATCAGGCACATACAGCTATTGATCCTGAAAAAACAGTGTTCGAAGTTATATCAGGAGGATTAGATTTTATTACAATGGGAAACAAGCAGGTCAATGCAAGGGCTTATGTTGGACGGTTCAATTTTACAGGTGCCGACCAGGAAAAAAAATGCGGGGTGCTTTCAGGTGGTGAACGAAATCGTTTACATCTGGCACTGACTTTGAAAGAAGAAGCAAATGTTTTACTTCTCGATGAACCAACCAATGACATTGATGTAAACACACTTCGCGCTCTTGAAGACGGGCTGGACAATTTTGCCGGTTGTGCAGTAATTATCTCACATGATCGCTGGTTCCTTGACCGTGTAGCAACACACATACTTTCTTTTGAAGGTGATTCACAGGTTTATTTCTTCGAAGGTTCCTTCAGTGAATACGAAGAAAATCATAAAAAAAGGGTTGGCGATGCTTCGCCGCATAGGATAAAATATAAGAAGTTGACACGCTGATGTGCTGATTTGCAGATATGCAGATGTGCAAATGTGCATATCTACAGTTACACTAATCAGCATATTGGAAAATTTAATATTTCCACGATTAAAAAAAATATTTAATTAATATGACTGAAAAAAAAGAAAACCTAATCCTTACTTTAACTTTTGAGTTTTCTATTGAGATTATTGAATTTTGCGAAATTCTTGAAGAAAAAAAGAAATACGTAATTGCAAAACAACTATTGAAGTCAGGAACTTCAATAGGCGCTAATGTAAAAGAAGCTCAATCTTCTGAAAGCAGGGCTGACTTTATACACAAGATTAAAATTGCTGAAAAAGAAGCCGAGGAAACAGAATACTGGTTACTTTTGTGTGAACATGCTAAAAATTATCCATACAATGAATCATTAATGGAAAAATTAGTGTCAATTAAAAAAATATTGGCAAAAATTATTGTGACTTCAAAATCAAAATGAAATTTTAATTATATTTTATCTGCAAATTTGCACATTTGAAATTTGCACATCTTAAAAAAAATGAAACCTTCAATCCCCAAAGGAACCCGCGATTTCGGGCCGATCGAAATGGCCAGAAGAAATTATATTTTTAGTACAATACGGACTGTATTTGAGTTATACGGTTTTCAGCAAATTGAAACTCCTGCAATGGAAAATCTCTCAACATTATTGGGGAAATATGGTGATGAAGGGGACAAGCTTTTATTCAAAATTCTAAACTCGGGTAATTATTTTGAAGGAATTTCTGATGACCAAATAAAGACTTCAAATGCTCAATTGCTTTCATCTAAAATAAGTGAAAAAGGATTGCGTTATGATCTTACTGTGCCTTTTGCAAGGTTCGTTGTGCAACATCAAAATGAAATTGCATTCCCTTTTAAGCGTTATCAGATACAACCTGTCTGGCGTGCAGATCGTCCGCAAAAAGGACGCTATAGAGAGTTTTATCAATGTGATGCAGATATCATAGGTAGTAATTCATTATTGAATGAATTAGAGTTGGTTCAGCTTGTTGATTCTGTTTTTCAAAAGTTGGAGATAGCAGTAAGAATCAAATTCAACAATCGTAAGATTCTTTCCGGTATTGCTGAATATATAGGATATCCTGATAAAATAGTTGATATAACTATTGCGATAGATAAGTTTGAAAAGGTTGGAATGGAAAAAGTTTTGGAAGAATTAGCAAATAAGGGAATTGATGAGGAAGCTTTAAAAGAACTTAAAAACATATTTTTTATTCAACAGGAAAATGTTGATGGCAAATTAAAATTCCTGGAATCTATTCTTTTAGCATCAACAATTGGAAAGTTAGGCCTTGCAGAGATGCAATGCCTCATGAATTATTTAAAGCAAACTAACATTAAAGCAGAAATTGAGTTTGACTTGTCTTTAGCGAGAGGGCTAAATTATTATACTGGTACTATAATAGAAGTGAAATCTAAGGACGCAGAAATAGGTAGTATATCAGGTGGAGGCCGCTATGATAGTTTGACAGGTGTATTTGGATTAGATGGTGTTTCAGGTGTAGGTATTTCATTCGGAGCTGATCGAATTTACGATGTACTTAATCAATTAAATAAATTTCCTGCCAATACTTCCTCATCAGTTAAAGTTTTATTTACAAACTTTGGAGAAAAAGAGGAGAAATTCTGTTTGCCTTTATTGAAAACGCTCCGGGATTCAGGTATCAATGCAGAAATTTATCCTGAAAGAGCCAAAACTATGAATCATCAGGGAAAACAAATGTCATATGCTGATAAGAAAAAAATTCCCTTCGTCGCTATTGTCGGAGAAAATGAAATTCTGGAAAACAAGGTATCTGTAAAAAACATGACAACCGGAGAACAAGTAAAAATAGAAATAAATAAAGTTGTGGATTTTTTTAAAAGTTCATGAAATTAATATCAAAAATAACCGCAAAGACGCAAAGTCGCTGAGAAAAACAGTTTTTATTTCTTTGCGTCTCCGCGCCTCAGCGGTTGAGTCTTTTTAAAAATTGATATTCAAAATCTTGTTCAATATTTTCAACAATGAAGAATATAACCGCAAAGTCGCAAAGTCTCAGAGAGATTCAGTTATTTGATCTTTGCGCCTTTGCGTCTTTGCGGTTAATTTTATTTGTCTTTTTCATTTTTCAATTCACTTCATTTTATTCTCAGGAATCAATTACTTCCAAAAGTACCCAAGGCTATGAAATAATCAAAAGCAGGGGAGAAGTAGTTTTAAAAATTGCCAAACCTTCAAATATTTCACTGGCTCAAATAACCAGGATGCTGTCAATCGATAAAGTAAAAAACGATACTATTTATGCCTATTTGAACAGGAAAGAATTTATTTCTTTTCTGAAACTTAATATCAATTTTAATGTTGTTGAAACGCCTCAAATTGTAAGAACCTTAAAATTATCTGGCTCAATCTGGGACTGGAATCAATATCCAACCTATGGTGAATATGTTTCGATGATGGATAGCTTTGCCCGCGCTTATCCTTCGCTTTGTAAAATTATTACTGCAGGAAAAAGTGTAAAGGGACACAATATTTTGTTTGCCAGGATATCGTCGGATACTACCAGGATAAAGCCTAAGGTAATGTATTCTTCTTCGATGCATGGTGACGAAATTGCAGGATATGTTTTGATGCTAAGATTAATAGAATATTTGCTCAAAAATTATAAGAGTAATCCATTGGTCACGATCCTTGTTGACAGTCTTGAAATTTGGATCAATCCATTAGCTAATCCCGATGGAACGTATAAAGGCGGGGACAATGATATTTTTCAAGCTACCCGTCTTAACGCAGACAGTTTCGATTTAAACCGGAACTTCCCTGACCCTGTAGAAGGCACACACCCGGATGGTGATGCTGTTTATGAACCGGAAACCAATGTCATGATGGCTTTAATGAATAAATACAATTTTATTTTGTCTGCTAATTTTCATTCAGGTTCTGAAGTGGTAAATTACCCGTGGGATTCAAGACCAGAAATGCACCCAGACAGTACATGGTTTAGATACATTTCTAATGAATATGCGGATACTGCCCAATCTTACGGTCGTCCTGGATATTTTACAGATGTCGATCCAAGTGGCATTACAGATGGTTGGGCATGGTATACAGTGTTTGGTGGACGCCAGGATTACATGACTTATTTTCATAATGGTCGGGAAGTAACAATTGAAATAGATGAGACTAAAATGACACCTGAAAGTGAACTAAACAACCTCTGGAATTACAACTATAGGTCTTTTCTTCACTATCTGCAACATGCTATTTATGGAATTGGAAAAATTGTCAGAACTTCCATAAAATCAGGTCTCTCTGAAAATGAAAGTAAAATTGGTATTTATCCTAATCCTTGTAATCAGTTTTTTCTGATCAAGGGCCTTGATAAGCAGCCAAATAAAATTGACATTATAATTACTGATATTTCAGGCAAATTGGTTAGAATTAAGTCTAAAATAAACTCTGATGAGCCAGTATTTGTAGATGATTTATCTTCCGGGATTTATTTTATGACAATAAAAGCAGATGCAATTCTATATAGAAAAGAAATAATTATTACAAAATAAATCAATTTCGATATGGATTACATTTTTGAGTTAAAATTTAAAGTCAGGGATTATGAATGTGATATCCAGGGTGTCGTAAACAACTCAGTATATCAGAATTACCTGGAGCATACCCGTCATGAATTCCTGGAGCATGTAGGCTTGAATTTTGCGAAAATGCATGAAGAGGGAATTGATGCAATGGTCATCAGAATTGAAATGGATTATAAATTTCCTTTGAAAAGTGGTGATGAATTTGTTTGCAAATTAAATACTTCGCGTGAAGGAAATCTGAGATTCGTCTTTCATCAGGATATTTTCCGATTGCCGGATAATAAGCTCATTTTAAATGCAAAAGTAATTGCTGCCTGTTTAAACACCAAAACCGGAAGACCAACTGCTCCTCCTGAATTGGTAAACGTTTTCGATAAAAGTACATTGCTATAGGAGGTAATGGTGCCAAAAATGGTTGGTGTTTTTATCAAAATATTTTCTTATAATGGAACCGTAAATCTGAAGAGGAATTAGGCTCTGCTGAGGAGCAACCTAACAGCATTAGGATTTACC
>Ga0265316_10001082_pt1 | contig 29478 bp, 17 predicted proteins | sample 4522metaG_FD_202092 | JGI IMG/M metagenome (GOLD analysis project Ga0265316, IMG submission 202092) | Rhizosphere microbial communities from Carex aquatilis grown in University of Washington, Seatle, WA, United States - 4-5-22 metaG | ecosystem: Host-associated > Plants > Roots > Rhizosphere >...
TAATAAGTTGTCAATATCTCTTAACCTTGAAAAAGGGACTAATGTATATGTAAATATACTTTCTGATACTACAATAGTAAAAAAAGACAAATTTGAAGTAAAAAGAAAAAACTTTCATTATGAATATGTCCCATTTCCGGGTAAGAATGTACTAAAATTTAAAGCAATCGGACCTGGTAATAATATAAGCACCGGTGAAGTAATTGTATACTATGAACAAACTGCAGATACAACTACAGAAAAAAGTACTGAATTAAGCCTTGTAAAACGCCGGGAAAATTTACTATATGCAAAAAATATTCTTGATTTCTTATCAGAAAGTGAACTTAAATCTCAAATTGAGAAACTCGATATTTTTAATGAAAATATTTCCTCGCTTGAAGAATTGGATGAATTATTAAAAAATAAGTCCCAATTAAGTTTTTATAAAACAAGCGATGTCGATTCACTTTTTAAAATTTATTTTGAAATTCAACCTAAAGCAGCAAACCTTCTCATTAATTCACTTGCATACATGTCGTCGGGAAAATTAAAAAATGATCTCGACTCTTTAAAAACTTCAAAACCTGAAATGAGTGTTGACGATATAATTAATTATATCTGTAATTACGATACTGGAAATAATGAAACAACACTTAAATTGCTTGCTATAACCTCCCGTCTGGCTGATGAAGGTAATGTTTTTTATTATTTTCAGTCATTAAAAAAACTTTCGACCGGAAAGTTGCAAGTACTTTTAGATACATTAAACCTGGTAAATAATCACATTTCGTCACCGGAAGAATTACTAAACTATCTTTTAGTCAAGGCTCCTTCGGCTGGTTACCCTGCAACCGATGTTTTCAAAGCATTTTTGATGATACCAGCCTTTACTGCCTCACCTTCAGAATTATTATCGGGAATTATTGATGTTTCGGAAGGAAAAATGAAAGACTTTCTAAAAGAAGTGAACCTGAATGAAAAGCAAACGATTACCACCTCAGAATTAGGAATACTATTGTATAACAAAGCTTTGGCAGCAAATATTTCTGCAAGAAACTTAATTAACCTCCTTATTAAGGTGAATAATAACTTTTATTTTAATCAGTTAGTTAATGACCTCAACAACTTTTCTTCTGGAAAATTGAAAAATCTTCTAACCGATATCGATATTAAAAATGAAAATATTAATTCATCCAGCGAATTATTAAATTTTATTCTAAGTCATTCGAATAAAAAAGAATTAAGAACAGAATTAATAAAAATCTTTGCTCAGGTAGCTTCAAAAAATTTATTGCATGCCGATAAATTCAAACCTGTTATTAAAAAAGGCTTTCAATTTTCTATCTTTACTATTGGCTTATTTTCCATATTTTTTATATTATTGATCGCAATTATTTATTATGCTTTTCGAAAAAGAGATAAAGATTGGTAATTAAAAATTAATTAGGTCTTGAATACCTTTCGAACTATACAAAAAAATAATAAATTTTACTTTCTGGAAATAAAATATCTTATGCATAAGATATTTTTATAAATTTGCTATTAACCTAATTACTTTCCAATGAAACAGAGGATACCTTTTTTGATAGTACTCTTTCTATTTTTCTTTAATAATAAGGTATTACCTCAGACTTCCGCAGAAAAAGAGACTTTTGATGATGCTGAATATTTTTTTGCACAGGATGATTATTCAGAAGCATTAACTTCATATATAAGCCTTTTCAAACGTGGTTTCAAAGATAATGCAAATATCAATTATAGAATTGGAATATGCTATCTTCATTCTAACACTGAAAAGGAAAAAGCGATAAGCTTTCTGGAAAGGGCTGTAAAAAAAGTCAGCGAAAAATATTCTGAAGGTTCAATTAAAGAAATAAATGCCCCTTACGATGCCTATTTGTATCTGGGAAATGCATTAAGAATTAATTTGCAATTGGATAAAGCTATTGAAGCTTATGGTAAGTATTCCGCCCTGGCAAAGCAGGAAAAAGAAAGTGCAGTTAACCTTAGCTGGGCTAAAAATCAGATTGAGGCTTGCAAGAGAGCTAAAATAGCCATTTCCAAACCTGGAAGAATAAAAATCACACCTCTTGGAAGGCCGATAAATACCAGCACTGCTAATTACAATCCTGTTGTTTCTTCAGATGAAAATTTAATAATTTTTGTTACACATCAACGATTTTATGATGCTATTATGTCTTCAAATAAGATTAAAAATAAATGGGAGAATCCTGAAAATATTACACCTGATGTCCAAAGTGATGGGGACCAATTTCCGTGTTTCCTCAGTTTTGATGGAAAAACTCTTTATCTTAGTAAGGTAGACAATTATAATAGCGATATCTATGTTTCACATTTCGACGGGAAAAAATGGTCGCCTTCAAAACCATTAAACAAGGAAATTAATACAAAGTATTGGGAATCGCATGCCTGTGAAACCCCTGATGGCAAAACACTTTATTTTACAAGTAACCGCCCCCAGAGTTTGGGAGGAACTGATATTTTTTATTCACAATTAGATAATTATGGTGAATGGGACACACCGAAAAACCTTGGTAATGTTATAAATACTCCATTTAATGAAGAAAGTCCGTTTATAACGGCAGACGGAAATACGCTTTTCTTTTCGTCCCAGGGTCATGAAAGTATTGGCGGATATGATATTTTTTATTCAAAAAAAGATAATAAAGGCAACTGGTCTAAACCTGTTAATTTGGGATATCCAATAAATTCAACAGATGATGACTTATTCTATGTTCCTGTTCAGAATGGTACTTTTGCATATCAGGCAAAAAATTTAAAAAATGGCATTGGCGATTTGGATATTGTAAGAATTGAAGTTTTTTCGAAAGATCATCCTTTTAAATATGATATTAAAGGCAGGCTAACTGAATTTTTAAAAGATGCTAAACCGGAAAGCTACCAGATTAGTATTATAAATCCTGAAACCAGGCAGCTATTGGATAGTACCAAACCTTTATTAAATGGTAATTTTACTTTTAACCAGGTTGCGGGAAATTATTCTATTCAATTTCAATCTGAAGAATTTCAGGCGACAAGTAAAAGCTTTGTCATTCCTGAAGACTATAAACCTGATAGTTTTATCCTCACTTCGGAATTACTAAATGTAACATCACAATATAATGCCTTTATTTCTGGTAAAAAGAAAGAAATAGCAAAAGTTGAACCTGAAAAAGTCATTGCATTAAAAGAAAAGCCCAAACCGGAAAAGGGCAAGAAAGAAACAATTTTAACATCCGATAAACCTGGTGTTATTCATAATATTCTGTTTTCTTTTAACGATTATACCCTTTCGCAGGACGGAGAAAAAGAAATTAATGAGATCCTGAAAATTATGAATTCAAATTCCTCTCTTGAAATTGAAGTAATTGGTTATACCGATTCTAAAGGATCGGAAAAGTATAACCTTAAATTATCTGAGAAACGAGCCAAGTATGTAAAAGAAGTAATTGTAAAAAGAGGAATAGGTTCAAACAGGATTATTACCAAAGGTTTGGGAAAATCCAGCCCAATTGCCATAAATGAGAATCCTGACGGAAGCGATAATCCTGATGGAAGATCATTTAACAGGCGGGTTGAATTCAGAATAATAAAATGCGACAATAAAAATATTAATATTGAACCAATAAAAGTTCCGGAAATACTTCTGGTAAAATAATTCAGGGCCTATTTTTCTTTGTTCGTATTTTGAATAATATTTAATTCAATGGCATTGGTTACTTTTTCCTCCAACAATGCAAGTTTGAAAACCTCAATAATTTCTTTTACATAATGAAATGTAAGTCCTTTAAGGTATATTTCGTTTATTTCATTTATGTCTTTCCGGTTATCTTCAGAAATAATAATATCGGTAATTCCTGCACGTTTTGCTGCAAGAATTTTCTCTTTAATACCTCCAACTGGTAAAACCCTACCCCGTAAAGTAATTTCACCTGTCATTGCAATATTTCTTTTTACCTTTCGCTGGGTAAAAACAGAAGCCAACGATGTGGCCATAGTAATACCGGCAGATGGTCCGTCTTTTGGAATTGCCCCTTCCGGCACATGTACATGTACATTCCAGTTATCAAAAACTTCAATATTAATATCTAAAATATTGCTATGAGCTTTGATATATTCCAAAGCAATAATTGCAGATTCTTTCATTACCTCACCAAGGTTTCCGGTAATTGTTAATCGTTTATCTTTCCCCCTGCTTAAACTTGTTTCGATATATAAAATTTCACCTCCTGCAGCAGTCCAGGCCAGACCTGTTACTACTCCTGCAAATTCGTTGCCTTCATATTTATCTTTCAGGTAAATGGGAGCTCCAAGAATTTTGGCTACTTCTGTTATGGTAAGTTTCTTAGAATAATTTTCTTCCAAAGCAATTTTTTTGGCAAAATGACGAATGACTTTAGCTAACCTTTGATCCAATTCCCTTACACCTGATTCGCGAGTAAAGTTTTCAATAATATATTCAATTACTTCATTAGAAAAGACGATTTGGACTTTTTGCACACCATGTGCTTTCAGTTGTTTTGGAATTAAATGCCGTTTAGCAATTTCAATTTTCTCTTCAACAATATAACCACTTACCTCTATCAGTTCCATGCGGTCTCTGAGTGCAGGGTGAATTGTATTGGTAGTATTGGCAGTTGAAATAAATAAAACTTTTGACAGGTCGTATTCAATTTCAATAAAATTATCATAAAAGTTGCTGTTTTGTTCCGGGTCGAGAACTTCAAGCAATGCTGAAGAGGGATCTCCCCGGAAATCCTGTCCGACTTTGTCAATTTCATCTAATACAAAAACCGGGTTCGATGAATGGACTTTTTTCAGGTTTTGTATTATACGGCCTGGTAATGCGCCTATATATGTTTTTCTGTGACCACGAATTTCTGCTTCGTCATGAAGCCCACCTAAAGACATTCGGACATATTTTCGTTTTAAAGCACGTGCGACTGACTTGCCCAGGGAAGTCTTTCCAACTCCCGGCGGACCATAAAGACATAAGATTGGGGCTTTCATGTCGCCTTTTAATTTCAATACAGCAAGATGTTCAATAATTCTTTCCTTCACTTTCCCAAGGCCAAAATGATCTTCATCTAAAATTTTCTGTGCCCTTTTAAGATCAAAATTATCTTTGGTGTAAATATCCCATGGAAGGTCAAGCAATAACTGCAAATAATTAAGCTGAACCGAATATTCTGCTGCAATGGGATTTAAACGTTCGAGTTTTTCGATTTCTTTTCGAAATGTCTCAGCAACCTGTTTTTTCCATTTCTTTTTTCTTGCTTTTCTCTTTAACTCTTCGATCTCCCGATCTACAGTGTTGCCACCCAATTCATCCTGGATGGTTTTCATCTGCTGTTGAAGCATATATTCACGTTGCTGTTGATCGAGTTCAAATTTCACTTTAGCCTGAATATCGTTTTTCAACTCCAGCATTTGAACTTCACGGCTCAAATGCTCCATTAACATCATTGCCCTATGCTTTAAATCGTCCGATTCGAGAAGCTTTTCTTTATCAGGTATGCTTATATTGCTGTTTGAGGAAATAAAATTTACAAGGAAACTTGTGCTTTCAATATTTTTTACTGCGAATGAAGCTTCCTGTGGAATATTTGTCGAAAGTTGAATAATTTTCAGTGAAAGATCTTTAAGCGAACTAATAATGGCTTCATATTCCTTATCTCCCTTTTCTGGCCTGATATCTTTAAGGATATTGACTTTAGCAGATAAATAAGGCTTTTCGGAAATAAGTTTATCTACTTCGAATCTATTTATGCCTTGTATAATTACTGAAGTTCCCCCATCGGGCATCTCTAAGATTTTAAGAATCTGGGCTATAGTTCCGACCCTGTATAAATCTTTAAAATCGGGTTCATCTATGTTTGCATCTTTTTGTGCAATGGTACCAATTAAACGTGTGGTTTTGAATGTATCATGAATTAGTTTCATTGATTTTTGCCTTCCCACAGTAATAGGAATGAGAACTCCGGGGAATAATACGGTATTTCGTAAGGGCAAAATCGGAAGAATCTCTGGAATTTTCTGTTTAAGAATATCATTTTCATCATCAGAAATCAAAGGAACAAAATCCAGATCATCATCCATTTGGTTTGGGCCTATAACATCATTAATCCTTATCTCGAACTGACTTTCTTTACTCATAATTTGAAAATAAATTTTTTAAGTATTGCTGACACATTGTCGCTCACAATATTTTAATTTTGCTAATAATTAAATAACCAATTAAAAATGAATTTGTTGTAATTAAATGGAATTATAATAATTTATATACAAAACTCTTTAATCAAGTCTCATGCCAATAGGCTCTCTTTAAAGAATTAAGTAATAGCCAAATTTTAATAATTGGATTATTTTTAATAATTACTTAAACGAATCTTCTATATTTTTCTGTTAAAACAAATATTTGTTCCAGAATTTTTTTGTCTATTGCCGAAAGTTCAACATTTCGTCGTTGCAAAACATTTTCTGCAGTTTCAATGGCTTTATCTAATGGGTAAACAGACATCCCTTGCGGACCACCCCAGGAAAAAGAAGGTATAAAATTCCGCGGATAACCGGCACCAAAAATATTTGTGCTTACCCCAACTACAGTTCCGGTATTAAACATCGTATTAATTCCGCATTTTGAATGATCGCCCATGATAAGACCACAGAATTGCAAACCTGTAGGAATAAATTTATCCAATGAATAATTCCAAAGTTTGACTTCAGTATAATTGTTTTTCAGATTTGAATTATTTGTATCTGCACCAATATTGCACCATTCTCCGATTACCGAATTTCCAAGAAAGCCCTCATGTGCTTTATTTGAGTTGCCATAAACAATACTATTATTTATTTCTCCGCCAACTTTTGAATTGGGCCCAATAGTTGTAGGTCCATAGATTTTTGAGCCCATTTTTACGGTAGAATTTTCACAAAGAACAAATGGCCCCCGAATTAATGAACCTTCCATAATCTCAGTATTTTTTCCAATATAAATTGGGCCAGGGGATGCATTTAACGAAGCAAAATTGATTTTAGCCCCATCTTCAATAAATATTTTTTCTGAAAGTATTGCATTATTTGATTTGTTTAACCTGGTTGATTTACGTCCACTAGTAATCAATTCAAAATCATTTTCGATAGCTTTCCCGTTGAAACGAAAAATGTCCCAGAGAAAATTAATTTTAAAAATTTCTTCTGTATATTGAATAATATTAGATGCCCTGCTGATATTATTGACAAATTCGCCAGCAGAATTGCTATTGCATCGCGCAGCTATAATGATATTAGCCTTGACCAGGAATTGGTTATTTGTCAAAACATTAATTGATTTACAAAGATTTGAATCGGGCAAAATACTTCCATTTATAAAAATATTATCCCCTCTTGTAATCAAAGGATATTTTAATTTAAGATAATCTTCCGTAAGAAAGGATAAATTGGCTTGCAAATATTTTTCCCATTTTTCACGGATAGTCAAAATTCCTATTCGTAATTCTGCAACAGGCCTTGTAAAAGTAAGTGGCAGCAAATCGGTACGACTGTCGTCAAATAAAATATAATTTATCATACATTAATTCTGTATTTAAAGTAAAAATATATAAAAAACTCCGGATAAAATTTTTATCCGGAGTTTATACCATAAATAAGAAATATTATTTTTCTTTTTTCTTATCGAAATGATCCTTATAGCGGTTCATGAATTTATCTACACGACCGGCAGTATCTACCAACTTCATCTTTCCGGTATAAAATGGATGTGAGGTATTTGAAATTTCAAGTTTTACCAGGGGATACTCAATACCTTCAATTGAGATAGTTTCCCTTGATGGGGCTGTAGAACGGGTTATAAATGTATAGTCATTAGACATATCTTTAAATGCCACCATGCGATACGTCTTTGGATGTATATCTTTTTTCATTATATAATAGTTTAACTTTTTTTTAAATTTTTTATAAGGTTTGCAAAAATATGCTTTTTTCATGAATTGCAAAAATTCAAAATATTTATTTAAAGAGTTTGCAAAAATAATCCCTTCAAAATTGGCCTGGGTGGAAGATGGGATTCGAACCCACGACCCACGGAACCACAATCCGCTACTCTAACCAACTGAGCTACATCCACCATTTATTCGGCTGCAAATTTATTAAAATATTTATTTTATCGGATAACAAAAGTTCGATTAATTATTTGTGTGAGAAATCAACATTAAAACTAAATTTGAGAAATACATAAATGATAAAATATAATTTTATATTAAGCGTTGATTCTGAAATTGTGAATTTTAGTAAAAATTTTTCAATTAAAAATTTTTGACATTTAAACGTATATTTGTTTATGATAATATGATTTAAACTATTAGAATCTTGATCAAAAGATTTACTATTCATAATATTTTAGGCCTTCAGATATTTCAGGTTCTGCGGTTTGTATCTTTTCTTATCATCAGTATTGTTTTCACAAAAAGTACGCTTTCCTTAAAAGACATTGGAGATTTTGAGCTATTGCTCTTTATAGCAAGTGCAGTAAGTTATTTTTGGGTTACAGGAGTTATTCAGTCCCTACTGCCACTATTCAATAACAATAATAGTTATCCTTATCGCAAAGAAAAGTCTTTTCAGAAATCACCGGAAATTTTTAATTCCTTTATTTTACTCTTTTTCATCAGTTTTTTAATTGCATTGCTCGGCTATATTTTTAAAGGAAACATACAGGTTTATAAAGGCGGAGAAAAACTTCCGTATGCAAACTACCTGCTTGCATATATTCTATTAAGCAATCCTGTTTGCCTTATAGAATATATTTATCTTCTTTATAACAAGGCTATGGACATATTATATTATGGCCTCATTGTTTTCTCACTCCAGGTACTCCTTGTTGTTTATCCTGTAATCCTCGGATATGGATTGATAACAAGTATTTGGGGGCTACTTTTAATAACTTTTGCACGTTTTATCTGGCTAATTGTACTTATAAACAAATATTCAGTTTTAAAATTATCCTGGCATTTTATTAAAGAACACATCGGGCTTGCACTGCCATTAATAATAAGCACCCTGCTTAGCGGTTCAGCCCAATATGTCGATGGATTAATAGTTTCGGCAAAATTTCCTCCGGAGAAATTCGCAATTTTTCGTTATGGTGCCAAAGAAATGCCTTTAGTTGTCACATTAGCCAGTGGACTGAGTAATGCACTCCTAACACAATTTAATTCTTTTGAAAAAATAAAACTGGGGTTGCTAACTTTAAAAAAACGTTCTTTAAGACTAATGCATACTTTATTTCCAATTTCAATATTATTGTTATTTTTCACAAACCGGATTTTCCCAGTAATGTTTACAGAACGGTTTAACCAAAGTGCAGACATATTTATGGTTTACCTTTTGCTTATCATTAGCAGGCTTTTGTTTCCTCAAACCATACTTATTGGTTTAAAGAAAACCAAGGTAGTCATGATGGCATCTATTCTTGAAATAATTCTGAATGTTAGTCTTACCCTTGTTATGATACCAAATTATGGAATAGTTGGTGTGGCTGTTGCAACAATTATTATTTTCCTCGTCGAAAAATTAGTATTAATTGCCTACAATTATTATAAATTAGGAATTAAACCCCAGGAATATATTCCGTTGCAATGGTATTTAATTTACAGTACAATTATTGTTACTTTATTTGTGCTCATTGACCATAGGATTATTATGGTAAGAGGGTAGTTCTGTTTTGCAATTTATAAATCACCTTGAATATAAAATGTCAGCCCTATAATCAGGAGCTATTTATTATATTTTCTTAAACAAATATTTCAATATTATCTAAAAATATTTCTTTACATTTGTGCAATGAATAACGGGTAATAAGTTTAGCTGTATTTTTTTGGCCTTTCCCTCCTTTTTCTCCTTTGAGCGAACCTTTAAAATCTTCCGCTATCCTTTAGACCTTAAATTGTTTAAATCTTTAATTTATTAACTTATTTTTTATGAACATTTTTGTAGCACAGCTAAATTTCAGGATTCAAAGCGATTACCTGAAAGAAATTTTTGAAGAATATGGCGAAGTCACTTCAGCCAAAGTTATCACCGATCAGGCAACAGGCCGTTCAAAAGGATTTGGCTTTGTTGAAATGACTGATGACACGGAAGCACTCAATGCTATTGAAGAACTCAACGGAGCAGAAGTTGAGGGAAAAACTATTGTGGTTAAAAAGGCCAACCCAAAATCTGCTTCGAACAACAGGGAATTCAAATCGGGAAACCGAAACGCGAGACGTTAAATATAATTATTCAATATCTTGCGAAGCTCAGAATGACATTCTTTAATTTTTTTTTAAAAGAGGCTGCCCGTAACCGACAGTCTCTTTTAATTTTTATTACATCGGAACTAAGAATACCCCTGATTTTTTTTTAAAATATTGAATGATGAATATCATTATTTAAAATAATGAAGTTAAGACATTTTGTAAATCATAATTTATTATTCGAAATTCAAAAAAAACAAAATTCAATGTTTACTTTGATCCATCTTCAAAATTTTCATTTTCAATCCTGTTAAGCAAATTTTGAGGAAGGTTTTTCTTTGTTTTAGCGCCCAGTTTTCGAATATTTTCTATCCGGGAAATTAAATTTCCCTTACCATCGGTAAGTTTTTTCATCGATTCTTCATAATAGGCATCTGTACTTTTCAAGCGTTTACCAAGTTCTATAAGATCGGTCACAAAACCCACAAACTTATCATATAAGTCGCCGCTTTGTCGGGCAATTTCTTCTGCATTTTTATTTTGGTATTCCTGCCGCCACATGCTTTCAATCATTTTTAAAGCTGCAATCAGGTTTGTGGGACTGATTAAAAGAATCCGTTTTTCGTAAGCATAATTCCATAACCCCATATCGTTTTGAATTGCCACCAAATATGCAGGTTCTACAGGCATAAACATGACTACGAAGTCGAGACTTTTCAAATCATACAAAGTATGGTACGCTTTTATACTTAATTCGTCAATATGCCGCTTAACCGATAAAAAATGCTCTTTTAGAGCGTTTTCCTGGTCTTCCGGATTAACTGACGAAATATACCTTTCGTATGCCGAAAGCGAAACTTTCGAATCGATTACAATACTTCTGTTTCCCGGATAAACCACTACAACGTCCGGTTGTAATCTTTTTCCTTCTTCAGTAAGATATGATTTCTGAATAAAATATTCCCTGTCTTTTGCCAAACCCGATTTTTCGAGAATACTTTCTAAAATTATCTCACCCCAGTTCCCCTGTACTTTCGATTCACCTTTCAGGGCGCGGGTAAGATTTGCTGCTTCTTTGCTTACGATTTGGTTTAATTCCGTTAATCGTTTGACTTCCTCCTTTAATGAAAAACGTTGTTGCGCCTCTTTATCATAGGTTTCTTCAACTTTTTTCTCAAAATCTTTTATTTTATCGCTTAGTGGTTTTAAAATCTGATCGAGGTTCGTTTTGTTTTGTTCGGTAAATTTTTTGGTTTTTTCATCAAGAATATCATTTGCAAGATTGCGAAATTCAACATAGAATTTTTCCTGGAGTTTTTCAATTTCTGCTTTTTGTTCTGCAAGTTTGGCGGAAAGATGTTTAAAATCGGAATCACCTGTTGCAAGCTTTCTGTTTACTTCAAGCAGTAGTTCATCTTTTTTTGAAATTTCTGCCTGAAGCGAATCTTTATCTTTTTCAAGCGATAAAATTTTTTCATTTTTTACCATCAGGTTTGCCTTCTGTCGCGTATTAATAATAATCCATTCTAATACAGCGCCAATTATTACTCCGGAAATTAAAATTAAAAATTCCATGATTTTTGCTTTTCTGCAAATATAATTGAATTAGGCGTCCTAAATTTATGGTCTTTTTAAGAAAGTAATAATGAAAAAATATAAGCATCTTTTTTTTGATCTCGACCGGACACTCTGGGATTATGAAACCAATCTTTTCGAGGTGTTACAGGAAATTTATTCAAAGTATAATTTGAAACAGTACAATATAGAATTTGAAAATTTCATAAAAGAATTTTACCGGTACAATGAATTGCTTTGGGCAAAGTACCGTCATGGTAAAATAAAAAAGGAAGATCTTCGCGAGCGCAGGTTTTATCTTACTTTAAAAAAACTTGGTCTTGAAAATAATGACCTTGCGAAAAAAATATCTGTCGATTACATTGAAATAAGCCCGAATAAAACAAATCTTTTTCCTGAAGTAATAGAAACCCTTGAATACCTGAAAAAGCAATACAGGTTGCATATCATTACCAACGGTTTTAATGAGGTTCAGTACAAAAAACTCAGGAATAGCGGTATTAAACATTTTTTTGAAAAAATAGTTACTTCAGATAATGCCGGATCGCAAAAACCTAATATGAAAATATTTGAATATGCACTGACTTCAGTAAATGCACGTAAAAATGAATCATTAATGATTGGCGACGATTGGGATGTTGATATAATTGGGGCAAAAATGTATGGTATCGATCAGGTCTATTTTAATCCGGAAGGGAAAAAGAATGAAGGATTTGCCACCTACGAAATCACCGGAATCGGGGAATTGAAAAAAATACTTTAAAATGGGGTTTCATCATCAAATCCTCTGTTAGTAGGCTCAAAACTATTGTCCTGGTTCATTCTTGAACCAAGTTTGATAACAGGTTTAATATCGAGGCTTTCTTCAAGAGAAGTGAGCTCTTCATATTCAACAAACTTAGCGATAACATCCCTGAACCTGAGTTTTAAATCCCCGATTGCCCCGTTACGGTGCTTTGCAACAATTATTTCAGCTAATCCGATAGTGGAATTTCCTTCATCGTCTTCAGTGATCCCGTATTTTTCAGGTCTGTGAATAAAGCAAACTACATCAGCATCCTGTTCAATTGCGCCCGATTCGCGCAGGTCGGATAACTGTGGCCGTTTATTCCCTGTACGCATTTCAACTGACCGATTTAATTGTGAAAGGGCTATTACGGGAACATTAAGCTCTTTTGCAATACTTTTTAATGAACGGGAGATAATACTGACCTCCTGTTCACGATTGCCTTTTATATCGGGTGGCCCGGCCATAAGTTGAAGGTAATCGATAATTACAGCCTGAATGTCATGCTGCTTTTTTAACCTTCTGCATTTTGCGCGAAGTTCAAAAATAGAAATTGCGGGTGTATCGTCAATAAACAACAGTGCATTTTCCAGGGGTTTAATTTTAGTATCGAGCTGTTTCCATTCTTCATGATTAAGCCTTCCGTTACGTATCCGGTCGGAAGGAAGTTCAGTCTCACAGGAAATTAATCGGTTTACAAGCTGTAATGAAGACATTTCAAGTGAAAAAAATGCAACCGGCCGTTTATGATCGATAGCCATATTTCTTGCCATGGTAAGGACGAAAGCTGTTTTTCCCATGGAAGGACGGGCCGCAATAACAATTAAATCGGAACGTTGCCAACCCGATGTAATCCGATCGAGTTTAGAATAACCGGAAGGCACACCGCTTAAATGATCTTCACGTTTTCCGGCTTCTTCAATTTGCTTTATGGCATCCTGTATCAGGAAATTAACCTTGACTATTTCTTTTTTAATATTCCCCTGGGTAATTTCAAATAATTGGCTTTCGGAATAATCCAGCAAATCGTTTACATCGAAACTTTCATCGAAAGCCCTGGTCTGGATATCTGATGAGACACGGATTAATTCGCGTTGGATATATTTTTGCTGAATTATACGCGCATGGTATTCGATATTTGCAGCAGATGCGACCCTGCTTGTAAGCTGTGCAATATAATAAGGACCGCCGACTTCCTCAAGATTTTTATTTTTCTTGAGCTCTTCTGTAACAGTAAGAATATCTATAGGACGATCATTAATGGAAAGATCGACTATGGCACTGAAAATTTTCTGATGGGCATCTTTATAAAAACTATCCGGTTTTATGATATCAAGTACAGTAATCACTGCATCCTTTTCGAGCATAATTGCGCCTAAAACAGCTTCCTCCAGTTCAATAGATTGTGGTGGCATTTTACCTATATCCATTGGGATTGAATCGGTTTTTGTTCCTGATCTGGTAGGGGTTTTTACTGCCATTATTTTCCTTTTCTTCAAAATTAGAAAAAACGAACTCTCTAACCAGTCATTTATTAAAAAAGATTTATTAACAATGACAGTTATCTAAAAATAAGATAATTACATTGATTGATAAGAAATTATTTTAAAATTTGAATTCAAATAGGTTATTTAGACTGAAGGCTGAAGACTTTTATTGTTAAGTCAAGTTTATAATTACGCAGATTGCTTCGTCGTACCTCCTCGCAATGACGTTATTTGTAGCGTCATTGCGAGTTCACATCCTAGTACCCAGAAAAAAAATTGAAATGACGTTGAGTCCAAATATTGCGGAATGTAGTAGCTTAATTAACAATTGTATAGCTGATACGTCATTGTAAGCGAAGTGAAGCAATCTCTTTAAGCATGTTTACATTTAACCTGACACTTGAAATTTAAAAAGTTGATCAGTCAGCTGGAGGAAAAATTAAATATCTTTAGCAACTTTTTTCGTCATAAAAGTCTGCGGTTTGTTTCTACAGCCTATTAGTCTATAGCCTAATTGTCTGATTATTTACTATAATTTTTATGAAAGGTCATTTGGTTGCCTCGCCATTTTTGATTTTATCCTTTTTTGATAACCCCGATAATACCTCGATATTTACACCATCAGACAGGCCGGTTTTAACAAAACGCTTTTCAAATATTTGTGGTTTGGTTTCCAAATCAACAAAAGCAGAATCGTTTTGAAACTTTAACTGACTTTCTCCCACTGCTAATACACTGTCGCGGCGATCGAGAACGATATCGGCATTTGCACTATATCCTGACCGGATAAATATATTCTTATTCTGTTTTACTTTTGCTTTTATTTCAAATTGAATGGCACCGTTTTCTGAAGATCCTTTTGGTGAAACGTACTCTAATTCTGCATCGAATTTTGTATTTTCAATAGCTCCTATGATGAGAATAAGTTTCATTCCGATTTTTAATTTTCCAACTTCTGTTTCGTCAATTTTACCTTTAAATATCATTTCGCCCATATCGGCAACAAATGCTATTGTAGTGCCAGCATTAAAATTATTTGTTTCAATAACCGAATTCCCTTCCTCAATCGGAACATTTAAAACCATACCATCAATGGTTGATCTGATAAGTGTATTTGTTGTTGTCCCCATTTTAGCATTTACTCCATCGCGGATGAGCTGAAGATTGCTTTCTGAAGTTTCTACTTCCTCGCTTGCGTTATCATAAGTTACCTTATACCTTTGAAAGTCTGCAAGTGGAATTACACCTTGTTCAAATACCTTTTTCTGTCTTTCATATACTGTTTTTGCATCTTCAAGATTTATTTTGGCTTTATTTAACCGTGATTCTGCTTCGTTGAGCTGAACCATATTGGGGATTATTTTCACCTTGGCAATTAGATCTCCTCTATGAATGCTTTGTCCTGGTTCAATATAAATTTTTTCTATAATTCCAGAAACCTGCGGTTTAATTTCAATTTCTTTGCGGGGAACAATAGATCCGGTGGCTACTGTTTTTTTTATCAAATTTGTTACAAATGGACTGACCGTTTGGTAAATAACAGGTTTTGGGCGAGATTTTTTATACAGAAAAACCAATGTTCCAATAAAAACTACTCCAATAAGGGTGAAAATAAAAATTCTGATAACTTTTTTCATATTATTATTGTTTATTAATTTTCAAAACGTAAAGCTTCAACTGGTTTAACCCGTATTGCCCGACGGGCGGGCACAAAACCGGCTATTATTCCGGCAAGAATTAAAATTACAAGCGCAGTTATTGCTACACTGAAATTTATTTCAGGCCGATAAAACATATCTGTTTTTACACCCATTTTAATCATCATATAATTTGCAGCTTCAACTATCCCTACACCCAAAACAAGTCCGGTATATCCTGCTATTGTAGTCAGGAATACTGATTCAAAAACTATTTGCCGGATAATCTGAAAAGGTGAAGCACCAATTGCACGCTGGACACCAATTTCACGCGTTCGTTCCCTTATTATTACCAGCATAATATTACTCACGCCAATAACTCCTGCCAGCAAGGTACCAATGCCAACAATCCAGATAAATACATCAATTGCCAGGAATAATGCTGTAAACTGTTTAACCTGTTTCTCGAGATTAAAACTGCCAACTGCCTGATTATCGTCGGGAGCAACATCATGACGTTTTTTCAGAATGGATTTGACCTTTTCTTCAACAAAACTGGCCGAAATACCTTTTTTTGCAGTAATGGCAAAATTATGTACTTTGTCGCCGTAATTATAAGTTTGTTGCATCGTTGTAAAGGGAAGAATCACACCTTTATTTTGTTGGTCGCCCCAACCTCCGGTATGCTTTGAACGGAATAAACCTATAACCTGAAAGTAAGTACCATGAATCTGAATGTATTTTCCTAACGGGTCTTCATTGTTATCGAAAAGAGAAGAAATTACACTTTGTCCGATAACCACCACTTTACGGTTTTGCAGCAAATCGTAATAATTAATAAACCTGCCTTTAAAGACATCGCGTGGATCAATTCGGTTGATATCGGGATATTCTCCGGATATTTCGAAAGCTCCTTTTTTCAGACCGTGAACAACATTACTTAGTCCTTCGCCACGCCAGAATTCTACATAAAGACTTGGGTCCATCAGATCAATTTCAGGGACATTATCTCTTAAATAAGTAACATCGGAATTGTTAAAGTTTATCCAGCGACCGGAAGGAAATCCTTTATATGGAACACTGGTCCGCTGGTTCCAAATGAAAAAACTGTTGGTCGCAAAATCACCCATGCCATGGAAGACGCCATTACTAAGGCCTCTTCCGGCCCCAAGCATGATGATAAGCATCAAAATTCCCCAGAATACGCCAAAAGCCGTAAGTAAAGTACGAATCCTGTTCTTTTTAAGGGCGCCAATTATTTCTTGCCATAAATCACGATCGAACATACTTGTAATTGTTAATTGTTTTGTACCTGTTATTTGTCAACCCAAAATTCTTTAAACAATATTTTATTTAAATTGGCATATTAGCACATCAACAAATTAGTACATTAGCATTATTCTTCCATAAGCGCTTCAACAGGCCGGATTGAAGCAGCACGCCGGGCTGGAATTAAACCGGCCAGAGTTCCTGATACTATAAGCAGTAATGTGGCGCTAATGGCAATCCCAAAATCAGCCTCCGGATTCATGAAAAAACCCTGTGCCTTACTAAATAAGGGTTTAATTGCTTCAAGCAAACCAACACCTAATACCAATCCAACATATCCGGCAACTGTAGTAATTAAAATTGCTTCTGATAATATCTGGGAAATTATTGAATAGGGGGAAGCTCCTATCGCCTTCCTGATACCAATTTCACGGGTCCTTTCCCTTACAACAATAAGCATAATATTGCTTACACCTACAATTCCTGCTACAATAGTTCCTATACCAATAACCCAGATAAAAATTCTTATGGAAGAGAAAAGGGATAAAAACTGGCTGTAGTCTTCAAAATTATTATATATGTAAAGCGCCCTTGAATCGTCTGGGGCAAAATGATGTCGTTTGGATAGCTGATTTTTCAATGAACCTTCAAGGATTTTGCTTTCTTTCACGCTCATGTCTTCCAAAGTAAATGAAATATCTTCAACTTTTTTGGGCTGGTTAAAGATTAATTGTGAAGTAGCAATAGGCATATAAACCCTACGGTTATCCCTTTCCTGGTCCGATTCATAAACCCCGACTACCTGGAATGGTACGGCGCTTATTTTTACATATTCACCAAGAGGGGGTTTTCCTTTGAACAATTCATTATTTACATCCCTGCCAATAACTGCAACTTTTCGCAATTCTTTCATATCGACATCATTTAAGAATCGCCCTTGCAACAAATGCAACTTATCTATGTATCTGCTGTCAGGATTGACGTTACATAATTCATAATTTCCCGAAAATTTACCATATGTAACTGTATTGTCTCCCCAAATCCGGAACCGGGAAGAAATTTTTTCAATTTGTTTGTTATCCCTTCGAGTTGCATCCAAATCGTCGTTCGTCAAACGGATAAATCTCCCCACCTGAAATCCTTCAAAAGGTTTACTCATTTCACCCGACCAGTATACCATGCTATTTGTAGCACGACCCCTGAACTGGTATTTTACACCATGTTCCAAACCGGCTCCTGAGCCCAATAATATGATAAGCATAAAAATTCCCCAGGCTACACTAAAACCTGTTAAAACAGCCCTGAGTTTGTTTTGACTAATAGAGTGGAATATTTCATTCCATTTATCTATATTAAACATTTTCGGCGATTTTAAAGTGATCAACCTGTTTCTCAATAATTCCATCCTTAAGACGTATGATCCTTTGTGTCCGGTTTGCAATATCGTTTTCATGGGTAACAATTAATATCGTCATACCGGTTTTATTAACTTCCTGCAAAATATCCATTACTTCAGAAGATGTGACAGAATCAAGCGCTCCCGTAGGTTCATCAGCTAAAATAACTTTTGGGTTAGTTATTAATGCACGCGCGATAGCAATACGTTGTTTTTGTCCCCCGCTCATTTCTGCCGGTATATGCCCGGCCCAATCTCTCAATCCCATCCGGTCTAAATATTGCATAGCAATATTATTTCGTTTTTTTCTGCCCACTTTTTGATAATAAAGAGGCAAAGCAACATTCTCAAGGGCATTTTTATAAGAAATAAGGTTGAAACTCTGAAACACAAATCCAAGAAGTTTATTTCTGTACCAGGCAGCTTTTGTTTCATTTAAATTCATAATTAATGTGCCATCCAGAAAAAATTCACCTTCATCGTAATTATCAAGAATTCCAATAACGTTGAGTAATGTTGATTTACCTGAACCGGAAGCTCCCATTATGGATACCATTTCACCTTGTTCGATATGTAAATCAATACCTTTTAAAACATGCAAACTGTTCGATCCTGTTACATAGGATTTGTGAAGTTTCTCAATTTTAATCATAAAACCCGGATAAAAATTTCAATGTTTATGCCAGTAATAGTAATACGTTCAAAAATAATATTTTAATTGTTTACTCAAACGCAAATTTTCATTATTTATTTTTTTTAAGACAAAAATGAATATAGTTTACCAATTTTTATGATCTTGAAATATATCAATATATTTGAGAAAATATTTTTTTAATATAATGACAATTGATTTTGAAAAAATACCTACTCCCTGTTATCTGTTAGACGAACAACTACTGCGAAAAAACTTAGAAATCATTAAAAAAGTTAAAGTTGATTCTGAAACAAATATAATTATAGCACTTAAGGGGTTTGCGATGTGGAGTGTATTTTCAATTATCAAAGAATATGGATTTACCAGTGCTGCTGCCAGTTCTTTTAATGAAGCCCGCCTGGCTTTTGAAGAAATGGGTAACCCGGCATTTACTTATTGTACAGCATTTAATAAAAAAGATTTCAATAATATCGTTGACCTAAGTAGTCATATAACATTTAATAGTCTATATCAATTCGAAATATTTTACCCTGGAATCCTGAAATCAGGAAAAAAAGTTTCGATCGGTATTCGAGTGAACCCGGAATTTTCGGAAGTAAAAACTTTATTGTATAACACCTGCGCCCCCGGTTCGCGATTAGGTGTGGTTGCATCTCAAATTGGAAATGAATTGCCAAAAGGTATAGATGGCTTACATCTTCATACCTTATGCGAGTCTTCTTCTTATGATTTGGAAAAGACCTTAACAGTTTTTGAAAATAAATTCGGGCATCTTTTATCTCAAGTGAAGTGGGTTAATCTGGGAGGAGGACATCTCATGACACAAAAAGATTATGACTGTAATCATTTGATCAAAGTTTTAAAAAGTTTTAAAAACAGACACCCTCACCTGGAAATAATTCTCGAACCCGGAGCTGCATTTGTATGGGAAACTGGTTATTTAGTTGCATCGGTTTTAGATATTGTAGAAAACAATAATATTAAAACAGCAATGCTCGATGTGTCCTTTACTGCACATATGCCCGATTGTCTCGAAATGCCTTATAAACCGGTAATTACAGGAGCATTTGATGAAGATTCAAATAAACCTACTTACAGGATGGGAGGAAATAGCTGCCTTTCCGGTGATTTTATGGGCAATTGGTCATTTGATAAGGAACTAAAAATTGGAGATAGGATTATTTTCAATGATATGATTCATTACACCATGGTTAAAACAAATACTTTTAATGGTGTTCAGCATCCTTCTATCGGCATTTGGAATGACAAAACCGGCTTTAGGCTGGTGAGGGAATTCGGATATGAAGATTATAAAAACAGGCTTTCCTGAAATAAACTTCGGTCCTAATTTAAAATTAATCTGTTTAAAATTATTGGGTCAGTGGAATTCATATAATTTTTTCTGATAATTAATACATATAATAAATCATAATATTGCGAAATTCGCAGCATAATTGGAACTGAATTAGAAATGTTCAAAGGTTTTATTTCACAATTTTTATTTATAACATTTTTACACTTTTCATTAATTGTAACCGGGCAGTATGAAAATGCAAAGTTCGATCGGATTACAATAATGGATGGGTTGTCTCAATCGTCAGTTTATAGCATACTTCAGGATAAAAAAGGGTTTATTTGGTTTGGAACCCGGGACGGGTTAAATAAATTCGACGGCTATTCATTCAAAGTATATAAAAATACTCCCGATGATCCTTTCAGTATTAGCAACAACGAAGTTATATGTCTTTCACAGGATAATTCCGGTTTGTTATGGATTGGTACACGTGGAGGAGGTTTAAATATCTTCGATTCAAATAAAGAAAAATTTTTCAGATACCCCTCAAAACCCAATGATGCATCTGGTTTGGGGAGTGATGTGGTTTCAAGTATTTTTAGAGATTCTAAAGGCGACATGTGGATCGGAACAATGAATGGCTTTTATAAGGCTATCAAAAATTTTTCGAATAATACTGGTGCAAATTTTTCATTCATTATTGTGAGCAAAGATGTAAAACCTGTTTCAAGTTCCACATTCGCCGTTAAGAATATTGAAGAATCAAAAAAGGGAAATTTATTGGTCGCTTCCGAAAATGGATTTTATATTTTTAATCCCCACTCCTATCGATTCAAAATTATAGATATACCCAATAGTTCTGATTATCTCTTTACTTCTTCTTATCAACAATCTGACAGTGTTTTCTGGATGGGATCATTTGAAAATGGTATGTTTAAAGTTATTTTCGAAAAGGATGAGGATGGCAAAGTAAAAAAAATAATTCGATTCGATCAGGCGCAAGGAGGAATTTATAAATTTAGCAATAGAGTTGATGCTTTGCTTCACGATCAGTTTAATAACTTATGGATAGCAAGCCGTGGCGGACTAATAAAAATCGATTTAACTAAAAATATAAAAACAACATTTATAAACGATCCCCAGGATGCAAACAGCATAAGCGATGACAGGTTAAATTCATTATTTGTTGACCGGACCGGAGTTTTATGGATTGGAACTGAAAGCCAGGGAATCAATAAGTACGATTTATACAAGAAGCAACTTTTTCATTATACATCAATACCAGGAAATACAAATAGCCTGAATAATAATTTCGTTACCGCAATACACAGTAGTCAGCCCAATGTTGTTTATATAGGTACTGACGGAGGAGGTATTGATAAAATTGTTTTTTCAAATGAGCACCCTCTTCGTTTTACACATTTTAAAAGCAACCCTAATAATTCAAATGGACTCAAGGTAGACAATATTATGAGTCTTTTGCAGGATAGAGAAGGAACTTTGTGGATTGGATTTTCTGCAAATATGTTTGGTAGACTGGATAAAGGACAATCAGATTTCAGCTATTATCAGCTGAGAGGTTACATTTTTGCATTAATGGAAGATAGAGAAGGAAATATCTGGAGTGGAAATTGGTATTATGGTCTTTATTGCTTCAATAAACATAACGGAACTTTTAAAAATTACCATCATATCGATTCTAACCCTCATTCCTTAAGCCTGGATATGGTTTTATCTATTTTCCAGGATAAAGATGGAACAATCTGGGTAGGAACTAAAGGGGGAGGGCTAAATAAGCTTACCGATTCTCATACCGATACAAAGGAAGCCCATTTTTTAATATACAAAAACGAACCCGGCAATACATCAAGCTTAAGCCACAACGATGTATATTGTATATATCAGGATAAATCCGGAACAATTTGGCTGGGAACTGCTGGAGGTTTAAATAAGGTCATTTATGTAATCAGGAATAATGAACCTTCCATAATTTTCAAATCGTACCTTGAAAGAAATGGCTTGCCAAATGAAGTAATATATGGAATTTTGGAAGATAAACATGGCAATTTATGGATGAGTACAAATAATGGAATTTCCAAATTTAATCCACGTTCCGAAAAATTTGTTAATTTCGATATAAACGATGGACTTCAAGCAAATGAATTCAACCACAATGCCGCTTATATCGATACAAAAGGAAAAATGTATTTTGGTGGCATCAACGGGTTTAATGCATTTTATCCCGATAGTATAAAAGAAAACCCATTTTCTCCACAAGTAGTACTGACCAATATCAAAATAATGGGAACCAATGTTGAAATTGGGGAAAAAGTCAATGGAAGGATGATTCTCAAAAATTCAATCGCAGAAACAAATGAAGTTATCTTAAATTATTTAGATAAAGAAATTACCATAGACTTTGCTGCTATGCATTTTTCTGTTCCTAAAAAAAATAAATACCAGTATCGTTTAACCGGATTTAATGATAAATGGCAGGAAGTATCATCACAAACCCGATCAGTAACTTATACCAACCTCGATTTTGGTAAATACATATTCCAGGTAAAAGCATCAAATAATGATGGGAAATGGAATGATAAACCAGCTACTTTAAAAATAGAAGTTTTAGCCCCACCCTGGAAAACAATTTGGGCATACCTCTTTTATTTATTAATAATAGTTTCCCTATTGCTGATATTCAGAAGATATACCCTAATTGGGATAAAAGAAAAAAACAAACTTCAGATTGAACATTTTGAAAGAAACAAGTTTGAAGAATTATCAAAATTGAAAATACAGTTTTTTACAAACATTTCACATGAACTAAGAACACCACTCACTTTAATTTACAGCCCACTTGAGGATCTTTTAAATTATAAAAAAATTGATGGATATATTCACCAGCACCTTAGTCTCATGCACCTAAATGTAAAGCGTTTGTTACAAATGATCAATCAGTTGCTCGATTTCAGAAAAATTGATGCCGGACAATTGAAACTTAGTATTACTGAAATTGATATTATCGATTTACTGAACGATATATATATGTCTTTTAAGCAAAATGCAATGACAAGGAATATTGATTTTCATTTCATACATAACGATAACAGAATTTTTTTATGGCTCGATAAGGATAAAATAACAACAGTTTTTTATAATATCTTATCCAATGCATTTAAATTTTCCCCGGATAATAGTTCAGTGAATATTGAGGTAGGTTTTAAAAAAGAGTCGAGGCATGAATCAAAGAATCGAAAATATACCGCCCTGAATGGTAATCTTGCATCATTAAATTTTCTCGAGATAAAAATTATCGATACAGGCATTGGAATTGATGAAATTCACCTCAATAAAATATTTGAAAGATTTTACCAGGCACCTGAATCGGAAAGATTGAAATTTGAAGGTTCGGGAATTGGTTTAGCAATAGCCCGGGAATATATCGAAATGCATGGAGGGAATATTGAAGTTGAAAGCGTTACTGGTAAAGGAAGTTGCTTTATTGTTAATTTACCATTAGGAAAGAAGCATTTCAATCCGGAATATTTAATAATTCAAAAACCAGGGATCGCAAAAGTTATTGAAAATAATCAGAAGGGATTTGAATATAAAATTGACGGGATAAATGAATTATTAACTGATAAGTTGGATAAAAAGATTAATGCTGTTGAAATTAATGTTCCCCAGATTTTAATAATAGAGGATAACCAGGAAATGCTTGCATACTTAAATGATAAACTATCACTAAAATATAAAATTTTTCAGTCCAATAATGGTATCAAGGGACTTGAATCGGCAATTGATAATAATCCTGAATTAATAATTACTGATTTAATGATGCCCGAAATGGATGGATTAGAGCTTTGTAAAAGAATAAAATCAGATTTAAGAACAAGCCATATTCCCATAATTATTCTAACAGCCAAATCTACAGAAGAAAGCACTATCCAAGGTTTAGAGACCGGTGCCGATGTTTATTTATCTAAACCATTCAATATAAATATTCTTACAGCACAAATTAAAGCATTGCTCGATTCACAACTAAAACTAAAACAAAATTTCTCCCGCCAACTTATCCTCCAACCTAAAGATGTTACTTTTACATCCATTGATGAAAGATTCTTAAAAAAATTAATGGATATACTGGAACAAAATATAACTGATTTAAATTTTGGAATAAAAGAGCTTACCTTATTAATGGGAATGAGCCACTCTGTTATCTTTCGTAAAATTAAAGCGCTAACCGGATTAAATGTCGTAGAATTTATAAGAAGCGTAAGGCTTAAAAAGGCAGCTTTAATTTTGAAGAAAAACAAACTCCCGATTGCAGAAGTCAGTTATATGGTTGGCTTTTCCGATCCAAAATATTTTAGTAAATGTTTTATAAAAGAATTTGGTTTAACTCCAACTGAATACAGTAACAGGCAAGAGGCATAATCCTTTGGTTATTATTTTTCAAATCACTTTTTCACTTTGTAGGCGTTAATAATCTTTCTAATTTCAGATTAAATAAATCAGGGGTAATATACTACAATCTACAATATTTCTGGCAGTTGATTGGCAGAATTTTCCACCCGATTCTCTAATCAAGATAGTAGCTTCGTTTTTTATAGTCGAACGAAAATTAAACAAATATTTTATGCAATCAAAATTATCAATCAGGGAAAAAGTCGGCTTTAGCCTGGGAGACAGCGCCGCTAATTTTATTTTTCAGACAATAATGTTATTGCAGCTAAGCTTTTACACCGACTCTTTTGGTATTACAGCAGGCATGGCAGCAGTTTTATTTCTCGTTGCACGGTTATATGCAGCGGTATTGGATCCTGTTATAGGTGCCATTGCCGATCGCACCAATACCCGTTGGGGCAAATTCAGACCGTGGATTCTTTGGACGGCCATTCCCTTTGGCATTATAGGCTTCCTTGCTTTTACAACACCCCATTTTGAAATGACCGGAAAAATTATTTATGCATATATTACCTATATTTTATTAATGACAGTTTATTCAGCCAACAATATTCCTTATTCAGCACTTAGTGGAGTGATAACAGGCGATCAGGCCCAGCGGACAAGCCTTTTTTCATATCGTTTTATTTTCGTCTGTTTAGCAACCATAGCTATTCAGGGCTTTGCCCTGCCTATGGTCCATCATTTTGGCCAGGGCGACAGTGCAAAAGGGTATCAGATTACGATGGGAATTTTTTGTGTTTTAGCCGTAATTTTTTTCTTTATTACTTTTTCCACGACTAAAGAAAGAATCAAACCGAATCCTGAACAAAAGCAATCTTTAAAGCAAGATATTTCCGATTTGTTATTGAATAAGCCGTGGGTTATCATGTTCCTTGTTTTTGTGATGATGTTTGTATTTCTTGCAATAAGAAATGGTATTTTATTATATTATTTCAAATATTACCTTGATAAAGAAAATATGACTTCTTTCATGGAAGGAATGGATAAAGGCTTGTTTGGCCTTCTTAGTAAATTAGGTATGACTGGTCCAAATGCTGATATTCCGGGAGCGGCATTCAGTATTACCAATATTTTTGGCCAGCTTGCAAGTATAATTGGAATTATTGTATCCAATTCAATTGCGAGGCGTTTTGGAAAAAGAGATGTGTTTATTACAGGACTTATTCTGAGTGCCATATTTGCTTCATTTTTTATATTTATTTCCCCGGGCGCCATTATTTTAACACTTATTCTTCAGATTCTCTATAATTTTGCCTGGGGAATAACCATGCCTTTGCCCTGGGCTATGATGGCCGATGTTGCAGATTATTCCGACTGGAAAAATAACAGAAGGGCTACTGCAATTGTATTTGCAGGTATTGTTATTGGTTTAAAAATTGGGCTGGCTGTAGGAGGTGCATTGGGTGGTTTGCTGCTTTCCTGGTATGGATATATACCAAATGTTCCTCAATCGCAGCATGCCATAACAGGTATTCGTTTATCGACGAGTATTTATCCTTCAATCGCAATAATCGTGGTCATTGTTTTTCTATTCTTTTATAAAATTAATAAAAGCATGGAATTGAAGATGCAAAATGAATTGGCTGAAAGACGCAAGGTTTTATAATGAAATTCTTTATTTTACTATTAATTTTATGATATCTTGAAAACATAAAAAAATGAGAAAACAAATTATAAATCAAACAGGCTTTTGGTTTTTATGCTTTTGTTCTACCATAATTTTAATTTCACTGGGTTGTAGTCAAAAACCAAAATTAAAAGAAGTATTCAGGGATGATTTTTACATAGGTGCTGCTTTAACCGGAAACCAAATTTTAGGCAAGGATACGAGGGCTATTAGAATCGTTAAGGATCAATTCAACTCTATTACTTCTGAAAATGCCATGAAATGGGATACTATACACCCAAAGCCGAATGAATACAATTTTTTATCTGCCGATAGTTTTGTAGCTTTTGGTGAAAGAAACCACATGTTTATTATCGGTCATACTTTAATCTGGCATCAGCAAATTCCAAAATGGGTGTTTGAAGATGGCTCCGGAAAATTAGCAGGTCGCGATACTTTACTGAAGCGAATGCATGATCACATTTTTACAATAATGAGCAGGTATAAAGGCAGGGTTAACGGATGGGATGTAATCAATGAAGCTATCGATGAAAATGGTGAATTACGTAAAACAAAATGGTTGGAAATCATTGGCGGTGATTATATTCAAAAAGCCTTTGAATATGCCAGGGAAGCTGATCCTAAAGCAGAATTGTACTATAACGATTATAACATTGAAAAATCCGTAAAAAGGGAAGGTACAATTTTCAAAATACTTCAAAATGTACAATCAAAAGGAGTGAAAGTCGATGGAGTGGGAATACAGGCCCACTGGCACCTCGATACTCCGGATATTAAATTGGTTGATTCGAGTATTCAGGCCTTTTCAAAATTCGGAGTAAAAGTAATGTTTACCGAAATGGATATAAACGTGCTTCCACGTCCCGAAAATCTTGAAGGGGCTGAAATATCCCAAAGCTTTAAATTGACAAAGAAATCAAACCCCTATCCCGAAATTTTGCCTGATTTGGTGCAGGAAAAATTAGCAAATCGCTATGCTGACTTTTTTAAATTATTCATAAAATATAAAGGTATTGTTAGCAGGGTAACATTTTGGGGCATTTACGACAGTCAATCGTGGCTTAACAATTGGCCAATTAAAGGCAGAACTAACTATCCATTGATTTTCGATCGAAATTACCAACCAAAACCTGCATTTTTTGCGATTATTAAAACTGCTGGATTTGGAAAATAAAAAATTATAAGTAAATTAATCAATTCGATTATCCGGTTATGTACTTATTTTGTTAATTGTTTTAGCTCAAAGCAGGCCGAAGGCTTATTAGAGAATTCCTTTTCACATTTAATGTACTAAAACGAATATATATTTTAATTAATTAAGTAAAAAATATATTATGTCAGAAAAAGAGAAAGATGCACCTAAAAATGCTGCGTATAAAAACCCTAAATTACCAATAAAAAAAAGAGTAAAGGATTTACTTTCAAGAATGACTATTGAGGAAAAGGTGGCCCAGTTGATGGGGTTGTGGAATGGCGGAGTAGAAGATTTTTCGGATGAATTTCTGAACGATGCTGAAAAAATGAAGGCAACTTTTGGAAATGGTGCAAATTCAATCCACCCGGCATTTTGGGGTTTGAAAGAAACGGTTGAACTTCGAAACAAAATTCAAAAATACCTTGTTGAAGAAACCCGTTTAGGGATACCGGTTATTTTTGTAGATGAGGGCCAGCATGGTATGATGCGCCGCGACGCAACGGTTTTTCCCCAGGCAATTGGCTTAGCATGTTCATGGGATACCGAATTGTTTGAAAAAGTCTATGGCACTGTTGCACATGAAATGCGATCAAGAGGAACGCATCATGCACTGACACCCGTTATAGATGTTTGCCGTGAACCACGTTGGGGAAGGGTTGAAGAAACTTATGGTGAAGATCCCTATTTAAATGGAAAATTAAGTTGTGCAGCGGTCAAAGGTTTGCAGGGAACTTCAGACGGAACAGTTGCCCCAAACCATGTAGCAGCAACTTTAAAACATTTGGTTGGACATGGCCAGCCGGAAGGGGGCCAAAATCAGGGACCGGCCAATTATTCAAGGAGAGTTCTGCATGATTTTCATATGCCTCCATTTAAAATGTGTATCGACAAAGTTAAACCGGTCAGCGTAATGCCTTCGTATAATGAAGTGGATGGCGTTCCTTCCCATGCCAATGCCTGGTTAATCAATAATTTGTTAAGAAAGGAATGGGGTTTCAATGGAATGGTCGTGTCCGACTACTATGGCATCGACCAGCTTTTTAATAAGCATTTTGTTGCCGAAAATGGAAAAGAAGCTGCCCGGAAAGCATTTAATTGTGGTATTCAATTTGAATTTCCGCAGGCAAATCATTACAAATTACTGCCTGAACTTTTGAAAGAAGGAAAAATAAAACAATCTGACATAGACAAAGCCGTTTTGCAGGTTCTCGAATTAAAATTTCAGTTAGGATTATTTGAAAATCCTTATGTCGATTTGAATTCAGCAATCGAAGTAAGCAAAAATCCGGCCTCAGTACAATTGGCCCTGAAGGCTGCCCATGAATCCATTGTTTTATTAAAAAATGAAAATATTTTACCGATATCAAAAGACAAATACAGGAAAATTGCAGTAATTGGCCCTTGTGCAAAAGATTTATATTTCGGAGGATATGCTGGTGAACCTTACCGAAAGGTAAACTTATTGGATGGAATTAAAAATAAGGTTGGTGCAAATACTGAAGTTTTATTTGCGCAGGGTTGTAAATTAACAACCAACACAACTATCAGCTATTTTAACTGGAAAACTGATGAAATTCTGTTCCCAACACCTGAAGAAAATGAGAATCTGATCAACGAAGCTGTTGAAATAGCAAGACAAGCTGAAATTGTTATCCTGGCAATTGGTGAAAACGAACATCTATGCCGCGAAGCCTGGGCGAAGACCCATATTGGAGACAACATGACTTTAAATCTCTTCAGTCAGCAGGAGGAATTGGCAAAAGCCATCGTGGCGCTTGGAAAGCCTGTTATTGTTTACTTAATGAACGGACGTCCGTTGTCAATTAATTTTATTGATCAAAATGTCCC
>Ga0265316_10001083_pt1 | contig 29477 bp, 22 predicted proteins | sample 4522metaG_FD_202092 | JGI IMG/M metagenome (GOLD analysis project Ga0265316, IMG submission 202092) | Rhizosphere microbial communities from Carex aquatilis grown in University of Washington, Seatle, WA, United States - 4-5-22 metaG | ecosystem: Host-associated > Plants > Roots > Rhizosphere >...
TGCCCCCACCCCGCACCGCCCACCAACAACCGTTTGGATCAACCCACCGAAACACCCCACCACAACAGAGGAGACGCGAGCGTAAATTCCCAAGTCGGCAGTCTCAAAATCGTTGACAGGTTCCGTAGGCCCGTCTCCACCTAGCCCGCCGACGAGTTCTTGCAATCCTCCCTGTTCACCTGGCTACACTTGTTCCGTTGCAACTTGTATCGCAGAATGCAATCCTGTTTGCGTTTCGCCGCAAACGTGCGGAACCGACCGGGTTTGCCGGTAGATCAGCGGGGATGAAATATACCGGGAATGGAACGAAGGTAGTGAACCTAGATCCCTCGAATGCGTGAAGCTGCCCAAACAAGCCCTTGAAGCGCCCGCCCCTGAACGGCAAGGCGTTGATATGGAACGACCCCGCAACTGGAATTATTAGCTCTCCGGATATTTTCTTGTTGTTGCCTCCACTGTGGCTGGGATGAAGCGAAGAGTGAACGGTCAGGGCTAGCTTTGTCGACGGTGATCTGTGCCGCCCCCGAGCTTTTCGATGAGCTTGCGCACGGTTTCGGGACGGTTGGGGAATTTTCCGAGGCTGCGGATCTGCCTGCGCCCTCCGGCGATGGCGGCGGTGATGGTTTCAGCGTGAACATCCAGACCGAGATATCGAGTACAATTGCTCATGACCGACTCCTCCGTTGTGGCTCTGCGTCTTGGTTCTCTTACCAGGCCCGAGCGTAACCCACGGTCCCGGTGTGAGTCGGTCGTTCCATTGTGACTCGGCAGTCAGACGACGGCCAAATTGGCACCAGCAATGGCGGAGTTGTGGCAGCCTGGCGGCGCCCAGGCTGCCGGCCCCATTCCGATGAGGGCTTGCGCGCGGCATCAAAGATGCACATGCAGACGGACATGCCGTACAAGCAACTCCTAATCAAACTCGGCCGTGGGTTGGTGAGCGCATGTCTTTTCGTCGCCGGCGTGATGCTCTGGATGATCTGCGGCGGTCCCATGCGCATCCTGACCGCCATCGCGCTGTTGGTGTTCCTCGGATGCCTGGTCGCCTACGTCTTCGAGGGAAGACGACGAGCAGCCTTCTTCGCCGGTTTGGCTGTGCTCGGGCTAGCCTTGTCTCCGATCGAGGTCTCGACGGCGACTCGGCCCGGCCTGCCGGGCATTGTGCCGCTCATAATGGGGTTGCCAGGTCCTCAGCTGCGAGAGAAGGCTCGCAGGGGCGAGGTCGTCCTTGGTGGGTGCATGACTTCGCGACTCGAACCCTGGTGGGTCGTCATATGGTGACTTCAACTTTGAGCGCTGCCCAACAAGTAGGCGTTTGATCCGGCCGCAGCCATAGGTCTTCCACTGTCTGGCGGAATTGCCGCGCGGCCGGATTAAACGTCTGGTTGAGCCAAGCCGCGGGTTCGGGAGGAGAAGTCGCGCTTCTCCCCATGGGCAGCAAAGAAGGTCGACTTGTTGAGCGGCGGGGCGATTGGGACGATGCTCTTGCTGCGTTCGGTGGTTGTCGACAGTTGCAAGGGAGCCGACAAATCGAGAATGGTGCGTGCTCGAAAAACCCGGAGAGCCATCGGCTGAACGGCAAAGCGTTCGGCAGACCGTCAGTGTCCCGCGAGTAGTCGGTCGTAGTCTTGGTGGCTTCCGATCCAGTACCAGACGACCCCTGCATCCTGAAGAATCCCAACGGCGCGATAGTCGCGCGATATGCGCACGGAGTAGACCGGGCGTGCTTGGCTTACGCGCTTGAACTGTGGTGTCTCGGGTTGAGGGTGAACGATCGATATGCAGCCCGCGCTTGGTCCTGAACTTCCGCGGGTAGCAGGCGAAACAGCTCCCAGAACCTGGCGGTCGCGCGTGACCTCACATCTTGTCCGGATCGAGATCGGTTGTTCGACCCGCGGCCAAGTCGGCCAGAGCTTCATCGGCCAATGCGTTCAGCAGGTCTTGGGACTGGGCAAATCGGCGCGTCCATCCCTCCTCGAAAACGAGTTCGGATTGCAGCCATCCGGCAATCCGATCCTGCTCGTCGGCCGGAAGGGACGACAGCCGGGAGAAGACGTTCTCGAGCGCCTGAGTCATGCCTCAAGAATACTCTCTGGAAGGCTGCCGAACAAGCCGTTGCACCTGTCGGTTCCGCAGCAGGGCCATTGTGGTATCATCGAGACGCCGGGACCGTGCGGCGGGCCCGCAGGTGAACGGCAAGGCGTTGGGCGGACGAAAACAAGAGTGGAACAACAGATTTCTTCCAAGGTCCTGGGGCATCTGACGATGCTTCTGATCGCGACTTTCGGATGCACCGCGACCACCGGTGGGCCGAAGACAGTCGGCGGTATCTCCCGAGGCGCGGGTGAGCCGGAGTTGGCTCAACATTATCTGGCCGACTCGAATACCCCGGCTGCATTCAAGGAGGGAATTCGCGCTGGAGTAGTCGTCGCGGGGATGTGCCCACTCCAGGCGTTCGCTGCTGCCTGGTCCATACATGGTCCGGCGTGACCGATCCAAGTGGTCGGGGGACATCCCGCCACCGGCAATCATCGAGGCCCAGTGCGAGGCGCCGGACGAGAGCGTGATCGAACTCATGTTTCGCAACACAACGCAATTCGCGAGCTCCGAGCCGAGGGTGTTTCGGGTGCGGTTCGTGAAAGGGAAGGTTGTCCTGATCGACTAGAAGGCTTTCAAGGAATGACGTTGCGGCGAAACGCGAGTGCCGCCCAACAAGTAGGCGTTTGATCCGGCCGCAGCTATAGGTGTCCTCCTGTCACGTCGAAATTTCGCGCCTCTCCAGAAAACTCTGGCACCTCCCGGCGGGCACCTCCCGGCGGGCGCGCGCAACCGCCACTGGCATAGGCAAGTGGCGGTTCCTGCGCAAGGTCTTCGGCTATGGGGATAGTTTGGACACGTGGGCGGATGTGGTTTACGCAATTTCTTCTGTCGGACATTTTGCGGATGCAATTTGCTGAAGGCAGAATGGCGCGTGTTCGGTCTATGCTCCGGCGACCAACCGAGTAGCATCTGCTCAGACTCAACCTTGCGAGGTGTATCCATGCCAGCGGCGGACGTCAAAGCGCGCATTGATGGGCTCTTTCCACGGATCGAAGACATTCCTCCGGCCGCGGATCTCGCGCCCAACGGCGGAACCTATGCGGACGGCGATCTCTATTTGATCGACGGCGAGGTCCGGCGCTGGACCGGCGAGAGCCAGGAAGTGACATCCCCGGTATGCGTGACCCGCGACGGGACCACGGCCCGCCGCTTGCTCGGCCGCCACGCCGCGCTTTCACGCGAAGAAGCCCTGTCGGCCTTGGCCGCGGCCACGCGCGCCTTTGATAACGGCCGCGGGGCGTGGCCCACCATGAAAGTCGGCGGCCGCATCGAGGCTGTGCAGGCCTTCGTGGCCGCCATGCAAAAGACGCGCGAGGAGGTCGTGCGCCTCTTAATGTGGGAGATTGGCAAGACGCGACCCGATTCGGAAAAGGAATTCGATCGCACGGTTCAGTACATGCTTGACACCGTCGACGCGCTCAAGGAACTGGACCGCACCTCCAGTCGATTCTCGCGCAACGGCGGAATCTTGGCCCAGATCCGCCGCGCGCCCCTTGGAGTCACCCTGTGCATGGGCCCGTTCAACTACCCGCTCAACGAAACCTTCACCACGCTGATTCCCGCCATCATCATGGGCAATCCCGTGGTGGCCAAGCTGCCGCGTTTCGGAATGCTGTGCCAGGCGCCCCTGCTCAAGGGTTTTGCCGAATGCTTCCCCAAGGGCGTGATCAACATTCTCAACGGCGACGGTCGCACGGTGGCTGGGCCGCTGGTGGAAAAGGGCGACGTGGCTGCGCTGGCCTTCATCGGATCGTCGCGCGCGGCCAACGTTCTCAAGAAACAGCACCCACGGCCCAACCGTCTGCGCTGCATATTGGGACTGGACGCGAAGAACCCTGCCATCGTGCTGCCCGACGCGGACCTAGATCTGGCGGTGCGCGAGTGCGTGCTGGGCGCCCTGTCGTTCAATGGTCAGCGTTGCACTGGCCTCAAGCTGCTGTTTGTCCATCGCGCCATCGCCGATCGCTTTGTTGAGAAGCTTTCGGCTGCAGTCGATGCCCTGCCCTTTGGCTTGCCCTGGGAGCCGGGCGCGAAGCTCACGCCGCTGCCCGAGATCGACAAAGCCGCCTTCATGCAGGCCCTGGTCGACGACGCCGTCAGCAAGGGCGCCCACGTGGCCAACCGCTTTGGCGGCCTTGCCAACCGCACCTTCTTCTTTCCGGCCGTCGTGTATCCGGTCACTGCGCAGATGTCGCTGTTTTCCGTTGAACAATTCGGTCCCGTGGTCCCTGTCGCGGTCTACGACGACATTGCCGAAGTCATGGACTTCATCGAGAACTCTAACTACGGGCAGCAAGCCAGTGTATTCGGCCACGACGCCAAGGTGGTCGGTCCCTTGGTTGACGTTTTGGCCAATCAAGTTTGTCGCGTGAACCTGAATGCCCAATCCCAGCGCGGCCCGGACGCCTACCCCTTCACCGGCCGCAAAGACAGCGCCGAGGCCACTCTGTCAGTCTCCGATGCCCTTCGCTGCTTCTCGATTCGCAGCATGGTGGCCGCGCCCGAGGACGAAGCCAACCGCGACCTTCTGCGCGACATCTTGCAGGGCCGCACGTCGAATTTCATAAACACAGAGTACTTGTTCTAGTCCTTTTCCACGCGTGCCGATGGGCGTGCCAGTGTTTTCGTGAGAGGCTTGCTGAATGCACGCAACCTTGGCGCACTCCTTGAGGACGCTGGCACCGCACGCGGGGCGCGCCGTGCGGGCGGCGGCGACCCTTGAAGACGCTGGCACCACGCCGCACGCCGCCCGGCGAAACTCCTTGAAGACCCTTGAAGACGCTAGCACCACGCCCGCACCACGCCCGGCACCACGGGGCCTGCTCGAACTGCAGGATACTCCCGATGCAGCGATGCCAGAATCCAGCTAGAATGCCTCATGCATTCGACCCGTGAGCAGGAGAGTGAACATGCGACGTGACTTGCTTTTCACGATGGCGCTGGCGGCGCTCGTGGTCACGCCCGGAATCCCCCGGATCGCTTCGGCCGCGCCGAAGGCGGAGTCCACGTCCGCGCGCGAAGAGTTCGTGCTTCACCCCTCCGATGAAGCCAGCCGGGCCGAGAGCGCGAAACACGCCAAGATCAAGCCGACGCGGACCGAGGCCGCTTTGCGCTTCATCCTGGTCGACAAAGACAAGGGACCGATCAAGGGAACCGTCATCGTCCTGACAGCGCCCGACGGGAAGAAGTACTACACCGAGGAGACCGATGTGGACGGCTACACCGAGGTGCTCGTACCTGTCGGACAGAAGTACGACATCGTGTATCTGTCACTCGGCATTCGCGAAATCGCGACGCAGGTGACGGTGACCGACGAGCCGAAGCAAAGCATCAAGCTCACGCTTCGCTACAAACGTCCGCCTCCACCACCCCCGATCATCGTGCCGGCGCCACCCGCCACGCGCTTCATCTTGGACGGGGTGACCTTCGACACCGGCAAGGCGACTCTGCGACCGGAGTCCATGGGCCGCCTGGACCTCGTCGTCGAGTTCATGGCCCACAAGAAGAACATGCGCATCGAGATCTCCGGCCACACCGACAACGCCGGCAAGAAGAAGGCCAACCAGGTTCTCTCGGAAAAGCGCGCGCAGGCCTGCCGCGACTACCTCGTCTCGAAAGGCATCGAGCCCGGTCGCATCGGCACCGTGGGCTACGGGGACGAGCGCCCCATCGCCCCGAACGACACGGAGCAGGGCCGGCAGCGGAACCGCCGCATCGAAGCCGCCGAGATGTAGTGCCGATCAGCTTTCAACAACCTTCTTGGCGAAGGCGGGGGCTCAGCGTGACAGGTATGAGGCATCGGTCATATCAGGACCATAGTTCTTTCGGACCATGGTACGTCGGGGAAACTTGTCTGACTGCGCCATGGCGAGACCCTTGAAGACGTCCTCCTCCGATCTGCCTCCAGCCTCCAGCCTCTCGGAAGGCAAAACCGGACCTATTCCGTCGTTCAGGCTCCGGCTCCGATCCGCAAACCTCCAGCCTCCAGCCTAAGGCCAAAGGCCAACGGCCTTCGGCCGCTACAGCAACACCGTCTCGCCCATCAGATGCCGGTCCACGCCGCGGGCGGCTTGGCGGCCTTCCATGATGGCCCACACCACCAGAGACTGGCCGCGGGCCATGTCTCCGGCGGCGAACACGCCGGGGATGCTGGTTTGCTGGTATTCGTCGACCGCCACGTTGCCGCGACCGTCGAAATCCACGTCCAGCTCGGCCAGCATGCCCTCGCGCTCGGGACCGACAAAGCCCATGGCCAAAAGGACCAAGTCTGCCGGGAGCGTCCGCACTGTACCCGGGCGCTCCTCGATCTTGGGCGGCCGTCGTTCGGGCTGGGGCACGAAGCGCACGTCGGCGATCTCGATGCCTTGCACGCGGTCTGTGCCCAGCAGGCGCTTGGTCTGGACTGAGAACAGCCTCGGGTCGGCGCCGAACCTCGTCGCGGCTTCCTCCTGGCCGTAGTCGACACGATAGATCTTGGGCCACTGTGGCCACGGGTTGTCCATGGCCCGCTGCCCTGGCGGCCGCGGCAGAATTTCCAATTGGGTGACACTCTTGCAGCCCTGGCGAAGGGCGGTGCCCACACAGTCGTTGCCCGTGTCGCCGCCGCCAATCACCACAACGTGCTTGTCGCGCGCATGGATCGGGCTCGCGTCCGTGCTGCCCGTGTCGAGCAGCGTACGCGTGTTGGCCGCGAGAAACTCCATGGCGAAGTGAACGCCACTCAATTTGCGCCCTTCCACCGGCAGATCGCGTGGCTTGGTGGCTCCGCCGCAAATGACCAGGGCGTCGTGACTCGCGCGCAACTCGGACGCTGAAATGGTCTTTCCCACTTCCACGCCGGTGCGGAATCGCACCCCGGACTCTTCCATCAACTTGATCCGACGATCAACCAGGCCCTTGTCGAGCTTCATGGCGGGAATGCCATACATGAGCAAGCCGCCGACACGATCCGCGCGTTCGTACACGGTGACCAGGTGCCCGGCGCGATTCAGTTCCTCGGCGCAGGCCAGCCCGGCCGGGCCAGAGCCCACCACGCCCACGGTCTTGCCCGTTCGTTGGGTGGGCGGCTGTGCCTTCACCCAGCCCTCGTCGAAGCCGCGGTCAATAATGGCGCACTCGTTGAGCTTGATGGTGACCGGCGACGCGTTTATGCCGAGCACGCAGGAACCCTCGCACGGTGCCGGGCACACCCGGCCGGTGAACTCGGGAAAATTGTTGGTCCGGTGCAAGCGGTCGAGCGCCTGACGCCAACGTCCCTTGTAGATGAGGTCGTTCCACTCGGGAATGAGGTTGTGCAGAGGGCAGCCGATGGTCAGCCCGTCCACCAGCTTGCCGGTGTGGCAGAAGGGCACGCCGCAGTCCATGCAGCGCGCGCCTTGCTCGCGCATGGATGCCTCGGGCAGATGGCCATGAAATTCGCGCCAGTCGCGAAGTCGCTCGCCCGGGGTGCGATTGACCGGCGTGGCGCGGGGGTATTCGAGAAATCCAGTAGGTTGTCCCATAGCCTATTTCCCGTGCACCTGCGCGCCGTCTTTGGCGTTGAGCTGGAAGGCTGCCATTTCCGCCTCTTCGGGTGACATGCCTTTGTCCCGCATGAGTTTCTGCGCCTGCATCACCCGCCGATAGTCATCCGGGATGACCTTCACCATAAGTGGCTTCCACTCGACCCAATGGGACAGCAGATTCTGCGCGCGCAGGCTTCCCGTGAATTCCGCGTGTCGCCTAATAAGGCCAAGCACCAACTCGGTCTCCTCGGCATCGTCAAGCGGTCCCAGTCCAACCATTTCCAAATTACAGTTGGCCTCCAATTGGCGTTGCTCGTCGAGCACATAGGCAATCCCGCCTGACATGCCGGCGGCGAAGTTGCGCCCAGTCGGGCCAAGCACGATCACGCGGCCCCCGGTCATGTACTCGCAGCCGTGATCCCCGACGCCTTCCACCACGGCCACCGCGCCGCTGTTGCGCACACAGAAGCGTTCCCCGGCCATGCCGCGAATGTAGGCCTCGCCGCTAGTTGCGCCGTACAGGGCCACATTGCCGGTGATCACGTTCTGTGCCGGCGCGAAAGCGGCATCGCGCGGCGGGCGCACAATCAGCTTTCCGCCTGACAGCCCCTTGCCAAGATAATCGTTGGCATCGCCTTCGAGAAGGAAGGTCACTCCCTTGGGCACGAAGGCCATGAAGCTCTGCCCGGCCGAGCCCTTGAAATGGATGGAAATGGTGTCCTCGGGCAAGCCTTCGGCGCCATAGCGCCGCGTGACCTCGCTGCCCAGACGCGTGCCCACGGTGCGCTGGGTATTGCGCACGGGAAGGGTCGCCGTGATCTTGCGGCCCGACTCCAGGGCCGGCCGACACATGGGGATGATGGTGGTGTCGTCATAGCCTTCTTCCACCTTGTGATTCTGGGCCATCAGACACCGCGTGCCCACGCCGTCGGGAACCTGTGGCTGATACAAAATGGCCGACAGATCCACGCCCTTGGTCTTCCATTGATCCACCGCGTGCCGGATGTACAGACATTCGGTATGGCCGACCATTTCGGGCAGCGTGCGGAAACCCAACTCGGCCATCAACTCACGCACTTCCATGGCGACAAAGCGCATGTAGTTGACCACGTGCTCGGGTTTGCCACAGAAACGCTTACGCAGTTCTGGATCCTGCGTGGCAATGCCGGCCGGGCAAGTGTTCAAGTGACACACGCGCATCATCACGCAGCCCATAGCCACAAGCGGCGCAGAGGCAAAGCCGAATTCCTCGGCCCCAAGCAGCGCGCCGACCACTACATCGCGGCCGGTCTTCAATTGACCGTCGGTCTCAATCGCCACCCGGCTGCGCAAGTCATTGAGCAACAGCGTCTGGTGCGTCTCGGCCAGTCCCAATTCCCACGGGCCGCCCGCGTGCTTGATGCTGGACAAGGGGGACGCGCCGGTGCCGCCATCGTGTCCGCTGATCAAAATCACGTCGGCCTTGGCCTTGGCCACACCCGCGGCCACTGTGCCCACGCCCACCTCGGCCACCAGCTTCACACTGATGCGCGCCTTGTTGTTGGCGCACTTCAGATCGTGAATCAACTGGGCCAGATCCTCGATTGAATAGATGTCGTGATGAGGCGGCGGCGAGATCAAACCAACCCCAGGCGTGGAATGGCGAACCTTGGCGATCCACGGGTAGACCTTGGCGCCAGGAAGCTGGCCGCCCTCGCCTGGCTTTGCCCCCTGGGCCATCTTGATCTGGATCTCGTCGGCATTGACCAGGTACGGGCTGGTCACGCCAAAGCGGCCCGAGGCCACCTGTTTGATGGCGCTCTTCATTGAATCGCCATTGGGCAACGGCACCCAGCGCGCCGGATCCTCGCCGCCCTCGCCCGTGTTGCTCTTGCCGCCCAGGCGGTTCATGGCAATGGCCAGGGTCTCGTGCGCCTCTTTGCTGATCGATCCGTACGACATGGCGCCGGTCTTGAAACGCTTGACGATCTCGTCGACCGGCTCGACCTCTTCAATCGGCACGGCTGGACGTGGGTGGCGCAATTCCATCAGGCCGCGCAGGGTGGCCAGGTTCTTCGACTGGTCATTGATCAACTGCGCGTACTGTTTGTAGGTGGCGTAGTTTTCAGTGCGCACCGCCACCTGCAATTTGGATATCGATTCAGGATTGAAAAGGTGGTGTTCCCCGTCGCTTCTGAATCGGTATTCGCCACCCGGGTCCAGCCCGGCCTGCGGCAAGGTGCGGGTGGGGAAGGCTCGGCGGTGCTGACGCCGTACCTCCTCGGCGATGCCACCCAGGTCCAGACCGCTGATGCGCGAAGCGGTGCCGGCGAAGTACTTCTCGACCAACGATTGGTGCAAGCCGATGGCCTCGAACACCTGGGCCCCATGGTAGCTCTGCACCGTCGAGATCCCCATCTTGGAGATGACCTTGACCAGCCCCTTGCTGATGGCCTTGGTGTAGTTGGTGCGCGCGGTGGCTGCGTCGACCCGCACAACGCCTTCGCCGCTGAGGGTTTCGATCACCTCAAGCGCCAGATACGGGTTGACGGCGCTGGCGCCATAGCCGATGAGCAAGCAGAAGTCGTGCACCTCGCGCGGCTCGCCGCTTTCCACCACCAGGCAGGTGCGCGTACGCGTCCCCTCGCGCAGCAGATGGTGGTGCACAGCCGCGCAGGACAGCAGCGACGGTATCGGCGCGTGATCGCGGTCGAAGTTGCGATCCGACAGAATGAGTATCTGGCAGCCGTCTGCCACGGCCGCCGCCGCCTGCGCGCACAGCGTGTCCAGCGCCTGGGCCAGCCCGCGCTCACCCTCGGCCACGCGGAACACCGTGGTCAGCGTGCGGGCACGGAAGCCATGCCAGCCGTCGAGCGCACGCAGCTTGTCCATCTCGTCGTTGTAGACAAGCGGCGAGCGCAATTCGATCTGATGGGCAGAGGCGGCTTGTGGGTCGAACAGATTGTGCTCGGGTCCCATGGTGGTGCCCGCCGCCATGATCAGCTCCTCGCGGATGGCATCCACTGGCGGGTTCGTCACCTGGGCAAAGAGCTGTTTGAAGTAGTTGAACAGGCTTTGCGGCCGACTGGAGAGAATCGCCAAAGGCGTGTCAGTGCCCATGGAGCCGATGGCCTCGCCCCCGGTTTCCACCATGGGTTGCAGAAGACGCAGCACCTCGGCGGTGTATCCGAACACGTTCTGCCGCCGCTCCAGCGTCTCGCGATCAGGCAGCGGCGTGGTCGGCCCCTGCGGCAGGTCTTTCATGTGTACGCGCTGGGACTCGACCCACTGCGAATAGGGCAGTTCAGTCGCGACCTTGGTCTTGATCTCCTCGTCCGGGACAATGCGCCTCTCAGAGGTGTCGACCAGGAACATGCGGCCCGGCTGAATGCGGCCCTTCTGCACAATCTTCTCGGCCGGGATGTCGAGCACCCCCGTTTCCGACGCCATGACCACCAGGCCGTCGCTGGTCTGGGTGTAGCGCAACGGCCGCAGGCCATTGCGATCCAGCACCGCGCCGATCTGCACACCGTCGGTGAAGCAGATGGCGGCGGGGCCGTCCCACGGCTCCATCAAGCACGAGTGGTACTCGTAAAAGGCGCGCTTCTCGGCGCTCATGGTCTTGTGCTTGTGCCACGGCTCCGGGATCATCATCATCACCGCGTGGGGCAGGCTGCGGCCACCGATGACCAGGGTTTCGAGAACATTGTCGAACATGGCCGAGTCGCTGCCCTGCTCGTCGACCACCGGATGCAGCCGTTCGATATCGGCGCCAAACAGCGGCGAAGCCAAATCGTGCTCGCGCGCTGACATCCAGTTCACATTGCCCCGCAGGGTATTGATCTCGCCATTGTGGGCGATCACGCGGTAGGGATGGGCGCGCGACCAGCTCGGGAAGGTGTTGGTGGAAAATCGCGAGTGGACGAGAGCCAACGCGGATTCCAGCGACAGCTCGGATAGATCGGGGAAGAAAGTGTCGAGCTGGTCGGCGTTGAGCATGCCCTTGTAGACCAGGGTTCGGCACGACAGGCTGGCGATGTAGAAAGCCTTGCGTTCGGCCAGATCGCTCGACCGCACCAACTTCTCGGCAGTGCGCCGGACGAGCACCAGACGACGATCGAAGACCGCGTCGTCGGACAACGCCGCCGGCCGGTCCACGAAGACCTGCGCCATGCCCGGGCGAGATTCGAGCGCGGTCTTGCCCAGGCCGGTCGGGTTGGTGGGAACCTCCCGCCAACCAATCACCTTGTGCCCGAGCTCGCCAGCCGCCATCTCGAACAGGTGCCGGCACGCGGCGGCCTCGGCCGGATCGCGCGGCAAGAAGACCATGCCCACGGCGTACTGGCCGGCCGCCGGCAATTCGATTCCGATGTTGGCGGTCACGCTGCGCAGGAAGGCATCCGGTAGCTGGACCAGGATTCCGGCCCCGTCGCCCGTATTCTCTTCCGAGCCGCTGGCGCCCCGATGGCCGAGGTTCTCCAGGACGCGAATGCCGTCACGCACAATCTGGTGCGACTTCTTGCCGGCAATGTCCACCACAAACCCCACGCCGCAGGCCTCGTGCTCGTTGGCGGGATCGTAGAGTCCCTGCCGTTCGGGTGCCTCTTTCGTCGGTCGATTTACTTGGTCGCTGTTCATCTGTGGGTCTCGTCGGTTCTCTGTGATTTCTAGTGTTAGATGAAGGCTAGCGCCCACTAGGTTGGTGTGAAACCGCTCTTTCCTGATTTTTCCAAAGTGAAACGTATTGGAAACAAACAGGCAACAACCGTCCTGCCAATCGCGCACGGGCGAAACAATGGAGGAATCCTTCCACCTGTAGTGACTATTGTTTTCGTCCCTGCTACCCTGTGTTTCCAAAGATGCGCGCAGTCGTCGTCATGTCCAGGCCGCAAGTCGGCGCAGCCGAGGTTGACTCGCCTGCCGCCACCCTGCGTGAACTAGGCTGCGAGGTTGTTCCGGTGGGCTATGACCTGGATGACCTGCCCGACGATCTCGAACACGTTCGCCCAGCCGTGGTGGTGGTGGACTCTGGCCCCTATTTGGAAGTGGGCCGCGCTGTAGTCAAGCACGCCAAACAGATCCCCACCCTGGCCGAAGTGCCCATTCTGCTCTGCGTGGAGGTTTCTCGCTTGCCTGGCCTCGATCCCGAGCTGGGCATGGACGACTTCATCCTGGTTCCCATCGTCGGGCCGGAACTCTACGCGCGGGTACGCCAGCTCGATTGGCGTCTGTCGTCGTTCTCGGCTTCGGGTCGCGTCAAGCTGGGCGATCTGGTCATCGATACCGTCGCGGTCGAGGCCACCTTCCGCAGCCGCGTGCTCAAACTGCCACGGCAGGAATTCCAACTGCTCAAGTTTCTGGCTGTAGGCGCCGGCCGCGTCTTCACCCGCGAACAACTCCTGTCGCGGGTTTGGGGCTACCGCTACACCGGCAATACCCGCACGGTGGACATCCACGTGCGCCGACTACGCGCCAAGCTGGGACCGGGCGCCGAGATGATCGAGACGGTGCGCCACGTCGGGTATAAGATGCGCGCCCCAGGCACATCGTGACCCGAACGGTTACAGCCAAAAGCAAACGGATTCGCAAGGATGGGTCGTCCCTCCCGAAGGGTCGGCCGGCTCCCCGCGCGAAGATTCGAGCCGCGTTCCAGGGCGAGCGCGGTGCATTCTCGGAAGAAGCGGCTCGGCGTTTCTTCGGAGCGCGGCTGCAATCGATGCCCCAGCGCGAGTTCGACGACATGTTCGACGCGGTGATGAAGGGCGACGCCGACTGCGCGGTGGTGCCCATCGAAAACACCTTGGCCGGCTCTGTCATCAAGAACTACGATCTGCTCGTCGGCTACGACCTCACCATCGTGGGCGAGGTGGTTCTGCGTGTGGCCCACAACCTGATTGCCCCGCGCGGGGTGAAGCTGGGAGATGTGCGCCGCGTGTTCTCGCACCCGGTGGCGCTGGCCCAATGTGAAGATTTTCTGCGTAAGCTGCGCGAGCACGCCCCCAATCTGGAGGTGCTGCCCGCCTACGACACGGCCGGCTCGGTCAAGATGGTGATGAAGAACGGGCGGCGCGACGAGGCCGCCATCGCCAGCAAGACCGCCGCCGAGGTCTTCGCGGGGACGATCCTGGCCGCGGGCATCGAGAGCAACCCACAAAATTTCACGCGCTTTTTCGTCATGGCGCGGCCCGATCGCGTGGCGCGCATTCCCGCGAAAAAGACCAAGGAACGAAAGACCAGCCTGGTGTTTCGCATCGCCAACCGGCCGGGATCGCTGTACGCCTCGCTCTACGCCTTTGCCGCCGAGCAAGTCGATCTGACCAAGATCGAATCGCGTCCCATTGTCGGCCGCCCCTGGGAATATTCGTTCTACTTGGACTTCGTCGGCGATCGCAAGGACGCCAACGTCCGCCGCGCCCTGGCCGCCCTAGCCGGCGCCGCCGAGAGCGTGCGCATCTTCGGATCGTATCCGAAGGCCGAAATCTGATCCTATTTCTGGCGCCCAGTCTCCCTTGTGCCCACGGCCTTGAAGAAGGTGTAACAGAACACGCCATCGTCGGCGGTGGTGCGCCGAAGCTCCTCGATGCCTTGGTCCCAATCGCCCGTCTCCATCAGTCCGGACGCGAGCGTGGGGGCGCGAACGCCTTCAACCATCGCGATGAAGGTGTCCCGCGTGAATCCACGAACGATCTCTGGACAACTGGCATCGGCATAGACCATTCGCGGCGACACGCGGACTTTTGAAAAGCCGTTTTGGCACAGGAGAGGGTAGAGCCTACGTCCAATGAGCGCGTCGCCACCGGCTCGTGATTGCAGGTCGACGAGACACGCGATCGCTCGCCTAGCGTGCCCGCCGTCTGGGTGAAAATGCGCAGAGCCGTGATCGCCTTCGATGACGGTGAGGGTTCCGCCGGACTTGAGGCATGACCGAAGGCACACAAGCGCGCGGCCTGGATCGGCGAGGTGCTCGAGCACGAAGCAGGCGAAGACGTGGTCGAAACTTCCGCACGGAAAAGGTAGATTGAAGATGTCAGCCGCTTGAAACACCACATTGTCGATAGCAGCGCGACGGACACGGGACTCGGCGCACGCCAGCGATTCGGTCGAAACGTCGATGCTGACGAATCTCGTTTGCGGACTGTTGCGCGCCAAGATGACGGTCTGTGCACCGACGCCACAGCCGGCCTCGAGCACCAAGCTGCCGGCGGGATAGCGCGTATCACTGTGGAGCAGCTCGGCAAGCGTACTTGCCTGGTCGAACAGGCGGATCTGTTCTCGCTCGGAGTATCCATGAACGTAGTCGTGAGACATGGGTGCAATCTGCCTAGCGCCAGGCGGGCCGTCTTGAACGATTCTGCGCCGGGCACTTCTGCAAGATCGTCCAATACGTGCATGCCGCGACTGGTAGAATTGTCGCGATGGACGGCACAACCAACGTTCGCTTCGCCCGGGATCTGGGCGGCCTCGAACTCATCGAGGCGGTCCATCATCGCCCGTGGTTTCCCCGTCATTCGCATCCCACCTATGCCATCGGCGTCGTGCGGGCGGGCGCGAATCGTTTTCGCTACCGCGGCGCCTTTCACACGGCCCCGGCCGGTACGCTGTGCACCGTGACTCCGGACGAAGCCCACTCCGTCGAGCCGGCTTGCGATCACGGTTTTGCGTATTGGTGCCTCTACCCTTCGATCGATCTCGTGACGGCCGCGGCCGAAGCGGTTGGCGGCAAGCGTTCGTCCGGAACCCTGGCCCTGCCTCCGGTCATCGAGGATGCAGAGGCAGCCGTTTTGCTCTGCGGGGTCTTCGAGGCCGAGGCGGCAACAGCCCCGCGCATGGCACGTGAGGCCCTCCTTCTGGCCCTGCTGTCGCGTCTGTTGGTTCGGCACGCGACCGCGTCTGTGGTGGAGCACGGGCGGCCTGCATCCGCCTCGGCGTTGGACCGAGCGCGCGAGATCCTTGCAGCTTGCTCGTCAGAGAACCTGGGTCTCGGCCAGCTTGCGACCATGGTTGGGCTCGATCCGTTCACCCTCGCGCGTGGCTTCAATCGCGCCTACGGCCTGCCGCCACACGCGTGGCTGATTCAAGAGCGCGTGCGCCGGGCGCAGGCGTGCTTGCGCGCAGGCCAGTCGCCAGCGTCGGTCGCGGCGGAGGTTGGCTTCGCCGACCAGAGTCATTTGTGTCGGCACTTCAAGCGGATCGTGGGGGTCACGCCTGGGCTGTACCAGCGCGCGACCTCGACCAAGAATAGCGCGTGACTTCTGGTCGCGGCGTAGGATTATCCAACCCGTTTCTGCGATATCGCGCCCCTGTTCGTGTTGACCAGGGAGGCTCCGATGCGAAACAGAACGCGGAAGATGATGGAATCCCTCATGCGAGGGTGTGTGGCTCTGCTCTTGGGCGGTGCCATGGTTTTGCCACAAGGCTGCAGTTCGACCAACAAGGCAGCGCCCGCTACCGGCGGTGCGCTAGGTTCAGGCGGCGCCACGGGCGCCGGTGGGATTGTGACCGGCGGCGCGTCTGCAGCCGGTGGTGTGTCCGTCGACGGCGGTCAGCTCGCAACCGGCGGCGCGTCTGCAGCCGGCGGCCAGCCGATTACCGGCGGCCAGCCAGCGGGCGGTGGCCAACCCATCACCGGGGGCAAGAGCGCGGGCGGCGCCATCGGCGGGACAGCCATCACCGGCGGCAAGATTTCAGGTGGCGCAACCGGCGCTGCCCCGGCCACCGGCGGCCAAAGCGCTGGCGGTATCCCCGCCACCGGCGGTGCGTCCGGCGCCGGCGGGGTACCAACGGATGGTGGAGTTTCCCCTTCGGGTCCACGGTTGAGGACCGTCATCAACGCTGATTGGAAATACTACAAGGGTGATGCGACCGGCGCGGAAGCGACCAGTTTCGCCGACACCACTTGGAACAAGGTAAACCTTCCCCACGTGTTTGACACGCCCTACTACTCACTCAAGAAGGGCGTCTTCTGGTATGTGGGATACGGCTGGTACAGAAAGCACATCAACGTCCAAGCGGAATGGAAAGCCTCCAAGAGAATCGTTCTGGAATTTGAAGCGGCCTTCCAGGTCGCCGAGGTCTACGTAAATGGAAAGCTGATGGGGGACCACAAGGGTGGGTTTACGGGATTCTATTTCGACATAACCGACGCCGTCACCGCGGGTGACAATGTTATCGCCGTGCGGGTCAACAACCTGTGGAACGCGCAAATCGCTCCGCGCGCGGGGGACTGGTTGTTCCTCGGGGGCATCCACAGGGACGTGTATTTGGTCGTGACCGATCCGCTCCACGTCACGTGGTACGGCACCTTCGTCACCACCCCAACGGTTTCGGCGACTTCGGCAACCGTCAACGTCAAGACGGAGGTGAAGAACGAAAACGCGGCGTCCGCCAACTGCACGGTGAAGACCACCATTGTTGACGCAGCCAATTCCGTGGTCACGTCCATGGAGGACACCCAATCGATTGCCGCCGGCGCTGTCTATGAATTCGACCAAACCAGTTCGGCCATCGCCAATCCGCATCTATGGTCGATGGATACACCCTACATGTACAAGGTGATTACGACAGTCTCAAATGGCGGCGGCGCAGTGGACAACTACGAAAGTCCCCTCGGTATCCGATCGATCGAGTGGACGGCGGACAAGGGGTTCTTCTTGAATGGAATCCATGTCCTGATCGATGGCATCAATGCGCACGACGATCGCGCCGGCTGGGGCATTGCGCAGACCAACGCGGGCTTCCGCAGGGACGTCAAGCTCATGAAGGAGGCGGGATTCAATCTCATCAGGGAATGCCATAACCCCCACGATGTCGCCTGGGACGATGCGGCCGATCAGCTCGGCATGCTTGAATGGGCTGAAAACGACTACTGGGGAGTCGGCGGCTATAGCGACAGCGAAGACGGCGGCTGGCGGCAAAGCTCCTATCCTGTCAAAACGGCTGACGAGCAACCGTTCCAAGACAATCTGAAGCAACAATTGACGGAGTTCATTCGTGAAAGAAGAAACCACCCGAGCATCATTGTGTGGAGCATGGGCAATGAAACGTTCGACGTGACAAGCGGAACGCCCATTACCAATTGCAAGGCGTTCTACAAGGTTCTGGTGGCCCTGGCTCAGTCGCTGGATCCTTCAAGACAGCCCGCGGTGGGCGGCGCTCAACGACAGGGGTTTGATCAGCTAGCCCCTATCATTGGGTACAACGGGGACGGGGCGACCGCGGCTACCTATCAGGATCCCGGAAAACCCAGTCTGGTCACTGAGTACTACGACCATACCGGCGTTGCGTCCTATCCATGGCGAGCCGGACAAGTCAGATGGGTCGGCTATGGCTACGGCTCGTTTCTGACCGACAATGGCGGGTTGGGCGGTGTGGTTGACTACTACAGACTTCCTGGTCCAGAATGGTACCAATACCGACAGGAAAAATTGGGAACCGCATACAAGTTGCCAACCTCCGGCACTGCGACGAAAATCATTCTGACCGCGGATGCCCTCACCATTGGCAACGACGGCACGGACGACACCGAGCTTTCCGCTCAAATAGCAAGCGCCGACGGCACCGCGATAGACAGCACCGCCGCGGTCACGCTCACTGTCACCTCGGGCGGCGGGCTCTTCCCCACGGGTTCTTCAATGACCTTTGATTCAAAGTGCCCCGATACCAGGTGCATCCGATACGGCCAGGTGAAGATGACCATGAGGTCCTACACACCGGGGGCGATTACGGTGACCGCCACTTCGCCAGGACTGCAGAGCGGAACAGTGACCGTCAACTGTGTCGAGAAGAAGTAGTGACAAAATTGGATCTGAAAAGGGAACGGAAGGATCTCTACTCACCTTCGTCCAGCTCGGTCTCGGTAGTCGAGGTTCCGGCTTTCAAGTACCTGATGTTCGATGGCCAGGGAGCGCCCGACGGCGAAGATGCGCAACAGGCGTACCAGGTGATGTTCCCTGCGGCATACAAACTCAAGTTCTTGATGAAGGCGAAAGGCCATGATTACGGAGTCATGCCCTTGGAGGGCCTGTGGTGGGCGGACGACATGGACGACTTCGTCAAGGGCAGGAGAGACCGATGGAAGTGGACCTACATGATTCGGCAGCCGGACTTCGTCACCCAGAAGGATTTCTCCGAAGTCGTCGCCGTTCTCAAGGCAAAGGAACACCTGCCCTGCCTGTCCAAGGTGCGGCTAGAGAGTTACAGGGAAGGCCGAAGCGCGCAGACTCTTCATGTTGGTCCGTTTGCCGCGGAAGGGCCGAACATCGAAAGAATCCACAGCCACATCAATAAGATCGGCGGAGCGTTCGATGGCCACAAGGAGAGACATCACGAAATTTATCTGTCTGACATGCGCAGGGTGAGCCCCGAAAGGATGAAGACCGTCCTACGGCAGCCCTTTCACTAGATGTCCAGTATCCAATATCCCGCCTATGTTGCCGCCAAAGGCGAGTTAGCGAAAGGTTCGCGCGATGTGGTCTTTCCCGCCGGCACCTGGTGGTTGCGCAAGCACGTAAAGGTCCGGTGTGCGGAAACCGCTCCTGCACCGGCGTAGAACAACACCGTCCCCCAGACCGTCGCCTTGGCGCCACCCGCGCCAGGGTCCAGATATGTTCCACGGCCGTTTCTCGGAGGGTCCTGGCCCACGGACGCCCCTCCGCTGACCCGAGATCGCTGTCTTCTGGACCATACGTCCAACCATGGCCTGGTCTTGCCCATGCGTCATGTGACGTTCTGGTGCCCAATCGGCTCGCCCGACGCCCCACCAAAGAAATCAACTTGGTTCCGGGACAAAAAGGGGCGAAAACATGCGGGAAATGCTCAAGATTGATTTGACCGGAAAACGCGCCCTGATTGCTGGCGTGGCGGACGACGGCGGGTTCGGCTTTGCCATTGCCAAGGCGCTGGCCGAGGCGGGTGCGACCATCTGCCTTGGCACCTGGCCGCCGGTGCTCGGGATCCTCACCGCCCGGCTTGAACGGGGCAAGCTCGACCAGTCGCTGCGCCTGTCAGATGGGGGCAAGCTCGCCTTCGAGCGCATCTGGCCCATGGATGCCGACTTCGACTGCGACGCGGATGTCCCCTCCGAACTGCGCGAAAGCCGGCGCTATCGCGACTGTGGCGACGTCAGCATCGCCGGCCTGGCCAACCGCTTGCGAACCGATTTCGGCGAGTCGTGCCTGGACATTGTTGTGCACAGCCTGGCCAACGGCCCCGAGGTGCAAAAGCCCCTGCTCGAAACCAGCCGCAAGGGATACCTGGCCGCGCTCGGGACAAGCAGCTTCTCCTTCGCCTCGATGGTGCAGCAGTTGGGTCCGCTCATGCGCCCCGGCGGCTCGTGCCTGGCGCTGTCCTACCTAGCTGGCGAGCGCGTGGTGCCCGGCTACGGCGGCGGCATGTCGTCGGCCAAGGCCGCGCTCGAAAGCGACGCGCGCGTGCTCGCCTTTGAGGCGGGCCGCAAGTGGGGCCTGCGCGTGAACGCGATCTCCGCCGGCCCTTGGGCCTCGCGCGCCGCCAGCGCCATCGGCTCGATCCAACTGATGATAGACTACTGCCGGGTCAACTCGCCCCTGCCCCAGGCCATCACCGCCGCCGAAGTGGGCGCGGTCGCTGCCTTCCTATCAAGCCCACTCGCCTCAGGCATCACCGCCACCACCGTCCACGTCGACAAGGGCTATCACGCCATGGGCATGGCGGTGGCGGCGCCGGACTAGCCTCCGGCCTTCCGGCTGTGCCTGCGCCCGAGCAACCTGGTAAGCTCGCGCCCGCATGAGCAACGAAACCTCGAATGACTCCCTCAAGGAACTGCGCCAACGCCTCAATCAGGTGGACGACGACATGGTCCGCCTGCTGGCCAAACGGCTAGAGACCGTCGGCCTCATCGGCAAGGCCAAGGCTGGCTCGACGCAGACCATCCGCGATCCGGAACGCGAACGCGAAGTCCTGACCCGAGTCGAAACGCTGGCCCAGTCACTCGGGCTGTCGGCACCCTTGGCGCGCAAGATCTTTTCCGAGATCATCAGCTACTCGGTCAGTCGCCAGGTGGCCTCGCTGGCCGGGCTCGAAGGCGAACGGACTGAAATTGCGGTCGCCTTTCAGGGCTCGGAGCTGACCTACAACAACTTGGCGGCGGAGCAGTATGTGGCCAGCCAGGGATTGCGCGGCCGGTTCGTGGGCTTGCCCACGCTCAAGCAGGTGGTCGACTCTCTCGCCTCCGGCGCGGTCGATCTCGCCTTTTTGCCCATCGAAAACACCGTCGCCGGCAGCATCAACCAGGTGTACGACCTCCTGCGCGAACAAGATCTGCACATCGTGGGCGAAGAGTCGTACCGGGTCGAGTTGTGCCTGGCGGCCACTGCGGATGTGCCCGCGGCCGCGCTCCGCAGGATCTTGTCGCACCCGCTCGCCCTCGATCAATGCTCGGCCTTTGTCGCGGCCTTGCCGCAAGCCCATGCCGTGCCCTTTCACGACACGCGCGAGGCGATGCGCGCCGTGGCCGAGGCCAAGGATCCGACCCTGGCCGCGATCGGCTCGCCCGAGGCGGCAGCGGCACACGATCTGCGCATCTTGAATCGCAACGTGGGCAATCAGGACGAAATCCTCATGCGCTACGTGGCGCTGGCTCGCGCGCCGATCACCGTGGATATTCGCGTGCCCTGTAAGACCAGTCTGATCATCTCGACCAGGCACGAAAAAGGCGCCCTGCTGCGCTGCCTGCACATCCTGGCTGAATACGCGCTGAGCATGACCAAGCTGGAATCGCGACCGCGCCCCAACCGCCCCTGGGAATACATGTTCTTCATCGATTTCGAGGGCAACGTGGCCGAAGAAAGGGCGTCCTTGGCGCTCGAAGCCCTGCGCAGCGAGGCGCTTTACTTGAAGATTCTCGGCTGCTATCCCGCCAAGGCCACGCCCGCCGAGGCCCAGACCACCGCTCTGCCCGAAGCCACCGACGTCGCGAACACCGAGGCTGCGCCGGCCACCCGACCCGCGCAGCCGGTGGCACGCGCCTCGAAACACTATCGCCTCGCGGACCGCGCCACCCATCCCGAGGACACCGTCATCCGCGTGGGCTCGCTGCTCATCGGCGGCAACGGCTTCGTGGTCATTGCCGGTCCTTGTTCCGTGGAGTCGGAAGACCAGATCAACCGCACCGCCCTTTTCGTGCGCGAGCAAGGGGCCCACATCCTGCGCGGGGGCGTGTTCAAGCCGCGCACCGGCCCCTATGCCTTCCAGGGGCTGGGGCGCGACGGCCTCGACCTGCTGGTTGCTGCGGGCAAGGCCGCTGGCCTGCCCATTATCACCGAGGTGATGACCATCGACCAAGTACACCTGGTGGCCGAAAAAGCTGACATCCTGCAGATCGGTGCGCGCAACATGCAAAACTTCCCGCTGCTGTCAGCCGTGGGCAAGGTCGACCGGCCGGTGATGCTCAAGCGCGGGCTGTCGAGCACCATCGAAGAATGGTTGGCCGCCGCCGAGTACATCCTGGCCCAAGGCAACGGCCAGGTGATCCTATGCGAGCGAGGCATCCGCACCTTTGAAAGCGCCACCCGCAACACCCTGGATCTGTCGGCGGTGGTGGTGCTGCGCGAGCGCACCCACCTGCCCATCGTGGTCGACCCGAGCCACGGCACCGGCAAGCGACCCTACGTGGCGCCCATGGCCTGGGCCGCGCGCGCCTGCGGCGCCCATGGCGTCAGCATCGAGGTTCACCCCGACCCCGACAAGGCGCTCTCCGACGGCGACCAAAGCCTGCACTTCCCCGAATTCAAAGCCCTCATGGAAGGCCTCAGCCGCGTGCGGGTCTAGATTTCTAGGATCTGGGCGCGCTCCGGCCGGGTGGCGCAGACGGCCCGGTGCAGGACCCATTGGCCGCGGGCGCGCGCCAGGTTGTGCTCGCCGCGGGCGGGGTAGCGGTCGGGCGCCCAGCCGAAATACGATTCAAACAAGGCATCGGCGGCGAAGCGCACCGCCAGCTCGACACTGATCCATTCGACCCCGTGTAGACAGGCGCGGCGCTCGTCGGCGTGCAGGGATCGCCCAAGGGTGTCGCGAAAACCCTCGTACGAGGCCCGGAAGACATCGACGTCGAACTGGCCCTGACTCGCGTCCTCGGGGCCGCGGTTGCACCACGACCGCCAGGCGTCCCCCAATTCGTGGCCGAGCAACATGGGTCCCACCGTGTCGAGGTCGATGAGGCACAGGGCCTGGTCGGCCGCGGGCGACTGCACGCCGGCAAAGAGAATGTTGTTCAGTTTGAGATCGCCGTGGCACAAGCGCCTCGGCAGATCGGGCAGCGCCGGCAGGTCAGCGATCGCGGCCAGCAGGTCCGCGGCCAGGGCGCTGACTTGGGGAAAAAGCCGGTGGTTCGGGTGGGCGGCCAGCGCCGCGTGCAGCCGGGCCACGTGCTGGCCGGTATCGTGTACGCCCGTGCGCATGCCCAGAAACTCGTGGTCCAAGCCGTCGAGCGCGCGATGAAAACGCGCCACCAGCCCGCCGGCTGCGCGGGCCTGGCCCAGGCTGGCCACCACGTCGAAAGACACGCCGTCCACGTAGGTCTGCAGCCGCCACAGCCCCTCCTGCGGCCCCAAATCGACTGATAGGCTGCCATCTTCGGTCGGGACCAGGCGCGGGGTGACCAGGCCCTTGTCAGCCAGGCGCCGCGTGACCGCGTCGATGTTGTGATTGACGGCGGCGGAGAAGACAGGGTTCAGCCGTTGCAAGACGAAGCGCTGCCCGCCACTGCTCACCAAATAGGTCTGGTTGATCAGGCCCCTTCCGAAAGGCGTGATCTGCGCGCCGTGCAAGCCCAGGTAGCGGGGCAGAACCCGCGCCTGGATCAGATGGTCAACAACCTCCACGCCGTGCGACTAGTCCGAAGGAGCGTCGTCGGTCGGGGGCTTCTCCGCTTCGTCAGGCTTTTCCCAAGAGCCGCCGCCTTCCATCATCGGAGGCGGTGCCGCCGAGCTTTCAAACTTGTACGAGATGGCGAGGCCCCCGTTGTATTCGGCCAGGAGCATGGTCGGGCCGAAGCTCGACAGCCCCCGCGCCTCCACCCAAATCGCGAGGAAACGCGCGAAATGGTACATCATGCCCAAGCCCACACCGACCGCCACGGGCCCGCCACTGACCGTGTCGCTGTGCCCGATCTGGCCCTTTGCCGGGTCGCACTTTGTGAGTTCGTTCGTCAGGTCGCAGTTTCTTGGAACATAGCCCATGAATGTCCTGCCCCCGAGAAGCCCGCCACCCACCATTGCCGACCCAAAGACCTGAAAGTTCCCAGCCGTGAGCAGGGCGTACTGGCCGCGAAGGAACACTGCCAGCGCAGTGGTCGGCGGCGTGCGAGCAGGGCTAGCGGGAACCCAACCCACGGAGTCGCTGGGCGTGTACTGAAGTCGTCCCTGCAACGACAAGCCAAACTTGTTTGTGAATTGGTAGCCAAGCTCCAGGAGGAACTGGGCGAGCTTTGCCGGAGAAGTGCCGGCCCCGAGTTTGCTGGTATTGTCGCGGCTGTCTTGGGTCATCCCGCCGTGGTAGGTGATCCCAAACGCGCCGCCGCCGAAAGCAAGGAACAGCGCCCCGGGAAGGCGGCGGTGGTACTTGCGCAGGTCCTCATCGATCTGGAACTGCTGGTTGATCTCCGCCAACGGAGCATTGTCGTCCGCAGCGGGACCGGTCTTCATGCTGGTGTCCTTGCCCTGCAGGAGCATGGCCAGCGCGGTGTTGTTCACGGGGGCAGCGCCGTCGATGATGGGCATCAGGTTGGGGCTGTCGGCGTTGCCGATGGTCAGCGCCTCCTTCACGCCCGGGACCTTGGCCTCCAGGTAGTACGAAAAGGCGCTGCCCGTCACTGCGGAGCCCGGAACCGTCGCGGACAGCCAGCCCTTTGCCGAACGGGTCAGGGGCAGGGGCGTGAAATTCTCGGCGCCATTCTCGCGATAAAAGACCGTGGCACTGGCCTTCCGTGGTTGCTTCTGCGTAACACAGCGGACCATGATGTCCTCTTTGGGAGGCACCTCGCTCGGCAGCGGACAGTAGAAGGGCTCGGGCACCCGGCTCGGTGGCGACGGCTCTTCCTGGTCGACGAACTTCTTGCCGCGCAGCCCACGCCGACCACCAGAGGATGCGGCAGGTGTCGGGCTCGACTGGTCATCGGCCGTCGGCGCCGCTGGCGACTTTCCCGCCGAAGCCGCCGGTCCACTCGCTGTCTTGCCCTGGCCCCCGCGAGCCGCATCAAAAGCCTCGTCCAACGCAGCCGTTTCGATCTGCGGCGTGATCTTGATTTCTGGGTTGATCTTGAGGGCCATCACGAACTGGCGGATAGCCTTGGTCCTGTCGTTGAAGCCCGTCAGGTAGACAGCAGCCAGGTGAATGTGCGTGCGCGCTGCGATCTCGTGCTCGCCCAAGTTGGCGTCAGTCAAGAGCGCAACGGCGCCCCACAGGGCATCGCGTGCGGCATCGAACTTGCCCGCCTGAATTTGGGCGAGGGCCTGCTTGTTGATCTCGACGACCTTGCCCACTGTGTCCTGGCTCTTGCCGGACTTCCCAGCGGCGGCGGTGCCGGACTGCAGCAACAAAGCGGAGGCGAACAAGAACGCGACAAGGAAACAGCGGGACATCTTCATGGGTACAGCTCCTGGCGGCGGGAATGATCATTATGCTGGCTTCAGCCAGATGTCCATTCCCTCTGTCCAACACCGGAGTCAAGCGAGTGAGAAGCCTGGCGCGGCATTTCCCACCCGCCGCAAGGCGCCGGGAGGACTACCTACAGGTCTGGTGGGCCGGATCGCAGCCACCGCGGGGCGCCGGGACTACGACTGACCGGGTGTCGTCGGGATCGGCTTCCTGAAAGTAGCCGTCACTGTCCGCGTCAACCCGCGGCGGATCCGCGGCCACATAATGGTCGTCAGCCACCCAGTAGTCGATGCCGTCTTCCGTGCGCAGGACCACGTGACCGACCACGCGGCCGCCGCGCAGGTTGGTGGTGGGATTGCCGCGCTCGGTGAGGTAGAGGGCGCCGGTGGCAGCGAGACGGTCGACCGCGGCCTGATGGGGGTGACCATCAGGCGAGACATCGCCCACCTCGATGATGCTGACCCTGGGCCGCAATTCGGCCAGGAAGGTCGGGCTGGACGAGTGAGCGCTGCCGTGGTGGTTGACCCGATAGACGTCGACGTCGCCGACCAGCGGCGCCACAGCGTACTCGATGTCGTGGTACGAGTAGCCGAAATCGGAAACCAGTGTCTCGCCCGAGAGATCGCCGCCCGAGAAGTAGTCGAGCAGGCCGAAGCGCAAGACAAAGGCCACCGAGTAGTCGTTTTCGCTCGGCGGGGCGGGATCGCCATCGGGTCCGGCAGCTTCAAGCAGGCCATTGCCATCCATTGCAACCAGGCGCACGGCCACGCCCGGACCAAGATCGATCTGCCCCTCGCCCAGGGTGGCGACTTCGGGATGCAGAAGACTTCGCCCGTCGCCGGCCAGATAGGCACGCCAATGCACCAGCGTACCGCTGCCTTCGCCTGGATAGCGAGACAAGTCGCGGTGCAAGAGCTTGCCCACCGTGAAGCCCTGCTGATTGACGAGATGCCACAGACCGCCGTAGCCAGGATACCCGGTGTGGTCGAGGTGGAAATGGCTGACAAGCACGGTGTCGAGGTGCGACGAGCCGAGCACGCCCTTGATGTACGCCCCCACCACCAAGGCCCCGGCGTTGTCCTGCCAGTCAGCCTCGCCTGCGTCGACCAACAGGGTCCGGCCAGTGGGCCCCACAATGAGCGTGCTGGCGGCCTGACCGGCATCGATGTGATGGATTTCCAGCCAGCCAGGCTGCCAGGCTCCACTGCCAGGCGCATCGGCCCCAGAAACGGCCGGCACCTTTCCGCTCGGCACCAGGCTGCAATTGGCCAGGAAAAGCAGACATCCACGAAGAATCGAAAAGAGGCGCATGCCGGGTTATCGGCAGCGCCTCGCAGAAGTTGCTCAATTCTTGTTGTCCCGGGGCCGCACGCGGCCGCGACCCCGCGTAGTGCCGCGGCCGCGTGGACTCCAGAAGACCCTCCGCCCGCCGCTCGGGTTGCACCAGGCGGCGGGCGGTCAAAGCGACAGAACTACTTGGCGGGAGCAGGGGCAGGAGCGGGGGCCTTTTCCTCGGCGCCCTTCTTGCCGGCCTTCTTGCCCTTCTTGCCCTTGGCCTCAGCCGGCTTGGCCGAGTCTGCCTGCGCGACCTTCTTGGCCGTGACCGACGTTGGCGCCTTGTGCGTGGCCTTGGCGGCGAAAGCCGAGGTGCTGGTCAGCGTGGCGATTCCGAGTGCGATGATGATCTTCTTGAACATGGTGGCTTCTCCTTCTTCCTTTGGTTTGTTCTCTGTGAAAGCGTCTCTGTTGGGTTGTCAATGCAGCGACCGTGCCAGCAGCAAATGCAGTTGATTCCCGTGTAATTCCGCCATTTCGCTCCGACAGCGCGCGGAACCGAGACCAATCCGCCCCCTCATGTGGGGCGTTCTTGGAGGTAAAAGTGGCGCTGCAGTGCGGGTCGGGTGAAGGTGGGGACATGGGCGCGTTCATCAACGCCTTTCGCAGCAAGCGCGTGGGCATGCTCATCGCGCTCGGCTTTGCGTCTGGTTTGCCGCTGGCGCTTACGCGCACAACCCTGAGCGCGTGGATGACCAATGCGGGCGTGAACCTCAAGACCATCGGCCTCTTCTCGCTGGTCACCCTGCCCTATTCCTTCAAGTTCGTCTGGGCGCCGCTGCTCGACCGCTTCAGCTTTCCGCTCTTTGGCCGGCGCCGCGGCTGGATGGCTCTCACCCAGGTTGGTTTGCTGCTCGCCATTTGGATCATGGCCGACATCAATCCCACGAGCGCGCCTTTGGCCATTGCGGGCCTGGCCGTGTTGGTGGCATTCCTGTCGGCCAGCCAGGACGTCGTGGCCGACGCCTACCGCACCGACGTCCTGCCGCCCGCCGAGCGCGCCTCGGGCACGTCGACCTGGATCCTGGGCTACCGCATCGCCATGTTGGTCTCTGGCGCCGGCGCCCTGGTGCTGTCAGACCACATGCCCTGGTCGCGCGTGTACGGCATCATGGCGCTTCTGATGATCGTGGGCATTGTCGCCACCTGGCGCGCCCCCGAGCCCGAGGCCGTGCGCCCGCCGCGCACCATCGCCGACGCCGTGGTCAAGCCCTTCGCGGACTTCTTTTCACGCAAGGGCGCAGCCGTGGCGCTGATCTTCGTCATGCTCTATCGGATCGGCGACACCATCGCGGGCGGGATGGTGCTGCCGTTCCTTATCAAGTTGGGTTTTTCCAATAGCCAAATCGGCTACTGGAACAAGGGCGTGGGTTTTGCCGCGACCATCGGCGGGGTCATGCTGGGCGGTGGCCTGGTGGCCAAGTTCGGCGTGCGCCGCAGCCTGCTGGCCTTTGGTGCGATCCTGATGGTGGCCAACACGGGATACTTGGCGCTCGCCCTGCACGGCAAGAGTGTCGTCCTGTTGGCCACCGCCATCGGCATCGACAATGTCTGCGGCGGCATGGTGGACGCGGCCTTTGCGGCCTTCATCATGTCATTGTGTAACAGATCCTTCTCGGCGACCCAGTTCGCGCTGCTGTCCAGTTCGTCGACCATCATTGGGCGAATCGTGAGCGCTGGCGCCGGCTGGCTGGCCGCAACCGTTGGCTGGCCCGTCTTCTTCGGCATCACCATCGTGGCCGCGGTGCCGGCCTTGCTGTTGCTGGTGCTGGCGTTCCCCCACAACGCGGGCGCGATGGACCAGGAAAAGTGAAGGCTAGCTAGAGCTTGTCGGGAAATTCCGGGCCGCCCGCAGGGCCGGCCCGCGGATGGCGGGTCGCGGGCCGCGAGAGCGTGGGATCGGGTAGCCCGGAGCAGTTGCCCACCCCGGGCCCCCACCGGAACCGGACGAGGAGATTTCCACTATCCGGCTCTTCCGCCGAGACGGCTTACGTGAGCTTTGCCCAGAGCTGCACTCTGATGCTCGGGCGTGGCAGCAGGAATGCTTTGAGGATGTCCCCAAATCGCTGCCAATTCAGGCGCGTGCGTTGGCTCCGACGTCGCAGCCACTTGTACCAGATACGTTCCGCCGCTCTCACGAGCCGCGGCACGCTGGCCAAGTTGCCGTTCACGCCGAAGTAGTTGATGTGCCCGCTGATGCGCCTGCAGAGCGAGGCGTGCGGCTCCTTGACCGGCTTATGTCGGTGGCGCCGACAGAAGTCGTTGAGGGCCACTTTCGCCCTCTGGAGCCGCGCCTTCCGGGTCCTGAAGTTCTGCCCCCAGTTGCCTTGCCGGGTTCGCCGCCATAGCAGCGGGAAACCCAGAAAGTCGAAGGTCCCTGGCCCCTTGCCCCCGTCCTGCCACTGTGGTGGCCGTTCGAAGGGCACGAGCCGGGTCTTCTCCGGGTGCAGTCGCATGCCGTACTCCGCCATCCGCTGGTGCAGCATCGCCATCACCTTCTCCGCGTCTTCACGTCGCTCGAATCCGATCACAAGATCGTCCGCATACCTCGCGAGACAAGCTTTGCCTCGCAACTGCGGACGCACCTCTCGGTCGAGCCACACGTCAAGCACGTGGTGCAGGTAGAAGTTGCCCAGCGTCGGCGATAGTGCCGACCCTTATGCCGTACCCACGTCCGGCTCGGTGTATTCCTCGCCGTCTAGCACTCCTACGTGGAGGCACTTGCCTACGAGCCGTAGAAACGACTCGTCGTTCACCCGCTGCCGGAGCATCTCCATCAGCATCTTGCGGTCGATACTGTCAAGAACTGCTCCAGGTCAACATCGACGACCCAGTGGCGGCCTTCTTGGATATACCGCTGAGCCGAACACACAGCATCGTGTGCGCGGCGCCCCGGTCTGAAGCCGTAACTGTGATCGGAAAATGTCG
>Ga0265316_10001085_pt1 | contig 29460 bp, 25 predicted proteins | sample 4522metaG_FD_202092 | JGI IMG/M metagenome (GOLD analysis project Ga0265316, IMG submission 202092) | Rhizosphere microbial communities from Carex aquatilis grown in University of Washington, Seatle, WA, United States - 4-5-22 metaG | ecosystem: Host-associated > Plants > Roots > Rhizosphere >...
GATTTCTTTTTTCCAGCGCAAGCGCCCGTGGGATGAAAGACTAGAATCAAAAAGTTCAAGCTTTACCCGTAAGAAATCTATCTGCCTATCTTTGCATTTCCTTACAAACAAACCTTCATCTACCGTGCCTGCCTCATATTGCCACCAAGCCTTCCAATTGGTAGTGTCATGAGTAGAAAGCATGGCTACGCCAAGTTGGCGATACCCAGATGGAAGAAGAAAATCATGTTTCACATTCCAATCCTTTACCCAGCGCTGCACGTCATTTCCGGGAATGCCGAATTCCAACAAAGCTTCAGTGCAGCACTTAGGGATTACCCCTAAATCCTCGGCGCAAAGCAGCATCTTTGTATTTTTCACCAAGACACTTAAAATATTACGTCCATGCTCTGCCCAAAGGTTCTCATCAAGCGGGTCAAAAACACCGTTTAAGCCCTGATTTTCCTGGGTATCATTATAAGGAATACTCCAGATACGGAAAAGCCCAACTACATGGTCAACGCGTAAAATATTATAAAACTTCTCGGCATATCTTAACTTTTCTTTTATATAAAGATAACCGTCTTTGGCGATATTTTCCCAGTTATACGTCGGCATACCCCAACGTTGGCCCTTTGCGCAATACATATCCGGCGGAGCCCCAGATGCAAAATCCAGTTTAAAGAACTCCAGATGTGACCAAACATCCGCGCTATCCCGGGAAACCAAAACCGGCAGGTCTCCTTTTAAAAATATCCCATTCTTAAATGCATAATCCTGCGCAGATTTAAACTGTTTGGAAATAATCCATTGCAGCCACATCTCAAAAGTTACCTTTTCGACATTCTCCTGCCAAAACTCCTGCAATGCCTCTTTGTTACGATGTTTAAACTTATCCTCCCACTCATACCAGGGTTTACCCTGGTAGAAATCCTTCAATACTTTAAAAAGCGCGAAATCCAGCAGCCAATACGCGTTTTCCCTCTGAAAATCCTCAAAAGCAAGCTCTTCGCTTAAATCCTGGCAGAGATAAACATCCCAAAGCAACTTTAGTTTTTCTTTTTTTACCGCGTAATCAACATAAAAGCTATCGTTAGAAAGAGGAGTAAATCGTTCATCTTTAAGGGAATTAAAATCCTTTAAACAAATATAGGCCGGCTCAAGCGCAAAAGAACTTAAGGCGTCATAAGGACAAAACAAAGGCCCGACCTCATTCATGGGTAGAAGCTGGATTATGGAGTTTGCGGTTAATCTTGCCCAATCAATTATACGCTTTAAATCACCCAAATCACCGATACCAAAGCTATCCCTGGAATAAACAGTAAACAGAGGAATTAAAACTCCCGCACGCTTTTTTAAACCGATATTCTTCCAGCTGTCTTTGGATATGGTATTGGAAAGAGATAAATCGAGATTGGGTCCCGGCATATTTAAATTATTTAATCGGTAGGATTAACTGAATTATTTTATCCGCCCAAAACAAAGATACCAGCGCTGCAAACGAAAGAAACGGCCCGTATGGTATAGTGTGATCATTCTTTTTAATCAGGGTTATAATACTGACTACGATACCTAAAAATGGAGCTAAAAAGAATGTAAGTACGGCCCTGTGCCAACCCATAAACGCTCCAATCATGGCTAAGAGCTTTACATCACCGCCGCCCATAGATTCAGTTTCTCCGTTAATCGCCGGTTTCTTTAACCATTTAAAATAAACTAAATCAAATATTATGCCGGTCAAATAAATTATCCCGCCGCCCACAATGATACCTATTAAAGAACGAAGCATGGGGGTAAAGGTATACCTGAAGGGGCTGAAAGAGAAACCTTTGATTGAAACCATAATGAAACCTATAATCATACCCCCAACCGAAACCTCATCGGGAATAATGCGGTGCTGTATATCCACAAAGGTAGCGATAATTAAACCCCAGAGCATTACCATATATAAAAAGAAACCGTAACTTAGGCCAAAACGCATAAAAAGCGCAAGCGTAAGGAACGCGGTCAATAACTCGACCAGGGGATAGCGTAAAGAGATCTTTTCTTTGCAAAAACGGCACCTGCCTTTGAGCAGAATATAGCTTATAAAAGGTATATTGTCATAACCGGGTATGCGTTTCTGGCATTTCGGACAATGCGAGCGCGGCCAAACTATGGATTCACTTTTAGGCATACGATGAATACATACGTTTAAAAAACTTCCTACGATAGAGCCAAAAATAAAAACGCATATTTTCGCAATCATAATTTCTTTACTCCTTTTTCTAGCGCTGCCTGCATGATTTTAACCGGCGCTTTTTTACCGGTAAAATGTTCAAAAGAAAGTGCCCCTTGATATAAAAGCATCCCTAACCCATTAGAGAAACGCGCGCCTCTTTGCCTAGCTTGGCTGATAAGCCTGGTTTCCACCGGATTATAAATTAAATCATAAACAAAAATATTTTTATGTATTTGCTTGTCTTCAATTAAACAGGGATCATCCGCATGCATGCCCACAGGCGAGGCGTTAACCAGTAAATCTTTATCCTGTAAATTAAGTTCATCTATCCTGGCCACGGCTGAGAATTTAGTCTGGTCAAATGCATCTTTAAACTGACGAGACAAGTTTAAGCTTTTATAAACATCTATATCATAAATACAGACTTCTTCTACTTTACTATTGCCCAAAGCAAAACATACAGCCCTGGCCGCCCCCCCTGCTCCGATAATCGCGGTTTTTTTAGGATTAACTTTTAATTCTTTCAAGTGCCGGCTAAAACCTGCGAAATCAGTATTAAAACCTTTAAGTTTTCCATCCTTAGTAACTACAACAGTATTAACCGCGCCAATTTCACGTACCCCAAAAGATTTAGTATTCACATAAGGCAGTACTTTTTCCTTGTAAGGAATAGTAACGTTGAAACCAAGTATATTATTCTTTTTTAAATTGCCTAAGAAATCTTCCAACTGCTCAGCTTGCAACTCGAATAATTTATATCTGGCTTTTATCTTGAGCGCCTTAAGCGCGGCATTGTGCATGCAGGGAGAGAGACTGTGCTTGACAGGAAAACCTATTAAACCGTAGAGTTTAGGCTTTAGGGTCATTTAATTTTCAGCTTATTTGCGGCGTCGATGTATGCCCTGACCGCCGCTTCTATAATATCCGTACTTGCTCCGCGACCGCCGATCACAGAACCTTTTACTTTCAGCTTGAGATTAACCTGCCCCAGGGCGTCTTTACCGGAGGTAACCGCCTCAAGATGAAAATCCTCCAGTTTAGCTTTATATCCGGTAATTTTATCAATGGCCTTAAAACAGGCATCTACTGGGCCGTCACCCGAAGAAATTCCGCACAAATTCTTGCCCGCTTTAATCAATACTACTTTGGCCATGGGCTTAATCTTGGTCCCGGAATTGATTTCAAAACTATGCAGAATCCAAACAGGCCTGGATACCCTGATTTCGTCCTCTACAATAATTCTCAAATCATCATCAAAGATATCTTTCTTTTTATCCGCAACTTCTTTAAAGCGGCCGAATGCCTTTTCCAGCTGCTTCTCATCAAGATGAAAACCGAGCGTCTTTAACCTGTCCCTAAAGGCATGCCTGCCGGAGTGTTTACCGAGGATCAACTGGCTGTCGGCGATGCCGACGTCGTGCGGGTCCATAATTTCATAGGTGATGCGCTTTTTCAAAACCGCATCCTGATGGATCCCGGACTCATGAGCAAAGGCGTTACTTCCCACAATTGCCTTATTCGGAGGCACCGCAAAATCAGTCAGTTTGCTCACCAGCCGCGATGTGCGGTATATTTCCCTAGTATCTATATTATTATAGAAATTGCCAAAAACATCCTTGCGCGTTTTCATCGCCATAACTATCTCCTCAAGCGAAGCGTTTCCCGCGCGTTCTCCGATTCCGTTAATTGTACAATGCACCTGACGGGCCCCTGCCAAAACCGCGGACAAGGAATTAGCCGTAGCCAAACCCAAATCATTGTGGCAATGGGTAGCGATAACCGCTTTATTAATATTGGGCACGTTATTTATAATGTCTTTGGTCAGAGAATAGATCTCCTGGGGATAACTATATCCGACGGTATCGGGAATATTGATGGTCCTGGCCCCTTCGTTAATCGCCATCTCAATCATATGAAACAAGAAATCTCTCTCTGTACGGGTGGCATCTTCCGGAGAAAACTCAATGTCAGAACAAAATTTCTTTGCCTGTCTGATAGAATCCCTGGCAATATCGGCTATTTCATCTTCGGCTTTTTTGAATTTATACTTCAAATGTATTTTAGAAGTTGCCAGAAAAAGATGGATCCGTGGATGTTTGGCTTTCTTTAAAGACTCACCCGCCCGCTCGATATCCTTATAAATACAGCGGGCAAGAGCGCAAATAGCCCCTTTTTTGATCAATCTGGCGATCGCGCTTACTGCCGCAAAATCATCCGGAGAAGCGACCGGAAAACCTGCCTCAATAATATCAACTCCGAGTTTCTCAAGCTGGGTAGCCACTTCCATTTTCTGAAAGCTGGTCAATGCAGCTCCCGGAGCCTGCTCCCCATCCCTTAAAGTTGTATCAAATATAATTATCTTTTCCACACCACACCTCTATTAAGTTTACAAACTGCAAGTCTAAAATTTCGCGGATCCTGTCTTGGGTATTTTCTTGCGCGCACGCGCTGCGAAAACACCCAAGACACCCGCGAAATGCAATAGAGCAGACTGTAAACTTATTTCTTCATCCAGGGCATCATCTCTCTTAACTGCTTGCCCACCTTCTCAATCAAATGATCATCCCCTGCTTTAATCAGGCTGTCAAAATTCTTCCGGCCGGTCTCATTCTCCTTAATCCACTCCCTGGCGAATTTCCCGGATTTAATTTCTTTAAGTATCTTCTGCATTTCTTTACGCGTTTTTTGCGTAATAATTCTCGGGCCGCGGGTTAAATCACCGTAACAAGCAGTATTTGATACTCCCCGGCGCATTCCGGAAATGCCGCGCTCCTGAATAAGATCAGTAATCAACTTTAACTCATGCAATACTTCAAAATAAGCGATCTCCGGCTGATAACCGGCGTCAATTAATGTATCAAAACCGGCTTTAATCAACTCGCTTACTCCCCCACAAAGCACTGCCTGTTCGCCAAAAAGATCAGTCTCTGTCTCTTCATCAAAAGTTGTCTCAATGACACCTGCTGTAGTGGCTTTAAGCCCTTTAGCGTAAGCTAGCGCTAAATCCTTGGCCTGGCCTGAAGCATCCTGATAAATCGCAATCAATGAAGGCACACCCTTACCCTCTTCATACATTTTCCTCACCAACGCTCCCGGGCCTTTTGGGGCAACCATGAAAACATCCACATTCTTCGGAGGCTTGATCTGTTTAAAGCGGATATTAAACCCATGAGAGAAACAAAGCGCTTTGCCCTTTTTTAAATTCGGCTTGATTGATTCTTTATAAACCTTAGCCTGCACATGATCCTGGGTAAGTATCTGGATGATATCGGCGGCCTTTGCCGCTTCAGATGCGCCAACCGGAGTAAACCCGTCTTTCTTTGCCTGTTCAAAATTAGGGGTGCCTTCCATCTCCGAAACAACCACCCTTACCCCTGAATCACGCAGGCATAAAGACTGTCCCCTCCCCTGTATACCATAACCAATGATGGCGACCGTCTTATCCTTCAATAAATTTAAATCCGCGTCCTTGTCATAATAAATCTTTGCCATTAATCCTCCTATTTAATTACTAATTGCCAACTTTCCTGTCCTGACTAACTCCTTAACCCCGAATTTATCTAACTCTGCCAAAAGCGCTTTTATCTGATCCTGATCACCCACTGCCTCAATAATCGCGATATCATCCTTATGATGAATAATCTTACCCACAAATTTTCCAAAAATAGCCTCAAGCTTAGCCTTATCCTTGGTTGCATAATTTACCTTTGCCAAGACCAGCTCGCGGTCGATATGCTCTTTATTGGTAAAATCCGTTACCGTAATCACATCAATCAGCTTATTCAGTTGTTTATTAATCTGTTCCAGCACCTTCTCATCTTTGGCTTCAACCACAATAGTCATGTAAGAAACCTCGGGGTCCAGGGTTTGGCTTACTGCCAAAGAAGCGATGTTGTATCCCCGGGCGCTAAAAAGCCCGGCAATACGCGCCAGTACACCAAATTTATTCTCAACTAATACCGAGATTGTATGTTTCATTATGCCAAACCTCCGAGAATATTGTTAATCGCTTCCCCCGCAGGTACCATTGGATAAACATTCTCCTCTTCCTCAACATGAAAATCAATAAAAACCGTATTATCTGTTGCAATCGCGCGCTGGAGAGCAGGCTTAACCTCCTCCTTCTTGGTAACGCGTATACCTACGGCCCCGTAACTTTCCGCGAGCTTTACAAAATCCGGGCTGGTAATCGGAGTATAAGAATAGCGACGCTTGTAAAAAAGCTCCTGCCACTGCCGCACCATGCCAAGATAACCGTTATTAAGTATGGCCACCTTCACATTAATCTTATTCTCCACGCAAGTAGCAAGCTCCTGGATATTCATCTGTATGGAACCGTCTCCGGCGACATCAAAAACTATTTTTTCCGGCCTACCCAGTTTAGCGCCAATGGCTGCCGGGAAACCAAAACCCATGGTACCCAAACCCCCTGAAGAAATAAATGTCCGGGGAAGAGCATAATTATACCATTGCGCTGCCCACATCTGATGCTGTCCCACCTCAGTACAAATAATCGCTTCGCCGTTAGTAACCTCATCTATCTGCTGGATAACATACTGAGGCAGAATTTTGTTTTTATCCTTATACCCCATGGGGTATTTCTTCTTTAAGGCTTCCACATGCTTAAGCCAATCTTCTATATCAGGTTTATGCTTGATCTCACCGATTAGCTCCGCAATCACCTGTTTGGCATCTCCCACAATAGGAATATGCACCTTTACATTCTTGCTAATCGACGAAGGATCAATATCGATATGAATAACTTTGGCATTAGGGGCAAACAAATCAAGCCTGCCGGTAACGCGATCGTCAAACCGTGCGCCTAAGGTAATTATAAGGTCGGCATCCATAATACTGTGATTAGCGTAGGCAGTACCATGCATACCAAGCATACCTAAAGATTGTTTATGCAAAGAAGGGAATCCTCCTATACCCATTAATGTCCAGGTTACAGGAGCCTCGATTTTTTCCGCTAATTCCAGTAATTCAGCTGACGCCCCCGAAGTAATAATACCTCCACCTATATATAATATGGGCTTCTTGGATTCCATGATCAGCTTTGCCGCACGCTTGATCTGCCCGGGATGCCCGGTATACTTTGGATTGTAACTTCTAAGTTTAACCTCTTGCGGCCAGATAAACTCTGTTTGAGCAACCTGCACATCTTTAGGTAAATCAATAAGCACCGGTCCGGGACGGCCGCTTGAGGCAATATAAAAAGCTTCACGCACAATGCGGGCCAAATCCTTAACATCTTTAACCAAATAGTTATGTTTAGTAATTGGGCGAGTAATCCCGGTGATATCCGCTTCCTGAAACGCGTCATTGCCGATTAACGGAGTAGGAACCTGACCGGTAATAGCAACCATAGGTATGGAATCCATAAACGCATTGGCAATACCAGTGACCAGGTTGGTAGCGCCTGGGCCGCTGGTAGCAAGACAAACCCCTACTTTTCCCGTGACCCTGGCATAGCCGTCGGCGGCGTGCGCTGCCCCCTGTTCATGGCGCGTAAGTATAAATTTAAACCCGTCAAAATTATAAAGCGCGTCAAAAGTAGGCAGAATTTGCCCTCCGGGATATCCAAAAACCACCTCCACCCCTTCAAGCTTTAAACACTCCAAAAGTATTTGCGAACCCGTCATCTTCATGTGTTTATTTTAACACCGCCCCTTTGTCCGCCGATGTCACCATTCTTGAATAACGGGACAGGTATCCGGTCTTAATCTTTGGATCAACAAGTTTCCAATTTTTAAACCTTTTCTCAATCTCGACTGAACTTAAATTGACTTCAATCTTGCGATTTGGTATATCAATATTTATTGTATCACCATCTTTTATAATTGCAATCGGACCGCCCGCGGAAGCCTCCGGAGAAATATGGCCGATGCAAGGCCCTTTAGTCCCTCCGGAAAAACGTCCGTCAGTAATCAAGGCCACAGAGTCGCTTAAACCCAATCCCACAATGGCAGCGGTAGGCGCAAGCATCTCGCGCATTCCCGGCCCGCCGGAAGGGCCTTCATAACGGATAACCACACAATCGCCTTTCTTGATTTTATTGCCCATGATCGCCTGCATTGCCTCTTCTTCGCGATTAAATACCCGGGCGCGTCCGGTAAATTTCATCATCGTTTCACTTACCCCGGACTGTTTTACCACCGCGCCATTTGGAGCGATATTCCCATACAGAATCGCAATCCCGCCCTGTTTATGATACACTTTATTTAAAGGACGAATTACATCTTCATCAAAAATAACCGCCTTATCGGCAATTTCAAATGTTTTCTCACCGCTCACATTTAAAATATTATTTAATTTAGATTTTAATCTCTTTAATACCGCAGGAATCCCGCCGGCATACTCTAAATCCTCCATAAAATGTTCACCTGCCGGTTCAATATTGGTAATATGCGGAACACTTTTGCTGATTTTATCAAAAGTCTTAAGGTCTAAATTTATCCCTGCTTCATGGGCAATCGCCATAAGATGTAAAACCGTATTACTTGATCCGCCTAAAGCCATATCCACAACAATAGCGTTTTCCAGTGATTCTTGGGTAATGATATCGCGCGGCTTAATATCTTTTCTAACTAATTCCACGATCCGCTCACCGGTTGCCTCAGCAATACGGCGCTTCTTGGCAGAAGCAGCCAGAGCTGTGCCGCAACCGGGAATAGACATACCCATCGTCTCTGTAAGACAAGCCATAGTGTTTGCCGTATATAATCCCTGGCATGACCCCTGCCCGGGACAGGCCTCCATCTCTATACAAGCTAACTCTTCCGGTGAAATATCACCTTTTTTAGCCCTGCCCATACCTTCATATGTATCATGCACAAAAGCTAGCTTACGCTTATTAAAACGGCCGGAGATCATCGGCCCGGCAGTAATGACTATCGCCGGTATATTTAACCGCGCTGCTCCCATAAGCATACCCGGAGTAATTTTATCGCAGTTAGTAAGACAAACAATCCCGTCCAACTGGTGGGCATTACATACCGTTTCGATCATATCAGCCACGAGCTCCCTTAAAGCCAAAGGATAGCACATACCCAGGTGGCCCATGGCGATTCCGTCGCAAATTCCCGGAACCCCGAATAAAAATGGCACACCGCCGCCATAACAAACTCCGCGCTCAATAAACCTTTCCAGGTCGCGCATACCGATATGGCCGGGAATAAGATCAGTAAAAGATGTGGCTACTCCGATAAACGGACGTTTTAAATCATTACGCGATAGTCCCGTAGCGTGTAATAAAGCGCGATGAGGCACTCTTTCCAAACCTTTCTTTATCTGATCAGATCTCATTTAACACCCCCTACATTCTATCTACTATATGCTAACTACTGATTTAGTCGGCGCCTTCTCCGTCATGCACTACACCTGCGGCATCATGATGCTTGCGCACGATCACTCTCTTTAAAGTCACATATTTATCAACCAGAGTGGCGTTATTTACAGCATTCAACTGTTTAAAAAGAAAATCAAACTTGTTTTCAATCTCCTGCGCAATTGCGTCGCGGGTGGCTTGAGGAAGAGACATGATCTCTTTTTTAAAAGGACCCAATGCTTTTTTTCTCGTCTTATAGAAAAACTGCTCCTCGGTCTCCCCGCTCTTGGCTTCATTGGCAGCGTTAACCTTAAGCCAATCGTAAATATTTTTCTTTAAATCCGTAGGGAAATGCTTGGAATCAAAAATCATATTTTGAAACTGGGTAGCCAGATGCACTTCGCAAGTCTCACACTCCGCAAATTTATGGAATGCCTCTTCAGGCAAGGTTGAAGCGCCATGCTGAACTGCTCCGCCTAAACCAAACTCTTTGCGCGCCAGCGCCGAAAGGTTCTTTAATGTTTCAAAGTCTAACTTAACCTGGGCGATAGAACCATCGGGCAAGACTACCCCGCCATGCGAAGTGCCGGTCTGTATAGAAATTTTGCTGATACCGATAAGCCCTTTACGCAAGCGCTGTTTAAACCCTTCCATAAACGCGCGCAGGTCTTCCGGGGTGGAGTTTTGATGCCCTACTTCGCCAATCTCGCCGCCCACCGAAACCGTTATTCCTTTTGGCTCAATGCGGCGGATAAACTGCGTGAGCTTAGCGCATACTTCATAGTTAGAGAATTGCTGATCTTTTACCTTTGGCTTGCTCAAATCAACCAAAGTTGAAGAATCAATATCAATATTGTAAAAACCCGCACCAACTGCCTCAGTGATTAAAGCCTGAAGCGCAGCGATCTCTTTATCCGCGTTCTCCTGGTATTTCTTTAAATTCGCCTGGAAATGATCCCCTTGTATAAACACCGGGCCGCTATAATTTTCCTTAATCGCCGCAGCTAAGATTACCGCGGAGTATTCAACCGGCGGCTGGGCAGTATAACCCATTTCAGATTTGGCAATCTCGAATAGGAATGCTTTGGCATTATTCTTTTTGCCCACCCTAAAAATTGCCCTGGCCAGATCATAAGTTAAACTGCGTAAATTTATCGCCGGCACAGTGGAACCGGTAAATTCTTCCCTGCCGCGGGCCATATAGTAATCATGAATACTGGACGGATAAATGCCTTTTTTATAAGCGATATCCCAGATTTTTTTGGCTAGCTTCTTTTTCGATGCAGCATCCTCGGTCAAAACTAAATCCATTACAATTTTATCAATCTCAAGCGGCTTCCTTCCCATGTTACTTAATCCTCCTTTAATAAATACTTGTGCGTTTTTACTGACTCAAGTCAAAGTCCTGATCAGGTTGTACAAATTATCAATCTTGAATTCTTTCTTCCTTATTGTAACTTCAAAATCAACTTCTGCGATCTTCCCATCCGCCAGGCCTACGGCAATATCGGTTTTACCTACGAGCAAACAATCAACCGCGCTCTTGCCAAGATTTAAAGCCAGAGCCCGGCTTACGGCAGTTGGCCGGCCGCCTCTTTGCACATGCCCCAAAACTACCGCCCGCGTCTCAAGACTGGTGATCTCGGTAATTTTATTAGCTATATCCTCTGCCTTGCCTGCGCCTTCGGCAACCACAATAATCCAGCTCATCTTCCCCACCAGGTTACCATGGACAATATCATGGCAGATTGTATCAAGATCGAGTTCTTTCTCCGGGATAATCACATCTTCGCACCCGCCAGCAAGGGCAACGGTAAGAGCGATAAAACCGGATTCCCTACCCATCACCTCAACCACAAAAATCCTCTCCATGCTGGTGGCGGTATCACGGATCTTGTCAATTGCGTCAAGGGCGGTATTAATTGCCGTATCCGTACCGATAGTATAATCGATGCCGTTGACATCATTATCAATGGAAGCAGGTATACCTACAATCGGTACTTTATATTTCTTATAAAATTCATGCCCGGCGGAAAAAGAACCATTCCCGCCGATAATCACTAGCCCATCAATACCATATTTCTTAATCGTCGCGTACGCACGCTCCTGGCCTTCTTCGCTCCTGAACTCCATGCAGCGGGCGGTCTTTAAAATAGTACCACCCTGGTTAATAATCCCCGAAACAGAACGGTGATCTAAAACTTTCAGCTCCTCGTTGATTAAACCCCACCAGCCGCGGAAAACCCCCATTACTTCTAATTTCCGGTTGATCCCGTAGCGCACAACAGAGCGGATTGCCGGATTCATTCCCGGAGCATCCCCGCCGGTGGTTAAGACTGCGATTCTTTTTATCAAGTCCCCATCTCCCAGCTAGCCAGATATTTCTTCTGTTCCGCGGTAAGTACATCTATTTTAATCCCCATAGACTTAAGTTTAAGCCTGGCGATATTCTTATCAATATCTTCCGGAACCGTATAAACCTGCTTCTTTAGCTTGCGGTAATTCTTGGCCATATATTCGGCGGAAAATGCCTGGTTAGCAAAAGACATATCCATAACACTTGCCGGGTGGCCCTCAGCCGCGGCCAAATTTATCAAACGGCCTTCTCCTAATATATAAATCTTGCGGTTATTCTTTAAGGTGTACTCGTCGATAAAATCACGGGTTGCCCTTTTAGACTTAGATATACTTGCCAAACCCGGAATGTCAATTTCAACATTAAAATGCCCGGAGTTAGCCACAATCGCGCCGTCTTTCATCAAAGCAAAATGTTCTTTACGGATTACATTAATATCGCCGGTGACCGTAACAAAAATATCGCCTATTTTAGCGGCTTCTTTAATCGGCATAACCCTGAATCCATCCATAGTTGCCTCAAGCGCCCGCAAAGGGTCAACCTCAATAACGATTACATTGGCGCCCATGCCTTTTGCGCGCATGGATGTGCCTTTTCCACACCAACCGTATCCGCAAACTACAAAGTTTGCTCCGGCAATTAACTTATTCGTTGAACGGATAACCCCGTCAAGGGTTGACTGGCCCGTGCCGTAACGATTATCAAAAAGATGCTTGGTTAAAGCATCATTAACCGCGATAATCGGATAGCGCAATTTTCCTTCAAGCGCCAGGGCACGCAGGCGGATCACTCCGGTAGTAGTCTCTTCTGTACCTCCGATAATATTGGCATGCTCCTTAGCCGGCCGCTGGTGAATAGTACTTACCAGGTCCGCGCCGTCATCCATAGTAATATCCGGTTTAATTGCTAATGCGGATTTTATATGGCTATAATAAGTTTTGGTATCCTCGCCTTTAATCGCAAAAACACTCATCTTTAAATCTCTTACCAGAGCAGCTGCTACATCATCCTGAGTAGAAAGCGGATTGGATGCACATATATATACCTCTGCGCCTCCTGATTTTAAAACATCCGCTAGCACTGCCGTCTCGGTAGTAACATGCAGACAACAGGCCACCTTTAAACCTTGCAAAGGTTTTTCTTTGGAAAATCTTTGCTTAATCAAGCTAAGCACAGGCATATTCTTGCTTGCCCATTCAATTCTTAAAGCCCCTTTTTTAGCCAATTTTATATCTTTAATATCATACTTCATTACAATATCCTCTCTTGCCCACGTGGGCACACCCGCGCAATCGCCGCAGAAAGCGGCGCACCCGCCAATCCTTTATGGCGGAGTGCCTGACGCGGTATACCTTGTTATAATCGGCTGGCCTGCTTCTTTAAGGCTGCCACCTTATCCGTCTTCTCCCAGGTAAACTCCGGATCCGGCCTGCCAAAATGCCCGTAACTGGCAGTCTTTCTATATATGGGCCGGCGTAAATTCAATGATTCAATAATACCCTTAGGGGTTAGTTTAAAGTTCTGGCGCACCAATTTGACCAGTGCTTCTTCTGACAAAGCTGAAGTCCCCTCTGTTTTTACCATAACCGATAAGGGCTCTGCATGGCCGATGACATAAGCCAGTTGGATAAGACATTTCTCCGCCAGACCAGCTGCCACAATATTCTTGGCAATATAACGGCACATATACGCCGCGGAACGGTCAACTTTAGTAGGATCTTTGCCGGAAAATGCTCCGCCGCCGTGGGCAACTGCGCCGCCGTAAGTATCCACGATTATCTTTCTACCGGTCATCCCGGTATCAGACTGCGGTCCGCCGATTACAAATTTGCCTGTTTGGTTAACAAAATACTTGGTATCTTTATCCACCCAACCTTTAAGAATCGGCCCGGCTACCTCCCGGATAATTTCCTGGCGCGCTTTTTCAGTAATACGCATCCCACTTTTATCCAAGATAGCATCGGTGTGCTGGGAAGCCAATACTACTGAATCCACGCGTACCGGCTTATCATTATCATATTCCACGGTCACCTGGGTCTTGCCATCCGGTCCAAGGTATTTTAAGATCTTATTTTTACGCACCTCTGTCAGGCGCATAGAAAGCTTCTGCGCCAACATTAAAGCTAGCGGCATCAGCTCCTTGGTCTCATCACAGGCATAACCAAACATAATCCCCTGATCTCCCGCTCCGCCGGCATCCACCCCTTGTGAAATATCAGGAGACTGGGAATGAATAGCGTTAAGTATGGCACAGGTATGAAAATCAAATCCGTATTTAGGGTCATTATACCCTATCTCTTCAATAATATTCCTACAGATCTCATGTACATGTATAAATCCGCGGGTGGTTATCTCGCCGCCTACGATCAGAAGCCCCATTGTCACGTAAGTTTCACAGGCCACGCGCGCGTAAATATCATTTTTTAAACAAGCGTCTAATACCCCATCTGAAATCTGGTCGCATAGCTTATCCGGATGGCCTTCAGTTACTGACTCCGAAGAAAAATAATGTTTCCGCGTTGACATGACTCCTCCTTACCCAAAAAGGGTACACCGGCCACTTCCATTAGGGCCGGGTGATAGTTAGGCAAATTTTTCTTTTGCCGCGTTTAAATATTTATAATCACCGATATCAAACCAAAAACCGTTGAACACATGCCCATAAATATCCGCCTTATCTTTAAGCCAGGCAATATATCCTCCAGTAGCATCTATTTTATTCTCACTGCCCTGGATATATTCTTTAATCAACCCTAGGCAATCTTTAGGGACAAAGTACAAGCACATTGCCACCAGGGAACTTTTCGGATGCTTGGGTTTCTCCTCAAAACTAATTACCCTTTTATGGTTATCCAGCTTAGCCACCCCATAACGGCTGGCGTCTTTTTTCTGCTTTAATCTATATAAACCTATATTTACAGCCGAGGGATTTATTTTTATGGAATTCAGGAATCCGCTCAATGGAGCGCTAAACAAATTATCCCCCCCGATTACTAAAAGATCATCCCTGATATTTTTCTTAGTTATCGTAAAATTTATATCTCCAATAGCCCCCAACCTATCCTGATTATTTTTAGTCAGGTCATCTACCAGAACAATTTTCTTGGTCGATTTGACTGATTTCGCCCACTTACGAAAAACCCGGATGAACTTGCTGTTAGTGACAACATAAATCTCATCAATAGCGCTAACCGAGCTTAATTTATCAACTATATAATTTATAATCGGCCTGCCCTTAACTTCCAGCAGCGGTTTTGGATACTCTTTGGTTAATGGATAAAGCCGGGTCGCATAACCGGCGGCTAAGATCAACGCCTTCATCCTATTTTAAAATCTCCGCTAACTTGTATTTGGCAAACTCTTCTACCTGGGTACCGGTTGAAAGCTTCATTGTTTCTCCGGCAATCTCTTGCACCGCTTTAAACCCTATTGCGCGAATTATAAATTTTAACTCCGGAATGACCTGTGGCGGAACGCTAAACTCATCCAAACCTAAACCCAAAAGAATAAGCGCCAGCGACGGTTCACCAGCCATCTCTCCGCACATAGCTACTTTAATCTTGGCCTGATGTGCTGCATCAATAATCATTTTTATCATCCTTAAAACCGCCGGGTGAGCCGGCTCATACAGATAAGCTACCTTTTCATTGCCGCGGTCTACCGCCAAACAATATTGAATCAGGTCATTTGTCCCGATACTAAAGAAATCCGCCTCATTGGCTAAAATATCGGCGGTCATTGCCGCAGAAGGAACTTCAATCATTACGCCAACAGGAATCTCATCGTTAAACTTTATTCCCTTTTGCCTCAACTCATCTTTTGCCTCTTGAAGTAACCCATTGGCCTGACGCAGTTCCTCTATCCCGGAGATCATCGGATACATAAGCTTAAGGTTGCCATGTACGGAAGCCCTCAGGATAGCACGTAGCTGTAATTTAAATATATCCGGACGAGCCAGACAGAACCTGATCGCCCTCCAACCCAAAAACGGCTGCATTTCATGGGGAATCTGGAATTGCGACAGGAATTTGTCTCCGCCTAAATCCAAGGTACGGATAACTACCGGGTACGGATTCATCTGCTCAGCGACATATTTATAGGCCTGATAATGCTCTTCTTCGCTGGGAGAATCCTTGCGGTTCATATAGAAGAACTCTGTGCGGTAAAGACCGATCCCCTCGCTGCCGTGTAGCTTAACCGATAAAACTTCATCGGGAAATTCGATATTGGCATTAATCAAAATCGCCCGGCCGTCAGTAGTAACCGCGGGTAAATCCTTAACCGAAAAGAACCTCTCGGCTATATCTTTTAATTTTACCAACTCCCGCTGATAACTCTTAAGGGTCTCATCATCGGGGTTGATAATTACTGTGCCGGTATTACCGTCAACAATAAGGATATCTCCCGGATTGACCCTGGAGGTAATCCCTTCTAAGCCTACGACTGCGGGAATCTCCAGGGACTTGGCCATAATCGCAGTATGTGAAGTCTTACCTCCCATGTCGGTAACGAATGCGGCGACATTCTTAGTATGCATTGCCGCGGTATCCGAAGGGGAAAGATCATGCGAAACAATAATCGCTCTATCTTTAACATCCTCCAGCCCTCTTTTTTCCTTACCCAGAAGGTTCCTTAATATCCTTTTACCGACATCGTTAATATCAGCGATACGTTCCTTTAGGTACTCATCCTCGATTTTCAAGAATACGCTAATATATTTCTTTAGGACCTCCGAGAAAATATAGGCAACATTTAACTGCTCTTTCTTAAGCCTTGAGATAACCTCCTCAATGAGCATACGGTCTTCCAACACCAGAAGGTGCGCGTCAAAAATCTGCGCCTCATCCTGGCCCATGTCAGAGCTAATCCTTTTTTGCAGTTCAATAATCTCGCGGCGGGTTTTAATCAGGGCTTCCTCGAAAAGCTGAATCTGTAAGGGGATATCCTCCCAGGCGATTGTTTCAGGCAATACGACAAACTCCTCCTTACCGAGCTTGTAAGCTGCGCCGATACTTATTCCGCCTGCCGCGCCTATTCCTTTTAGTTGAATCATAATGCTTCCTCGCTCTCGATAATCTTCTCTAACTCTGCCAGAGCCTGCTCTGCGTCAGAGCCGTCCGCTTCAAGAATAATCAAACTTCCTTTTTCCGCGCCAAGCATAAGAATACCCATAATGGATTTACCATTAACCTCTTCGCCATCGTGCCGCACGGTTATACGCGCATCAAATTTATTAGCTACCTGCACGAATAAAGCGGCAGGCCGCGCATGCAGCCCTTGTCCATTTTTTACAGTTACTTCTTTTTTGATTAAAGGCATGTTTATATCTCTTCAATAAAACTTAAAATAATTTTTGCTAACTTTTCCGCGTCATGCCGGATAACACCATCCTGGACCATAATAAAATCTTCTTCTACCACCCGATAACCCAAATTCTCGACATTCTTGCGGTCATTAATCACAAGCTGCGAATTCCCTCCTGAATAACGCTTTAAAACCTCAGGCGGCACCTCTCCATTATTCACAATGCAATAATCCAGGATACGCAGAGAGCTATGTCCGACCAAAGCCTTAATATGCTCAGATACACTATAACCATCAGTTTCTCCCGGCTGGGTCATTACATTGCAAACATAAACCTTAAGTGCCTCGGAAGCCGCGATTTCCCGGCTAATTTCTTTAATTAAAAGATTAGGGATAATACTTGTATATAAAGAACCTGGGCCTAAAACAATAATCTGTGCTTCTCTAATCGCTTTTATCGCATCCGGAGTAGCCATTGGCTGTTCAGGAGTAAGGCTAACGGTATTAATCTTCTTTCTGGCTTTAGGAATCCGCTCTTCTCCCGATACCACAGAGCCATCCTTATAATGCGCCACAAGCGTTACATCACCCAATGTGGAAGGAATAACCTGCCCCCTTAAAGCCAAAACCTTGCTGGTTTCCTTAATCGCCTTTTCAAAATCTCCGGTTAAGCGGGTCATCACCGTAAGAAAAAGGTTGCCAAAGGAATGCCCGGAAAATTCAGAATTTTCATCAAAACGGAACTGAAAAAGATCGCGCATTAATGCCGGAGCATCAGCTAAAGCTACCAAACAGTTGCGTATATCTCCGGGAGGCAGGACATCAAACTGCTGCCGCAGCCTGCCGCTCGAGCCGCCATCATCAGCCACCGTAACTATCGCTGAAATGTTTGAAGAATAACTCTTTAACCCACTTAAGAGAACGGATAAACCCGTCCCGCCGCCTACAGCAACTATATGAGGCCCCCGGCTTAAATGTTTCTTTTGATATAAAAGATCAACCAGCTCCGTTCCTCTTGAAGATGGTACAAATACCGCGATAAAAGAACGCATCATCCGCTTTATGCCCAGGATTAAAATTATGATTCCCGAAATTACAACCAGTGCGTCCAAAACCTGGATCAGCCAAAATTGTTCATCTCGCAGATTAGCGGTTCCTATAATCAAAAGCACAACTCCAAAAGCGCTTAAGCCCACCCAGCGCTTAACGCCTATCCCCGGATAAAACCATTTTAAGATAACACTAGAAGATGTTTTCATTTTACGAAATTTCTGTTAATTATATGGTTAGCTTACAGGATACCCTTACCCGTTAACGGGTAAGGATTTTACTAAATAAGAGCAAATGGACTAGATTTTCTTCTCGTCTTCCTGAGTGATAATTTTAATTACAGATTTTTCGTCCATGCAGGTGCGTAGGGTATCACGGAAATATTTGTCTTTTAAAAGTCGCGATATCCTGGCCAATGCCTTAAGGTGCGGACCGGCGGAATCCTGTGGGGCAACAAGCAGAAAGAAAATATAAGCTAACTCTCCGTCCAAAGAATCAAAGTCTACGCCTTTTTTAGAAAGTCCAAAAGCTGCCACTAATTTATCCACGCAATCGCATTTTGCGTGCGGTATGGCTATGCCCTGGCCGATTGCGGTTGAGCCCAAAGCTTCTCTTGACATAAGGGCTTCAATAAGTTTATTGCGATTGCGCTTTTCCACATCGCCGGCTTCAATCAAAAGGTCCACCATCTCTTTAATCACATCTTCTTTACGGGTAGATTTTATATCGGTGAGGATCGCCTTCTTGGAAAGAAAGTCCATTATCTGCATTTGTTTCTCCTTTCAAATAATAATTACAAAATAAAAGCGGGAGACGGGATTCGAACCCGCGACATCAACCTTGGCAAGGTTGCGCTCTAGCCAGCTGAGCTACTCCCGCGATACCTATCGCGCACCAACGCAATTCCGATTAAGCGTTGGGTGCTACAAATACCAATTGCGCACCCGCGCAAATTCGCCTCGAGGCGACACTGGCCGCTTCCTACTAGGCCAGATGCCATTAACGCGGGATGCTGCATTATTCCCTATTATCAAATGTAAAATTTAAATTTGGGCGGAAGAGGATTTGAACCTCCAAGGGTTACCCCAATAGCTCCTAAGGCTATCGCGTATGCCAATTCCGCCATCCGCCCGGATATTTCCTCTCTCCACCTACATCCTGCCTGCTAACTAATATATGCTGAATTTATGAGCCTCCCGCGACTCGAACGCGGCACAACCACATTAAAAGTGTGGTGCTCTACCTGATGAGCTAGAGGCCCTAAACTTAATGAGCACATAACTTACGAACACGTTAGTGTGAGTAAGTTATTGTGCGAATTAATCCTGAGCTTACGCAGAAAATTCCTACGGAATTTTCAAGTAGTTAAGCGAAGGATCTTTAAAATTCTAACACTTCTTTTTCTTTATTTTGTAAGAGTTCGTCAATCTTAGCGATATATCGATCGACTACCTTCTGTAATTCATCGATCCCGCGGAACTTTTCATCTTCAGAAATAATTTTATCTTTTTCCAGCTTCTCTACGGTTTCTTTAGCATCCCTTCTAATCGTACGCATAGACACCCGTCCATCTTCAGACATTTTATGGATCTGTTTAGCCAACTCTAGCCGCCTCTCCTTAGACAGCTGAGGAACGGCAAGCCTAACTACTTTTCCGTCGTTAGAAGGATTGATCCCAAGATTAGATTTCATAATCGCCTTTTCAATTTCAATAATCACCGTAGGATCCCAGGGCTGGATAACAATCAAATGCGCGTCAGGAGCAGATATGGCTGCCAGCTGTTTGAGCATAGTCGGAGTCCCATAATAATCAATATGCATACCCTCAACCAAACTTGGGCTTGCCCTACCGGTCCTTACTTCATGAAACTCACGGTTCATTGACTCAAAAGCCTTCTTCATTTTTTCTTCTGTATTATGCAATATTTCCTTAATAGTCATGCTTTCCCGCCTTTCGCTTATCTTACAACCGTACCAATCTTTTCACCCAAAATTACGCGCTTGATATTCCCCTGGCGATTAAGATCAAAGACGACGATGGGTAACTTATTATCCATGCACAGGCTTATTGCTGTTGCGTCCATTACCTTTAAGCCCTTCCTAAGAACATCTATATACTTTAACTGGCTAAACCTTTTGGCGTCTTTTACTTTCATGGGATCAGCGGCATAAACCCCGTCAACTTTGGTGGCCTTAAGAATAGCATCCGCGTTAATCTCCATGGCACGCAAAGCTGCGGCTGTATCGGTAGTAAAATATGGATTGCCGGTGCCGGCGACAAAGATAACCACCCGACCCTTCTCTAAATGCCGTATAGCTCTTCTTTTAATATAGGGTTCGGCTATCCTTTGCATTTCGATAGCTGTCATCACCCTGGTAGGCACCCCTGATTTTTCCAGCGCATCCTGCAAAGAAAGACCGTTGATTACGGTAGCCAACATCCCCATATAATCCGCAACACTACGATCCAAATCCAGGCCGCGTGAAGCGGTATTTTCCTGCCCGCGCAGGATATTCCCCGCGCCTAAAACAACAGCCACATCTACGCCCAAATCCCTGATCTCTTTAATCTGGCGCGATATGGTTTTAAGCACCTCCGGGTCTATACCATGCGTATTCTTACCCTGAAGCGCCTCACCGCTGAGTTTAAGGACGATTCTCTTGTAAACCGGATTGAGCATTTATTCGCCGATCTTATAGCGGATGAACCTGCGGATAACAATATTTTCGCCAATTTTCGCTACAATACTGCCTAAGTAATCTTTAATCGTTAAGCTTGGATCCTTGACAAAAACCTGCTCCAACAAACAATTATTTTTGTAATACTCTTCTTTGCTTTTTTCATGCTTCAAGACTTCATCCGGGACATCCTCTTTCTTTATATACGACGGACTGAACGCAGCAATCTGCATCGCCAGGTCTTTGGTAAACTTGACGAACTCTTCATTCTTAGCCGCAAAATCCGATTCGCAGTCCACCTCTAACAAAACACCAATCTTATTCCCGTGATGGATATAACAATCGATCCTGCCCTCTTTAGCGCTGCGACTCTGTTTTTTAGCGGCAATCTCCAGTCCCTGTTTACGTAACAATATCACCGCCTGTTTTATATCCCCCTTAGCATCCTCTAGGGCCTTCTTGCAATGCGCCACGCTTGCGCAGGTCATATCTCTTAATTCTTTAATATCATTCAGTGAACTTTTCATTTTAAAATGATCCCTTCTTTCTTGTTTTCAGCTTTGTCTCCGCTGCTGTCTTAAGGTGTACTTTTTTTGCTGCCCCGGCCTCATCAAGCGGCTGGCTTTCTTCAACAATCTCTTCAATCTCTTTAATCTTGATCTCCTCTTCCGGGAGTACCTCCGGAGAGATATCCTGTTTTACCTCTTCTACTTTAACCCCCTCCTGAGAAAGATAGGATAAAAACTTCTTTCTCCCTTCGATAATGGTATCGGCGATAATTGAAGCTACCGTACGAATAGATTTGGTAGCATCGTCATTACCCGGAATAGGATAATCCACCAGTTCGGGATTAGAGTTAGTATCAATTAACCCGATTATCGGAATCCCCAGTCTGCGCGCCTCAAGAACCGCAGTCTCCTCTTTTTTGGTATCTACGACAAATGCCGCCCTGGGCATACGCTCCATGGCGACTATACCTGAGAAATTTTTATTAAGTTTAGCCAGCTCTTTTTCCAGTCCGGCAACCTCTTTCTTGGTCAATTTTTCAAATGTCCCGTCAGTGCGCATCTTTTCAATATCCTTAAGACGGTTGATGCTTTTTTTAATGGTGGCAAAATTAGTAAGCATCCCGCCCGGCCAACGGTCAGTAACATAATACATCCCGCAGCGCAATGCCTCCTGCTTCATTACATCCTGGGCCTGTTTTTTGGTTCCCACAAAAAGGACAAATTCACCTTTTGAAGTTATATCCATTAAGAAATCCCGGGCAGCGTTAATACACTCCTCGGTCTTTTCCAGGTCAATAATGTAAATACCACTTCTTGAACCAAAAATGAACTTCTTCATTTTGGGATTCCAGCGCTTAGTCTGGTGACCAAAATGCACTCCTGCTTCTAAAAGCTGTTTGATTAATTCTGACGGCACGTTTTTATTCCCCCTTCTTTGTGGCTTTGGCTGTTCGGTAGCCAAACCATGGTTATCTAACCAGTTAATATGCTTTTTACCTTCCCGGATCCAAATAAGCCGGAAAATTAAGGTAAAAAGTTAATTTTGTAATTATAGCAAATTCTTACCTATTTGCAACTATTATTGTATCTCTTGAGCGTCATAAAGCCGCTTATATAAACCCTGTTTCTCCAGCAGTTGGCTATGCGTCCCCTGTTCAACGATTGCTCCCTTATCTAAAACCACGATCCTGCTGGCATTCCTTACCGTAGAAAGCCGATGAGCGATCACAAAAACAGTCCTGCCGGTAACCAGACTATCCAAAGCCTCCTGCACAATACGCTCAGAGGTAGAATCTAGCTGTGAAGTAGCTTCATCAAGGATTAATATCGGAGCATCTTTTAAAAGAGCTCTGGCAATGGCAATACGCTGACGCTCTCCTCCGGATATTTTTACTCCTCTATCGCCAATTATTGTATCATAACCTTGAGGGCAATTGGATATAAAATCATGCGCATGTGCTTTCCTAGCTGCCTCCTCTATTTCTTTATTGGAAGCATCGGGCTTACCATAAGCGATATTGGCCTTAATCGTATCATTAAAAAGTATAGTCTCCTGACTAACTATGCCTATCTGATTACGTAATGATTTCAAATCAAACTCCCGCACATCCACACCATCAATAGAAACGCTCCCCCTCTGAGGGTCATAAAAACGCGGGATTAAATCCACTAATGTGCTTTTACCGGTACCGCTGGGCCCGACAACCGCCAGCATCTGGCCATAATCTACCTCTAAATTAATTCCTTTCAAAACCTGAGCATCGGCATAGCTGAACCAAATATCATTAAATCTGACATTTTGTTTAAAACCAGTTAACTTTTTAGGGACAAGAGGCTCTTTTACGCTCGGTTCTGTCTCCAGCACCTCATGTATACGCTCACTGGCTGCCATAGCCTGCTGGTTAAGGGCATTTACCTGGCTTAATTTCTTAAATGGCCGGATTAAAGATAAAAGTGAACCCAGAAACAAGCCAAAAACACCAAAAGATATTTTACCGGCGATAACTTCGCGGCCTCCCCAGAAAAACACCAGCACGCCGGCGATACAACCTAAAAATTCCGTGGAAGGATTAAGCAGAAGCGTTCGCTTGATTGACTTCATAGAAATTTTATAATAATCCGTATTTACCTTATTGAATTTACTAACCTCATATTCTTCCATATTAAAGGCTTTGACAATGCGCGCGCCCATAATCGTCTCATAAAGCAAGGAATTAGTGTCAGCGATCTTCTCTTGAGAACGTTTGGAAAGTTTTCTTAAGGCCTTGCCAACCTTTATAATCGGCAAACTGATTAAAGGCACGAATACAATCGAAATCAAGGCCATTTTAAAATAAATAAAGAAAATAACTATGGAAAAAATAACCACCTGCAGGCTTTCATAAATCAGGTCGGTTGAACCGTAGGAAACGGCATTCTCCACAAGCTTGACGTCATTAGTAATACGCGACATGAGCTCTCCGCCGCGCTTGTGGGTAAAATAGTTAAGCGATAAAGACTGAATTTTGGCATAAAGCCTGGACTTTATATCCCTAACCACACGTTGACCGATATCCGACATAAAATAGCTTTGGAAAAATCCAAAAACCCCTTTTAAGAAGAAAAGCAGCAGAACGCTTGCAACCATATAGGTTAACAGCACTTCCGGAGGAGTACTATTGATTTTAGCCACAAAGTTAGCCAGGAAATCCGGCAACTTGGCAGGAATAATGATCTTTTTATTGGTCAAAACCTTATCCGCCAAAGGCACAATCATCGCCAGAGATACGCCGTCAAATATCGCGGAAAACCCCATACAAACTATGGCTAGAGCGAATAAGCCATAATAAGGCCGCACGAATTTTAGTAATTTAAGATAGTCCTTCATCTTCCACCTTTCCTAAAGAAGGTATATTTTAACATATCACTCCAGGCATAGCAAACCTTTTCTTATGGAAATCAGGCTTAATGAACCTGGTACAAATTTCTCGCTCAGGTCGATTTTTTAACGCCAATGATCTTTCGCATTTCGGTGGCTGCTGAACTCGGCCGTCCCGCTCCAGCGGAGACGGCCTCAGACAACATCGCCATCCCCGTTTTGTCGCTTCGCTCTACGGTGATTCCCTCAACGCTCAAGCTCCATTGGCTAAAATCGACATTCGCTGCGAAATTTATACCAGGTTCATTTTAAAGCGCTTACCATTATTTAACGTATGGCTTGGCTTGTTTCGGAGCAGGGCGTTTGCAGGCCGAGCGAAGTTTGCCACGCCGGGGCAAACGAGCGTCCCTGCGAGAAACAAGACAAGGCGGACGCTAAAAGATTTCAATTGCAACAATATACACACTTTGCTATTATTATGGAATGGATAAACTCAAAGTAGCGGTAATCGGCACAGGCCACTTAGGCAGTATCCACGCCAAAATTTACAAACAAATCCCCTCTTGTACCCTGGTAGGCGTATGCGATACTAATCCGGCAAATCTAAAAGCCGCTTCCGCATCCCTGCGTGTTCCCGGATATAGCGATTACAGGGAGCTCTTTGGCAAGATTGACGCTGCCAGTATTGCCGTGCCTACACTATTACATCATCAGGTAGCGCGTGATTTTCTTGAAAAAAATATACATCTTCTGGTAGAGAAACCATTTACCATAGATCTCAACCAAGCGGACAACCTGATTGAAATAGCTAAAGAAAAAAATCTTATCCTGCAAGTAGGCCACATCGAAAGGTTCAACTCCGCTTTTTGCGCCACACAGAAAATAATCCATAATCCGAAGTTTATCGAATGCCACCGCCTGTCAAGTTTCCCCAACCGCTCACTTGACGTCGGCGCGGTACTAGACATCATGATCCATGACATTGATATTGTTTTAGGGCTGGTGGATTCACCGTTAGAGCGGATAGAATCCGTAGGCGTAAATGTGCTTACCCCCTTCGAGGATATCGCTAACGCCCGCTTGACTTTTAAAAATGGCTGCATCGCCAACCTTACCGCCAGCCGGGTCTCTGACGAAGTAATGCGTAAGATCCGCATATTCCAGGAGGATACCTATATTTCCCTGGATTATAAAAATGCAGAAGCTTCAGTATACCGCAGAGTTCAGGGTAAAATTACCAAAGAACGCCTGCCTATTGAAAAAGAACAGCCCTTACAGAAAGAGTTGGCGTCATTTGTTGATTGCGTAATCAACAAAAAGACCCCGCTGGTTTCCGGGCCTGTCGCCAGAGAAGCTTTAGCGGTAGCTTTAGAAATTCAAAATCAGATATGGCACAAATAAAGAAAATATTTATTGTTTGCGGCGAACCTTCCGGTGACCTTTTGGCTGGAGACCTTGTCCAGGCAATTAAAAAGCTTGAGCCGGCAATTAAATTCACGGGAGTCGGAGGGGAAAATTTAGAAAAGTCCGGTGCAGAAATCTTCTGCAATATCAAAAAATTATCCGTAATGGGGTTTTTCGATGTTTTAAAGAAACTACCGAAATTCTTCAAACTAAAACAATTGATCCTTGAAAAAATCAACCTGGACAAACCTGAAGCTATAATCTTTGTTGATTTTTCCGGTTTTAATCTTCGCCTGGCCAAAGCAATCAACAAACGCATACCAACCATCTATTACGTAAGTCCCCAGGTTTGGGCCTCAAGAGAAAAAAGGGTAAATTGTATAAGAGATTTTATCTCTAAAATGATTGTGCTCTTTAAGTTCGAAGAGGAATTCTATAAACAACACGGAATTAAAGCGCACTACGTAGGACATCCTTTAATCAACCTGGTGCGGCCTACCCTGAATAAACAGGAGATGCTTGATAATCTTCAGATCAATTCATCCCAAAAGGTTATTGCTCTTCTTCCCGGCTCGCGTAAACAGGAAATCAGGATGCTCCTGCCCTTAATGCTTAAAACCGCCCAGTTTATCAACAAGAAAATCCCCAATACACAATTTATTATCGCTAAAGCCCCTAATCTTGATGCTCAGATATACCAAAAAGAATGTAAGAAATTCACCCTGAATTTAAATATTGTCGACGGTAAAACTTATGACTGTCTGAATATAGCTGATTTCTGCCTCGTATGCTCAGGAACGGCAACGCTAGAAACTGCGATCATGCAGAAACCTTTTGTGATTGTCTATAAGATGAACCTGCTGAATTATCTGCTTTACCGGCCGCAGGTAAAAATCCCTTACATAGGCATGGTCAACATTGTGGCGGGTAAAAAGATTGTCCCGGAATTTATTCAATTTAACGCCCGGCCGGAAATGATTGCCCGCGCCGCCTTGGATTTCCTGCAAAAACCTGAACAAACCAAACAAATGCTGAAAGATTTAGCTTACGTAAAATCCTCACTCGGCGAACCGGGAGCAGCTGAACGCGCCGCCAAGCTCATCCTCGAATTCCTCCAAAAATAAATAAAACGACAAAAACTTATTCTGCTAATGAACCTGCTAAATAGTTATTTAGCGGGTGGCGAGTCTTGGACTCGAGCAGCATCTCAAAATTTGAGCGGGCACGGTCCCGCCACGGCTCTTGGCGGGGAGCGAAAATTTTGCCGAAGCGTAGCGAGCCACGCTGGGGCGAGCAAGCGGTGATGCGAGAGACAAGACTCGACAGTACCCGCTAAATTAAATTTTATTTTGCTGTTTTTATACGTTCGTCGATTGGAGGGTGGTCAAAAAAGAATAATTTAATCAGTGGATGCGGATTTCTGTCGGCGAGATTTTGGCTGGCGAGCTTATCCATCAAAGAAATGAATGCTTCTTTGTTCTGAGTAGTTTTAAGCGCCAGGGCATCTGCCTCTCTTTCAAACCTTCGGCTCACATATGCCTCTAAGGGTTGCAGAATAATTCCAAAAAGCGCAAAATAAAGAAAAACCAACGGCAGGCTGGCTAATTGCGCAAGGGAACTTAATTTAAATGCCCCCAGGAAATAAACATTGGTCTTAAAAATCAGGTAGAACAATCCTAAAGTTAACAGAGAATTTATAGCGATCAGCTTAAGGATATGTTTTCGCTGAAAGTGCGCAAACTCATGCGCCAGTATCGCCTCAACCTCATCATGGCTATATTTATCTTTTAATGTATCGGCTAAAATCACACGCTTAGTTTTACCCATGCCGGTAAAAGCCGCATTTGCTTTAAGGGTTTTCTTACTGAAATCTATCTCAAAGACATCCATCAGCTTAACCTGCATTTTCTGAGCCAGGTTAAATATCCTCTGGCGTAAAACTTCATCTTCCAGTTTTTTATATTTAAAAAATAAGGGAATAATCAAAACCGGGGTTAACTTTGCTAAAACCACGCTAAACACTATCCAAAGAATTGATATAACCAGCCACCATTGGTCAAAATTACCCAAGACCCAGTAAAAACCCAAAATCAGGATTAAGAAGATTATATACCCCAGTATCCCGGATTTTAGCTGATCTATCAACCAAGAGCTTATTTTCTGTTTAGATAGACTAAACTTATGTTCTAATGTATAGCCGGCGTAGAAATTAAGCGGTAAGCTTAATAAATAATAAAAAACCAAGATAACCAGAAGGAAAACAGCAATCGATAAATATCCCGGCAGGCCGAAACTCTTAATAAGATTCTCTAAAGGAAAACAAAGCCCTGATCCCAGAACGACTAGAATCAAGGCTATGCTATAAAATGTATCGATGATACTTAAGAAATACTTTTGGTGAGAATAACTTTTGGCTAAATCAGCCATTTTATTCTTTAGTTTCTTTTTTAGCTAAAGGCGCCACGTTAACAAATGTACGCAGGCCGCCATGGCTGGTCTTTTTGCGCGTAAAATAAACCTTACCCGGATAAGCGGCGAATAAAGTGCCTAAGCCCCGGACCCCTATCCCTGCTTTATAGGCATCACGGCCGCGCACCAGTATCTCTCCGGTCTTAACCAGCTTTCCACCGCTTGATTTGATTGCTTTATCTTTTTTGGGAGTTGAAAAACCACCAATCATTTTAGTCCTCCTTTAAATGAGCAGACGACTTACGGAGTGTAGCGACGTAAGCCGTAGGCCGCAAGGCCGTCTGCGAATTTATCCCGAGCTTGCGAAGAAAATTTCTTCGAAATTTTCGAGCGATTAAGCGAGGGAACATTCCTTATATAATTTGAGAAGTTACTGTAGCATAAAATTATTAATTAAGCAAGACCTCTTCATCTTTATCCGGAATATGCACCTCTAATCCTTTTTGAATCAATATGCCGGAAAGGATTGTTGATTGCTCGAGTTCCCCATGCACCAGGAAGATACGCTTAAGCGGCAGGCAACCGGAAACAAAATCCAGCAACTCTGTCTGATCGGCATGACCTGAAAAAGCGTTGATCACCACCACCTCGGCATTAAGTTCATACTCTACCCCGAATATTTTCACAAAAGGATTTTTCTCAACTATCCTCCTGCCCAAGGTATCCTGAGCCATATAGCCAACCACCAAAATCATATTGCGTGAATCTTCTATATTATTCTGCAGATGATGCAACACTCTTCCAGATTCACACATGCCACTGCCGGCGATAATAATCATCGGCCGTTTGTCGGTATTTAAAGCTTTTGACTCTTTTTGCTCGCGGATAAAACGCAAGTTTAATAACTCAAATGGGTTATCCCCTTTGCTGAATGCCTGGCGGGTTTTTTCATTTAAGAAATCCAGGTGATATTTAAAAAGATCGGTAATATTCGTAGCTAACGGACTATCCACATAAATAGGTACCGAAGGAATAAGCTTTTCTTTAAGTAACTCATTTAGAAAATAGATTACCTCCTGAGTACGCTCAAGGGTAAAAGAAGGAATGATTACCTTGCCTTTTCTATTGACCGCGCGGGAGATCGCTTCCCTTAATTTTGACTGCGCTTCTTCAATCGGCCGATGCAACCTGCCGCCATAGGTAGACTCCATGATCAAATAGTCTAATCCCTTAGGAATCATCGGGTCATTCAATAAAGGAAGGTTCTTTCTCCCTAGATCTACCGCATAGCCTAAACGTAAAGAGCGTTCGGCATCTTTAATATCCAGGACAATAATTCCTGAACCTAAAATATGACCGGCA
>Ga0265316_10001088_pt1 | contig 29441 bp, 23 predicted proteins | sample 4522metaG_FD_202092 | JGI IMG/M metagenome (GOLD analysis project Ga0265316, IMG submission 202092) | Rhizosphere microbial communities from Carex aquatilis grown in University of Washington, Seatle, WA, United States - 4-5-22 metaG | ecosystem: Host-associated > Plants > Roots > Rhizosphere >...
TTTGTCACCAGGAGACCCGCCGCCTTGCAGCTCTGGTACAGGCGGTCATCCGCCACGACGTTGGCCAGCACGACGTGATCAACTTTGAGCGTCGAGCGTTCGAACTTCCCGTTCACCAGCACCACTTCTCCGTCCTTTCTGATCTCCAGGACGGTCGAGTCGTTGATGTAGGTCACGGGGTGGGCAAATGTCCTGCTCGTCAGCGCTTCCCCCTGGCCGCCCTTGAAGCGCTTTATCATCACGTCCCTGTGGCAGGGCTCCACCCAGGCTCCGAACTCCCTGTGCTCCGTCACGAGGTAGATCTTTTTTCCTTCCGTGCCGAGCTTCTCGGCGGCGTCCACCGCGCCATAGTGGTCTCCCCAGATCAGCACGGTGTCACCGACCTCAGCGGGCGCAGCCTTGCCGCCCCTGGGCCAGAACTCACAGTTCTTGTTCTTGCAGCGCAGGACGTCTTCGAATGTGACAACGCAGGGGGAGTCAATGCCCTTGATGTCGGGATGCGCCACCGTGCCGCCATGCGCAACCAGAACGACATCGAACTTCGAAAGGTCTTCCGGCTTCGGCACGCTCTCATATTTCACCTCGACGCCCAGCTTGGCCACCTGCTGGCGGACCCAGTCGGCGTACCAGCGCATCTTGTTCTTGCCGAAGACATTGCAGCAATTGAGAATAGCCCCTCCGAGCTCGTTTGTCTTTTCGAAGATCGTGGCCTTGTGGCCGCGCAGAGCGGCGATCCTCGCCGCCTCCAGGCCCGCGGGCCCGCCGCCCACGATCGCCACGGTGACCTTCCGGTCAGCAGGTCCGAAGTTGATGAAGCGCTCGTCACCGATGGCAGGATTGATGGCGCAGCGCATGTGACGCTTGATCATCAGGGATTCCTGCCAGCAGCCGACCAGGCAGGAGATGCATTTGCGGATCTCTTCTTTCTTGCCGGCCTTTGCCTTGTTGGCCCAATAGGGGTCGGCGATCATCTGCCGGGAGAAGCCGACCATGTCGGCCTTGCCCTCCGCCAGCAGCCGCTCGCAATAGTCCGGGTCCCGCAGCGAGTGGCTGGTGATCACCGGGATCTTCACGTTCTTCTTGATCTCCTCCGCGGTGTAGGTGTTCCAGCCCTGGGTGTAGTACATCGGGTCCATGACAGGGCCGGGGACCTCGAATATGCCCGCGCTGATGTCCAGGTAGGCCACGCCGTGCTCTTCCAGGAGCTTCGCCACCCTGACGCTTTCTTCGAGCGTGCGGCCGCCCTCGATATACTCTTCCCCCGAGTACCGTACGCCGATGGGGTAGTCCCTGCCGCATTTGTACTGGATGGCGTGCACGATCTCCAGGAGGAAGCGCATGCGCGCGTTGAAGCTGCCGCCGAACCGGTCGTTCCTCTTGTTCACGTAGGCGCTCATGAACTGCGCGATGAGATAGCCGTGCGCCCCGTGCAGCTCCACCGAGTCGAACCCGGCCTGCTGGAGCCGCCAGGCGGCCTCGGCGAACTTGTCGATGAGGTCGTAGATCTCCACGCCGGTCATATCCCGCACGGACTTGCCCTTGGCCTCCGCGTTGGCGTAGACCACCTCGTGCCCGGCTGAGGCCGGTATGTCCGCCACCATGTCCGTAGCGGAGATCAGGTCCACGCGCGGCCAGGCGGCCTGGCGCCCGGGGTGCTGGACCTGCACGGCGCACTTGGCCCCGTGCCGGTGCATGGCTTCCGCCATCTCGGCCAGTCCCGGAATCAGGGGATCCTCGTCCACGGCGAGGCAGGTCACCGTGGGACGGCCTGTCAGCCGGTCCGGTGTCGACGCGCCTGCAATGATGAAGCCGCATCCGCCCTTCGCGATCTCTTCGTGGTAGGTGATTACCCGCTGGTTCACCGAGCCGTCGGCGTTCGCCGAAGAGATGTCAGTGGGCACGTGGACGATCCGGTTCGGCACTTCGAAATTGCCAATACGGATTGGAGTGAACATTTTCGGATACCTGGCTTCGCTCATGTCTCTCTCCTTGTCTTTCCCGAGATATCTTCAGGCGCGGCTGCCAGCCGTGGCGGTGCCCGCGATCTGGCTCTTCAAACCCTCGATGAGATGGTGCGAATGGGTCATGAGAAGCTCCGCCACCCTCTCCGCGTCACCTTCCTCGATTGCGCCCAGCACGATCTCGTGCTCGCCGGTGAGCTGGTCAGGGTCGACGACTTTCAGGTGATCCATGATGAAGCGGGTGCGCACCTCGAAGGCAAGCGTGTCCCACAGGGTCAGAAGTATCGGGTTTCGGGAAGCTTCCACGATGGCCCGGTGAAAGCTCTGATTCCTGTCCTGGAACTTCACGAAATCGTGCCGTGCCAGGAATCCCCTCATCGGCTTCACGTATTCACGAAGCTGCGCCGTGCATTGCTCCAGCCGGGCGCCCGCCAGGCGCGCGGCAAGAGCTTCCAGCACGGCCTTGACCTGCAGGGCATCAACGGTTTCCGCCATGCTGACCTCGCGGACCCGCGCACCCTTGTGGACCACGTACTCCAGCACGCGCTTGGCCACGAGCTCCCGGATAGCCTCCCGAACCGGTATGGAGCTGACATTCAGCTCGTTGGCGATCCGTGCTTCCACGATCCGGTCACCGGGGGCCAGGTCACCGACGGCAATCATGCTGAGGACGTGGTTTCTCACCTGCTCACTGAGGGAGTACCGGCTGGCGGCCACAGGACGAGTTTTGCTCATAAAGGATTCCAATATCATATATCATATATGATATTTGTCAAGAAAAAACGCGGAGCCGGGCCTCGATACGCGGGTCAGGGAAGGAACTGCTTGACGAAGTTTCGACTCTGCGACAGGGCGGACGTGCGGCTGGCCAGGGAATCCTCGAATGCCCTGTCTTCCACCTCGATGCAGGCGGACCCATTGTAGCGAATGTCGGTGAGGGCAGAGAAGAACCTGCCCCAGTTCACGTCTCCCAGCCCCGGAAGCTTGGGCGCGTGGTACTCCAGGGGCGTGGCCAGTATTCCCACCTCTGCAAGACGATCGGGAAGGATCTTCGCGTCCTTGATATGCACGTGGAAGATCCGGTCCTTGAACTCATGGATCGGGCGGATATAGTCCATCTGCTGCCAGACCATGTGGGACGGATCGTAGTTCAGGCCGAAGCTCGCCGACGGGATGATCTGGAACATCCTTCTCCACACCGCGGGACTTATCGCCATGTTCTTGCCCCCGGGCCACTCGTCCCTGGAGAAGAGCATCGGGCAGTTCTCAATGCCGATCCGGATCCTCCGCTTTTCCGCGTGCGCCACGATGGGAGGCCAGATCTTCTCGAACAAGGCAAAGTTCTCCTCGAGGCTCTTGCGCTGGTCCCGGCCGATGAACGTGTTGGCCACGTCGAGGCCGAGCAGCGCCGCTGCGTCCAGGACCTTCAGGAAGTGGTCTCTGAATACGGGGGCCTGGGGGCTGTCCTCCAGCGGATTGGGATAGTACCCGAGCCCCGAGATGCCCACTTTCTTCTTTTCACAGTAGCTGCGGATCTCCGCCGCCTTCTTTGCGTCGAGGTTGGCCACGTCGATGTGCGTGACCCCCGCGTAGCGGCGCTCCGCCTTGCCCACTGGCCAGCAGAGCATTTCCACGCAGTCGAACCCCTGCGCCGCGGCGAGGTCTACCGTTTCCTCGAAGCTCAAATCCGCCACAACCGCGCTCACGAATCCCAGCTTGATCATCGTCATGCCTCCTTTACTTTGACCCAGACGCCGGCCTTGCTGCTTTCGAGAATGGCGTCGCACAGGAGCAGCTCGCGCAGGCCGTCTTTGAAAGTAGGGTATTGCGGCGCAGGATCCCTGCCCCCCGCGCGCACGGCCGCGATCACCTGCTTGAACATCTGCTTGGAGGTGTCGGGGAAACCCTCATTGTGCCCGCCGGGGAAGTTGATGAGCTCACGGGACTCGGGGTGCACCAGGGAGGGGTCTCGCAGGAGCAGCTCGTTCGGTCCGTCCCTTCTTCCGATCCACATCTGGCTGGGCAGTTCCGACTCCCAGGCGATCGACTTCTTCGATCCGTCGATTTCGAAGTAGACCCGGTTCTTTCTCCCCGCGGACACCTGGCTGACGGTGAGCACCCCGCGGGCCCCACCCGGGAATCGCAGCATGACCGTGGCGTAGTCCTCCGTGCTGATCGGCACCGCCGCGTAGTCCTCCGGTTTCAGCAGCTTGCCGGCGTAGGTTTCCACCGGTTTCAGCGGCTTTTTGCGGGTCTTGTGGAACGTGGCGAAATCTGCGTTGACCTCCGCGATGTGGCTGCCGGTGACGTGCTCGACGAGGTCCATCCAGTGGGACCCGATATCCGCGACGGCCCGGGATTTTCCGGACAGGGCAGGCTCCAGGCGCCAGTTGTAGTCCGTGTCGTAGAAAAGCCAATCCTGGAGGTAGGATCCCTGCACGGTGAAGATGTCGCCGATCTCCCCTTTGCCGATCATCGCGCGCGCATGGGCCATCAGGGGGTAGTACCTGATGTTGAAATGCACCGCGCACACCAGGCCTGACTTGTCCGCCAGGGCGACCAGCTCCCGGCCCTCGCCGGAGTCAGTGGCAAGCGGCTTCTCGCACACCACGTGCTTGCCCGCGGCAAGGGCATCTTTCGTCATCTGGTAGTGAAGGTGGTTTGGCGTGCAGATGTGGACGAGGTCGATCTCCTTTTCCTTCAGGAGATCCCGATAGTCCCCGAATGACTTCTCCACACCGAGCTCATCCGCCTTGGCCCGCGCGGCCTTCTCCCCTGCATCCGCAAGCGCTGCCACCTCGACACCCGGCAGACGGCGAAGTGCCTCGATGTGGGCAGGCCCGATGAAACCGGTGCCGATGACTCCGACTTTGACCTTCTTCATGCAGCCTCCTCGATGCGTCCCGGCGCCGCGGTATCCCTCGGATTCGTTCCTCTTCCAAAGATTTACAAGATGATATATTATATATAATCCCTGTCAAGGAGAAACGACATGGCACACGATCACGCGGGTTATGCGCCACCGAACGAAGCTCCGCAGCGTCCGATCCACCCCGTCCTGACCGGTCAGAAGGCCCTGGTGACCGGTGCGAGCAAAGGGCTCGGAGCGGGAATCGCCGTTTCACTGGCGCAGGCCGGCGCTGATGTCCTGCTGAACTACAGCAGTGACCGGGAGGGCGCCGAACACACCGCCGCCGAGGTCCGGGCCGCGGGCCGTACCGCATTGGTCGTCAAGGCGGACGTGTCCCGTGAGACTGAAGTCCTGGAAATGTTCCGCCGTATGACCGGCGAGCTCGGCCGTATCGACATCCTGATCAACAACGCGGGCTTCCAGCGCAACGCGCCCTTCGACCGGATGACTCTCCAGGAATGGCAGGCAGTGATCGACACGAACCTGACCGGGCAGTTTCTCTGCGCCCGGGAGGCGGTGCGCGCGTTCAAGCGCCAGGGGATCGATCCGTCGGTCTCCCGCGCCATGGGCAAGATCATCTGCATCAGCTCCGTGCACGACATGATCCCCTGGGCGGGCCACGTGAACTACGCGGCCGCGAAGGGCGGCGTCATGCTGCTGATGAAGAGCATCGCCCAGGAGCTCGCCCCGTTGAAGATCCGGGTGAACTCCCTCTCACCCGGCGCCATTCGCACGCCCATGAACGTGGAGAAGCTCACCACCCCCGCGGAGTACAAGCGGATCCTCCTCGACCACATCCCCAGCGGGCGCATCGGAGAGCCGGAAGACGTGGGCCGCGCAGCGGTATGGCTGGCCTCGGATGATTCGGACTACGTGCAGGGAACGACTCTCTACATCGATGGCGGGATGACCTTGTATCCTGAGTTCGCGTCGGGGGGGTAGCTCTCCCAGGGCACACCGATTCCGCGGTGAGGTTGTCACCGCCCCTGCCGCGCGCTACTATCCTCCCGCAGGATATCCCGTACATGAAGGTCAATCAGAACGATCTGCGCACGATCCGCATCCAGCCGGACTCCGGAATCCCTTTCCATGTCCCCTACAGGTTTTTCTGGAACGGGCAGGAGCGGCAGGCGGCGAGCATCGTGCTGACAACGAGCGCAAAGGGCGGCCGCGGCACAGGGGAAGGACATGGCCCCTGGGAAGTGCGCGCCTTCTTTCTGTTCGGGGAGATCAGGGACCGCATCACGTCGGATGCCGCCGGCATCAGCCTGCACCGTACGTGGTCGGTGAAAACCCCCGGCACCGGTCACCTCTCGATCGACGTGGAGTTCGACGCGCCTGCCGACACCAGGTCCCTTTTTCCCGGGGTTCACGCCCAGGAAGGACTTCCCGCAGTTCCTGTCTCTTTCCTTGGAGAAAAAACCGCCTACCCCGCGGCGCTCTTTCTTTCCATGGGAAGGAAGGCCGTGCTCCTCTTTTCCCGGGCGGCGGCCTGCGAGGGCTCGCCTTCAGGGATCGGGATCAGCACCACGGAGATCGAAGACGAGCCTTCCCGGCTGCGCGTGGAGGTTCGATTCCCGGGGCAGGAAGAACCTGCCAGCCGCACCGGCCCGGTTCCCTCCCATAAGGAGGAAGCTGCGGAGCGGCTCATAGAGTCCCCCGGAAGTCTCGACAGGAGCCATGAGCTGTTTCTTGCTTTTTCCGCCCGGGAGGACATCCACGTGAAGGGCGCGGAGGCCGTCTACAAACGGCTGATGCCCGCTCCACAGGCCCGCACCGAAGCAAGATCCGCGGACCCGGGCGTACTGGGCCAGTCCCTGCAGACGGCCCTTTCGACACATCTCTGCGAGGCGCCAGGCGTGGCGGGAATGCGGGAGGTTCCCGGCAGTCCATGGCTTTCAGCCGGGGCCGGGCTGGGGCTGGCAGTCGCGATGCGCAGGCTTTTCCCGCTGGATGCCCGTCTGCAGGAGCTGGCGCTGCGGCTCGCCGATTTCGCCTTGAAAGGACAGATTCCGTCAGGCCTCTTCTATGAAAGCTGCAACCTGGAGACAGGGCGATGGAGCGGCGTGCGCGGCCACGCAAGTCAGACTCTTCTCTCAGTGGGCCAGTCATCGCGTATTGCCGAGCTCCTCTTTCTTCTTGCGGAGGACTTGGCGCAGGATGGTCTGCCTCACGAGAAGTACTTCCTTGCGGGCCTCAGGTTCGTCGAGTTTTTCCTGGACGAGAAGGCGAGGCTCAGCATGCCGGGAAGCCTCCACGTTCCGGGTGAGCGGACTCCTGTCTCCGGACCTGCTCAGGGCCTGGGCGGGCTCGAGCTGTTCTTCCCGATGGCCCGGCTGTTTCGGAAGACGGGCAAGGACAGGTACAGGAAGGCCCTCGCCCTCCTGGTGAAACGATTTTCCGAGGCGCCCTGGGACGCGTTTCATCCCCCCGGCTCGCGGGATGGAAGGGGCCCGGACGCAGCCGGTGCCCTGCTCGTGACGAGGTTGTTCGTGGAGATGCGGGAGCTGGGATACAAGCCTGCCGAGCTTCCGGTCACCGGGACTGCCGCCGCGCGCGCCCGCGCGGCGGAAAGCGTGCGTCTTTTTTCCTCGATTCTTCTTCCGTGGATACGCGTTCACCCGCACGCAGGGGAGGAGCTGCCTGAAGCCGGCTGCAGCGGCTGCCTGGTGGACTCCTTTACGCGGCAGAGAATCATATTCGCCGGCAATGAGAGCGCGCTCCTGCTGTTGAAACTCGGGGCGTTGACGACAGATTCCAGTCTGAAATCCTTTCTGAAAGGTTGTGCGCGCCTGTGCCTCGAGGGGGCGAGAATGGCCCCTCTCGGGACTGCCTGGTTCCAGCACACCAGGTGGGACCTCGAAGGCAAGCCGGATGCCTCCCCGGGAAAACTTGGTCCGGTCGACTCGAGGCGTCTTTCGAGTGAGATCCTTGCAGGCCTGGGGGTGGCGTCCGAGTTCCCCCGGGCCTAGCGCGCACCGCCCGAAGGGCGGTACCCACGTGCGGGCCCGACTGTCTTTTGCTTGCCATCGCCCTACACGCCCCTAGGAAACCCTCTCTCGACGGCGCGGGGCGCGCCGCATATGATGGGGATGCACAGGAGGTGCCGCATGGAGCCCAGGATAGAAATCATCTCAGCAGAACCCTCGTGGGTGATCGAGAACGATTCAGTACGAATTGCGCTGACACTGAAGGGCGGCCACATGGCCCCTGTCACTTTTTTCCGCAAGGGCGGCTCTCCCGTTCAGCCTTACTACGTGAGCCCGTGGCAGGGAGAAGGAAAGACGGTGCAGCCCCCTGTGCTCGGGCCCCTTCGCGGAGATTTCTTCTGCATGCCGTTCGGAGGGGACAGCGCCCTGAAGGGCGTGGCGCATACAACTCACGGCGAGCCGGCAACAGGGACCTGGCGCGCGGGCAGCCTCCAGCAGTCCGATGCCCTGACCCGGCTCACCCTCACAATGGATACATCGATTCTCAAGGGACGGATTACCAAGACCATCAGCCTGGTCCCCGGCCAGAACGTGGTCTACATCCGCCACCTGCTGGAGGGATACGACGTGCGCACGTCACTGGGGCACCACGCCACGCTCGCCGGCGGCGATACACCGGATGCCCTGCTCCTCTCCACCAGCCCCGTGCAGTTCGGACGGGTGAGCCCCCGGCCGCCTGGTACTTTTGTGAGCGACGGCGAGTACAGCGCTCTTTTTGCCGGGGCGGAGTTTCGCAGTCTCGACAAGGTCCCTACTGTCTGGAAGGAGATGCCGTTCGACTCGTGCGCCTCGTTCCCGCGACGCCGGGGCTTCTGTGACCTTGTCCAGGTGTACAACAAGCAGACACGCGGCCCCGCGTGGGTCGCGGCGGTCAATCCTGCTGAGGGGTGGCTGTGGTTCACGTTGAAGGATCCGGCGGTCCAGCCGTCGACACTTTTCTGGATGGAGAACCATGGACGTCACTCCGAACCCTGGAAAGGCCGCAACTGCGCCCTGGGACTCGAGGACGTGTGCGGCTATTTTGCCATGGGGCTGGCTGCGTCCGTCAGGAAGAACGACCTCAACGAGAAGGGGATCCCGACGGCGCGCAAGCTGTCCCCCGCCCGGCCCACTGCGGTCAACTATATCCAGGGAATGACGCGCATACCGAAGGGTTTCGGTCACGCGCGGTCCGCGCGGTTCCAGGAGGGATCGGTGACATTCGTGGGGGAGTCAGGGAAGACGGCTGCCGCCGCCGTGGATCACGGCTTTCTCTTTTCGGGGGTAGTCGGGGGCTAAGGAGCGTGTAGGGCGACGGCAAGCAAAAGACAGCCGGACCCGCACGTGGATACCGCCCTTCGGGCGGTGCGGGCTAGGTAAGCTTCCGCGCGATTGGTATGCGGCGGCCGGTGCCGAACGCTTTCGGTGACACCTTGAGCACCGGCGGCGCCTGCCGCCTCTTGTACTCGGCCTTCTCCACCATCCCGATCACGGAACGCACCAGGGCGGGATCGAATCCGCAGGAGGCAATATCCGCGGCGGACTTGTTCTGCACAAGAAACTGCTCCAGAATCGCGTCGAGGGTCTCGTAAGGCGGGAGCGAATCCTGGTCTTTCTGGCCGGGCCGCAGCTCGGCCGAGGGTGCCTTGTCGATGATCGAGTCGGGGATGAGGTGTTCCCGCGCATTGATTGCCCTGGCAAGACCGTACACCTCGACTTTCAGCAGGTCCCCGATCACTGCCAGACCGCCGCTCATGTCCCCGTACAGTGTGCAGTAGCCCGTGGCAAGCTCCGACTTGTTGCCCGTGGTAAGAAGAAGAGAGTTGAGCTTGTTGGAGAACGCCATGAGGAGGGTACCGCGTATCCGGGCCTGGACGTTCTCCTCGGTGATATCGGGCTTCTTCCCCTCGAAGACCGGCTCCAGAGTGCGGAGGAACGAGCCGAATATGTCCTCTATGGACATCAGCCTGAGGGTGAGGCCAAGATTGGCGGCCAGCGTCCGCGCGTCCTCCACGCTGCCTGTCGAGGAGTAGCGTGATGGCAGGCCGAAGACATCCACCCGCTCCGCCCCAAGCGCCTTCACGGCCAGCACGGCCACCAGCGCGGAATCTATCCCCCCTGAGAGACCGAGGTGCACGCGGGTGAATCCGCACTTGCGCACGTAGTCCCTTATGCCCAGGACGAGCGCTCCTTCGATCTGCGCGTACCGGTCCTGGGGGAGCGGCACTTCGGGGCCTGCCGTATCAGTGTCCACAACGGCAAGCTCTTCCTCGAATGCCTTGCCCATGAACACGAGCGTTCCGTCCTTCGACGTCACCATGGACTGACCGTCGAAGATGATGTTGTCGTTGGCACCGACCGTGTTGACGTAGACCACGGGCACCCCGGACGTCTTGCCGATGCGCGACAGGAGATCCAGCCGGATCCGGGGCTTGCCGGCGTGAAAGGGAGAGGCGGATGGTGAAAGGATGAGGGTCGCCCCGGCGTCCAGGAGCTCCGTCACCGGATCCACCGGGTACCGCAGCCCGGGCGCGGTCTCGCCTTCCCACCATATGTCTTCGCAGATGGCGATGCCCAGGTTCTCTCCCTGGAAGGCCACGATGGAGCGTGCAGCGGCTGGCTCGAACCAGCGCGCCTCGTCGAACACGTCATAGGTGGGAAGGAGTGTCTTTGCCTGTGTGTGAATGATCCTGCCGTCCACCAGGAGTGAGACGGCATTGACCAGCGCCTTGCCGGGCCGGCCCCTGTTCCTGTCCACGTACCCCACGACAATGCCGATCCCCTTTGGTGCGGCGCTCTGCAGCTGGCGGACCGCCTTCAGGTTCTCCTCCACGAACAGCTCGTACTCCAGGAGGTCCATGGGCGGGTAGCCGCAGAGGCACAGCTCGGGAAACACGACGAGGCTGCATCCGGCCTCCTTTGCTCTTCCCGCAAAGGAGAGCACTTTCTCGCAGTTGCCCTTGAAATCCCCGATCAACGGGTTGATCTGCCCGCAAGCGATCCTCATGCGCGCGGCTCCTTCTGCCCTGAATCTACCAGCGAACAGCCGCGGAGGGCAATGCAAGGCGGGCGGAAAATGCCACCGAATACGGTGGCCGGGGCGGAAAATGCCACCGAATACGGTGGCCGGGGAAAACAACTCGCACGGCAGCGCCCGGCCGCAGTACCTGCATGGCTCGATTCGCGCATTGACCGCGCAGTGCAGTCACGATAGGATGATTGGAATGCCAAGAACGGTGCTCGTCACGGAAGGGGATTCCCAGCTTGGAGCGGCGCTGACGCGCCTTCTGTCCGCGCGCGGCCTGTCTGTCGTGAAGATAGTATCGGCGCTGTCTTCACAGACAGGGGCGGCAGCTGCGGCGGCGGAGAGCGGCGCAGGTCGTGCCCCCGCGGACAGGTCGCCGTCCACTGTCCCCTGGAACCGAAGGTCCCCCTTGTCCGCCCGCACAGTGCTTCTCAACGTTGTGAACATGTTCGATGCCGTGGACGAGGTCCTGATTCTCGAGCCTCCCTGCGGCACGCATCCCACGCTTCACGACATGTCGAGCGTGGAAATAGAGAGAGCATTCGATGATGCCAAGGGACCGGTTTTTCTGGCCCGGGAAGCGCTTGCGCATTTCCTCGGGCGGCACACCGGCGTGCTGTGCATGGTGAGCATGGGCGCCAGCTCATCCCCCCTGGAGAACGGCATGCGCGAATGCTTCCGCGGTCTTTCCTCCTCCCTGCTCACGGCCAACGCAGACCCCGGAATCGTGATCAATGGATTTCAGTCCGGTGGCGCACAGCCGGAGGAGTACGCCGCTTTCATCGACAAGATGCTGGAAGAAAAGGCGCGAAAGATAACGGGACGCTGGTTCACGTGCCCGTCCAGGTCTGGATTCCTTCAGGGAATGAAGTCTAAAAAAGCATAGATTCCATGAATCGTGTCTGAAACTCGGGTCTTGCTCCCAGCTCGATAAACTTCGCCTGTAGCGCCGCGCGCTCCGCCATGTCCCGTGCCTCCCGCGAGAGAAGGGCCATCACAGCGCCCCGCAGGGCGGCATTCCCGACTACCTCGACTTTGCCGGGGTCCATTTCGGGTATCAAGCCGATGCGCATTGCCGCGCGCGGGTCCAGCCCGGAGCCGAAGTTCCCCGCCAGGCGAAGCGCATCAAGGGACCCGATGGCCACTCCCGTCACATCCAGGAGCGTCTCTATTCCCGTGCGCACAGCTCCCTTTGCGAGCTGCATCGTGCGGATATCGCCCTGGGAGATATACACGGATCGATCGTCGGACAGCGCAAAGGCGAGCTCGTTTCCCGGTGAAAACACCCGGCCGCGAAGCCTCTGATCATCGATCTCTTTCCCTGCAAGAAGCCTGCCCGTCGAATCGACGACCCCGCGCTCCAGGAGCCGGGCAATGCCCGAGACCAGCCCCGTGCCGCAAATTCCCCGGGGCGCCCCTGCGCCGATCACCTGGACCGTGAGGCTTCCGTCCGCGGCGATCAGCACGTCGTGAATGGCCCCCTCCAGGGCACGCATTCCGCAGGAGATCTGCGCCCCTTCAAACGCGGGCCCCGCGGCAGTGGAGGTGGTGATGAGCTCCCCTCCGCGGGCGAGCACCATCTCGCCGTTGGTGCCTATGTCGATGGAAAGCGTGGTCGTGTCCTCGCGCCCCAGGCCGAGGGCGATGATCATGCCGATCGTGTCCGCGCCGACATAGGCGGAGACGAGCGGGAGGGTTTCCACGAAACCATGCTCCTGGAATGTCCAGTCGAAATCCCTCGGCATGCCGCGCAGTGACCGGCAGGTCACGGGCGCGTACGGAACGCGGGTGAGCTGGTACGGGTCGATCCCGTTCAGGATATGGATCATGATGGGGTTTCCCACGACCATGGTTCTCAGGACCTCATCCGGAAGGACCCCGGTCTGCGAAAGGATTTCCCTGGCGCCTTCTTCGATGGTATGCAGCGCGGCCTGGCGCACCGGCCAGGGGTCATCGTGAAAGCTCATGGCGCGTGAGATCACATCCGCGCCGAATGCCACCTGGCTGTTGAGAAGGGTTTTCCGGGCCAGCAGCTCGCCGGTTTCCAGGTCCACAAGGGCGATGTCCACCGTGGTCGTGCCAAGGTCGATGCCGAAACCGCAGCTTCGTCGACCCGGGCCGGAGGTGAGCCAGAGAAACTCCTGCCCCTCGCAAAGCGTCTCGATCGTCCAGTCGGTCTTTCGCAGAGCCTGGGGGAGCTTGTCCAGGGATGCGGTGTCGGGGAGCTGCGCGGTGATGCCCTGTTCCTTCAGCCCTGCCGCGAGTCTTTCCCAGTCCGCGCGCTGGTCATCCAGGGACGGCTCCGCAAGGCGCACCTTCACCCTGCGCAGCGCGGAGGCGCCCCCGATTGCGGCCCGGATATCGGCGTCTCCCCATTCATGCCCGGCGGCATATCGGAGGAGCCGCTCCTGCGGGACAGTCACGGTGCAATCTGCGAACAGGGCGAGCTGGCAGGCAAGACGAATCCCGTCCGCGGTTTCGCTTTCCTTCAGGGCCCCCTTGCCCGATGCAGGGCGAGGATCTACCGTGACCCGGCATTTTCGACAACTGCCCTTTCCTCCGCAGGGGTAGTCGAGCAGGATCCCTTCCCTTGTCAGAATGTCGCGAAGAATCGATCCCTTTGCTGCGACAAAGGACTTCCCCATTGGTTCGATATGCACGGTGGGCATCGCACGGATACTAATGGTTTGCCGGGGTGCGGACAAGCCGGTCACGAATGCCACCGCCTGCTTGACGCTGTCCGCCGCAGACTCTAACGTGGCCGCATGACTTCGCGAAGCGCTCGTGTGCAGTGCGGTGCGGCTGTTCTCGTGGCCGTCCTTTGCATGTCCTGTTCAATGAAGCAGACCATCGTGATCAAGTCCGACGGTTCGGGCACCCTGGCCATGCACGTGGAGGTAGCCCGGCTCCTGCATGACTACGTAGCCCGGCTCTCCGAAGTTTCGGACAAGCCGGCCCTGGGGCCCGGCGGGGCATTCTTCGATGCGGAGTCCATGAGGAAGGATTTCGAATCCCGGCCGGGAATCACCGTGACAAGGGCGGTCACCCCATCCAACGACTCGATGGACCTCGAGCTCACGTTCAATTCGATCCAGAATCTCTTCGCACAGGACGAGTCTTTGAAGAACACTGCAGCCTTTGCGTACAGCGAATCGGACGGAAAGAAGACCATCCGCCTGCACCTTGACCGGAGCAATTATCCCCAGCTTGCGCGCACGTTCCCCCTGCTCGCAAGCCCCGCGTTCGCCGCGTTCGGACCCCAGGCGAACGATACGACCACCGACGACGAGTATATGGAAATGGTCCGCTTTTCCATCGGGGATGATGCGCCGCCGCTGTTGAAAAAATCATATATCACGCTGACGCTGGAGCCGGAAGGTCAGATCCTGTCCCAGTCCGGCGGGGAAATCACCGGTGATGCCGTCGTATTTCGCATCCCCCTGTTGAGGCTCCTTGTTCTGGACAAGCCCCTCGACTATTCAGTGACGTTCAACTAGGGGCATGCCGGGTCTCAGGTCTTGATGAAAGCAAGCAACTCTTCGTTGATCCGGTCCTTGAGCGTCGTGCACATGCCGTGCGGCGCGCCCTCGATCACCTTGAGCGTCGCCTTCCTGATGATCTTCGAAGAAAGAAGAGCCGAATCCCCGATCGGGACGATCTGGTCGTCGTCACCATGGAGGATCAATGTCGGCATATCGAACTTTTTGAGATCCTCGGTGAAATCCGTCTCGGAAAACGCCTTGATGCAGAAATAAGAGGCGGGGAAGCCGGCCGTCATCCCCTGGAGCCAGAATGACTCGCGGATGCCTTCCGAGATTTTCGCACCAGGCCTGTTATAGCCGTAGAATGCCAAAGTGAGATCCTTGAAGAAACCCGAGCGGTCAGAAAGGACGCCGGCGCGGATTCGGTCGAACACTTCGATCGGCAAGCCGCCGGGATTGGCGGGCGTCTTCACCATCAAGGGTGTGACGGAGCCGATCAGCACGGCTTTGGCGACCCGTTTTGCGCCGTGCCGCCTTATGTAGCGGGCTACTTCGCCCCCTCCCGTGGAGTGGCCGACATGGACCGCGCTGCTCAGGCCGAGAGTGTCCACCATCGCGGCGAGATCGTCGGCATAGGTGTCCATGTCGTTGCCGGTCCAGGATTGACCTGATCTCCCGTGGCCCCGGCGATCATGGGCGATGCAGCGGTATCCGCGGGAAGCCAGAAAAAACATCTGGTCTTCAAAGGCATCCGCGGAGAGCGGCCAGCCATGGCTGAAGACGACCGGCTGTCCGCTGCCCCAGTCCTTGTAGTAGATCTGCGTACCGTCCTTCGTGGTAAACGTGCTCATGTATTGCCTCCTGGGGTCCAGCCTGTTTCAGGGTTCTGACTATCCCACCTGGGTGCTGAGAAACACTCCGATGGTCATTTGCCGTACCTGGTCCTGCAGCGCCTCGATCTTGTCGATGTGCCGGTCCTCGTCCTGGAGTATTTCCTCCAGCAGTTCCCGCGTGGCAAAATCCGCCGCCTCTCCCGCGACAACGATTGCCGCGTTGTATCCCTTGATTGCGCGTTCCTCGGCTTCATGATCGTTTGCAAGCTGCACAGGCACTTCAGCGCCGATGTGCATGGCCAACAGGTTTGAAACCACCGGCGTAGCTTCCAGGAACAGGACCCTCCCGATGAGCTTCTCCGCATGCTTCATCTCATCAATGGCCCGCTTCTGGAAGTCGTCATGCAGCTTGTTGTAGCCCCAATTCTCGCACATGCCTGAGTGCACCATGTACTGGCTGATTGCGGTCAGCTCGTCGGCCAGGAGGGCATTCAGCGTCTGGATGAGTTTGGCATTTCCCTTCATGTGTTTCTCCTTTTCGGATGAGGCAATCTTTCTATCTGCCCGGCCCCTGCCCGAGGCCGTTCACGCTACGCGGTTCCCCCCTGCGTGACGAACAGGGACGGCGTTGGCATGGACAGAGTGCGGAGCGTAAGCCCTGCTGAATGAATGGAACAGAGCACGGCGAACCTGCAGTGGGGATGATCGATGCAGCAAAGAATCTGGGTCTTCATGACGCGCGCCAGGTGCGCCCGCAGATTTCTTCGGGCAGCCGGGCCAAAGGTCTGCGGATCGGACCAATCAGCCGATGGCGGGGCTTCGGAACTGAGAAGGAAGCAATCCTCTGGCTTGAAGACCCAGTGCCGCTTTGTCAATGGGTTGCGTGGATGTTGATCCATAAACAAGAATAGACGGGCAGTGCAAAGCACTTCTGTGCGCTGGCGCACACAGCGGCAAGGCGCGCATGACACGCGGCGGATGTGCGGCGGACGCTCGCGTTCGCGAGCGAGTCCACCGCACACTGGCACCGTCCCTGATGATCTTACTTCTTCACTTTTCTCGCATCGATATCGTCCGGGTACATCAAGGCGTCATGACCGCGCTCTCCGGTGCGGATCCGGACGACGTCCTCTACAGGGTAGATGAAAATGATGCCGTCGCCCTCTTTGCCGGTCCGCGCAGATTTGACAATCGCCTCGATCGTTTTCTCCACATTGTGCTCGCTCAGGACGATGTTGACCTGGATCTTCGGCAGCAGGTCCATCTTGGAGCTGGCGACCCGCCACGACTGGTCGACCCCTCCCTGCCTGCCGTGACCTCGGATGTCGAAAATGTTCATGCCCACGATGCCGATTGCGCGAAGGCTGTCTTTCACAGCCTGCAGCGCATCCTCCCGAATGATCGCCCTTATTTCTTTCGTCATTGACTGTCTCCTTTCTCTCGAACTCTGGCAGTCGAACCCAAAAAGAGCGGCGCCCGCGAGAGAAAGGCTCCCGCGAGCGCCTCGGCCGAACGTCTATCGGATAGCGGAAACCCCCCTTTCCGCGGTTCTCACCCGAACGGCATCATCAAGGGGATGGATGAATATCTTTCCGTCCCCGATTTGACCGGTGAAGGCCGCCTTCTGGATGGCCGACACGATGTCATTCACCTCGGCGTCTTCTACGACCAGCTCGATACGCGCTTTCGTGATGAAATCCACCCTGTATGTCTTTCCGCGCACCTGCTGCTCGATTCCCTTTGTCTTTCCGTGGCCTTCGATCTCCGAGACCATCATGCCCGGATGGCCCACGAGCTCCAGCGCGGCATACACCTCGTTCACCTTTGTGGGTCGAACAATCGCTTCTATCCTTTTCATACTGCCAATACTCCCTTCTCTCCTGTGCGGATCCTCATCGCGTCCGATGCATTCATGACGAAGATCTTTCCGTCTCCCACCTTCCCTGTGAACAACGCTTCCCGCATGACTTCCATCACTTTGGGTACGTCCCAGTCATTGACCACGAGATCCACGCGGACCTTCGGGATAAGGGTGATCTTGTCGCTGGTGAATTGCAGGTCCGGGTCGCCTCCGTTACCGTCTCCTGGCGCTTTGCCCTGCTGCCGGCCGAATCCCTTGATCTTCGTCACCGTCATACCCAGGATCAGTTCCTCGTCCTTGAGCACCTGCATAAGGACGCTCAGTGACTCGGGCCGTATCATGGCGGAGATCATCTTCATGCTGTAGGACTTTCTCATGCTCGTGACACCGACATATGCAATCGAAACAATCAGCCAGCCGCCGGCAATGACGAACATGATGTATGCCTCGTTCTTGGAGTCGGCGTTCCCGATGACATACAGGTAGACGATTGCAATCAGCATGACGAGGTTGGCCAGGACCCCAAGGGCGGGGACGACGTCGTGCAGAAGGACATTATGGTCGGCTCTCTTCCTGTAGGCCACGATCGTCCACGTGCAAGTCAGCCCATAGAGCACGAAGGTGCCAAGGTTGGATGCAAGGGTGATGCCCGTCAGACCCACCACGGAGCGCACCCCGATTGCACCGATGACGGAGCTCACCATGATCAGCGCGATGAGTGCCACGTGCGGGATGGCGAACTTCTTGTGGATGAAACCCATCATGGAAGGCAGCTCCTGATCCGCAGCCATGCCGCCGGAGATCCTCATTGCCGTGTTCATACAGCTCAGCGTCGTGCCGATCACTGCGATGGCCACGGTGAGGGCGATGCTGATCATCAGCCCGAAGCCGATTCCATGCAGCACGGAGTTTCCGATCAGCTGCGCCAGATCTCCGATTGGCGCCCCGGACGCCGCTGCCGCATCCATGCCGGTAACCGTCTTGCCGTCAACGACGCCGGTCAGCTTGTCGCTGATCATGGTACCGGTGGCGAAGTACTCTATCAGGTACGCAAGGAGCCCCTGGACGATCAAGGAAATAATGATTGCCCTGGGTATCGTCCTTTTCGCATTCTTCGTTTCCGCAGAGAGCGATGTGGAGCTCTCGAAGCCTACAAGAATCAGGATGGCAATCGTCGACTGGATCAGGACTCCGTTCAGCGTATGGGGCTTGACCACGTCCCAGGCACCGGTGAAGGTCCATGCAGTCGTGCCCTGCGGATTGTGCAGGCGATAGTAGATTGCAAAAGCGCTGAAGATGAGGAGCGAGCCCCATTGAATCACGTTGATAACGATCGACGTGAACGTCGAGCCGGTGATCCCCCGATAGGCGATGTAACCCGTTACGATCGAGAAGATGACGCCTATCAGGGTAAGCTCGAGGACGGAAAGGCTTTTTCCCGTGAACTGGTTATATATGTACCCGATCAGGGTCGCCATGAAGGCGACCATGACTCCCGGATAGACCCAGTAGAAAAGGTGTGCCGCCCAGCCCGTGCTGAGCTTTGCCATACGCGCCACGGAGTTCGGCGCGCTTCTCTTGGCGCCCGAGCTTTCGAGAAAGGCCTTTTCCGCAAAATACACTGCGCCGGCAAAGCCCGCCTCGGGGTACAGCTTCGCGAGCTGGGAGTACGAGATCGCGGTGAGAAAAGCGAGCACGAGCGCGACCACGATGCCCGACCAGATGTCTGCGGCCACCGATGCGCCGTTTGGCGCGGTGGCTGCCGCCTGGAGCTGGTAGGTGATCCAGAGGAATGCCCCCGGTGCGATAAGCGCCATCGCATTCATGCTGGCGCCCACCATTCCCAGTTTGGGTTTCACCAGGGGGGAGCCCATTGTAATATCAGCCATGACGTGACTCCTTTACGACAAGGTTGAGGATCTCCGATCCCCAGCCGCGTATGCGGCTTCTCCATTCCCCGGTGCCCTCACGAGTTCTGGACGGCCGCGAAATGAATAAGCAACTGATTAGCAATATCCATGCCAATCCATGGATCTTTCTTAGCGGTCTCTTGAGATTAATTAGTCCTTTCTTAATGTTTTCTTAATGCCTTTTGGCCGTTTCTTAATGTTTTCTTAATGTTTATGGGAAAAAAAGATACGGAAAGAACCACGCGATTCCGATTGACTGTGAAGGAAATACAAAAATGTAGAAATTGCGAATACCAGGTACATATATGTAGCTTTATTGCTATGTGCGCCTTTGATTATCCGATGACATTCTGCACGGTGCGCCGCCTGCTTCCCGGCGGGGTGACATCGCGGAAGCCGGCTTTCCTGAAAGTCGAAAGCGAACCCATCTGCAGCTGATGCCGCGCGCCGGGATCCGCGGGGTAGCCTTCGACGATCTTTGCCCCGGACATCCGCGCGTATTCGACGGCGGCGCGCAGAAGGCGGAGACTTATCCCCTTCCTACGCCAGCGGCTGTCCACAAAGAAACAGACCACGGACCACACGCGCGCATCGTCGATGCGGCCGCGCTCAGTGCTTTTCTTGAGCGCACGGTAGCTGATCCGGGGTGCGATGGAGTACCACCCGAAGGGACAGCATTCGCGTAGGCCAGGATTCCTACGGGCGTGCCACGTGCCACAAGCGACATCAAGCCGCTCGGGCGTTCTTCCATTGTTGTGCGCTTGAAGTCAGCACTGCGAAGGCGCCATTTCATGCACGAGCACTCTCGAAACCCGGGACATCTTTGCAAGAAGACCGAAAGGTCGGCAATTGTTTCCTCCGTCACCGGGCGAAATTGCAGTTGGAGCGCAGGTTTCACGGGGCTCGTTTGCACGGCGCACATGTCTGCATATGCAAAACTCAGGCCAGGCTTACTGATAACGGAGCGAACGAACAGGAAAAAATGGCATGCCATGCACGGAGTATCCGTGCCGTCTGGCCAAGAGCGTACCGCTCAGGCAATCGTCTCAAAAGCCAACGCCCGGCGGGGTGAGAATGAGGTCCAGCATCTGCGGACTTTTCTCGATTCCGCTAATATCCGGTGTCAGGAACGCGGGATTGGGTACCAGGCTCGTTCGGCGGCGGGGCGTCGAGGCCATCTGACACTGGAGCTTACGCCTGGTGGGTCTTTCTTGATCCGTCTGCCTCGCCGGATGGAGTGACCGCAGGCAGGATCATGAGCCGGTAGCCCACGCCCGGTTGGGTGAGAATGAGCTCAGGCATTTGAGGGTTCCTTTCGATCTTCTTGCGAAGGCCTGTGATGTAGACATGCACGTAGTTGGTTTCTTTCTGCACCTGCGAGCCCCACACCTCCCGCAGGAGCAGGCCATGGGTTACCACATGGCCTGCGTTTTGGACCAGCACGCGGACAAGCTCATACTCGGTGGGGGTGAGCCTGACCTCCTCCCCGTCCACGGCTACCTCTCGGTCAAGAAGGTCGACCGCGAGACGGCCTGAAATGAAGGGTATGTGCGGCTCCTGCGGCAGCCTGTTCCTGATGCTGACCTTTATCCGCGCAATCAGCTCTCCCGTGTTGAACGGCTTGACAAGGTAGTCGTCCGCCCCGGTCTCCAGGAGTTTGGCAATCTCCTCCTCTGCGTTGCGGACCGAGAGGATGATGACAGGGACAGACGACCACGTGCGCAGCTCAGCGAGGACATCGGCACCGTCGCGGTCGGGCAAGCCCAGGTCCAGGAGGATGATGTCGGGCTTCTGCTCCGCGGCCATTTGCAGGCTATCGGAGGCATTTGCCGCTTCGTGAACCGAGTACCCCTGCTTCTCCAGGCTCACATGGAGAAAACGTCGGATCTGCGGCTCGTCATCGATGACCAGCACCGCTGTCACGGAGAGTCCCTCCTCTCGTCGCCTGCGATGCACTCCGGAAGGAAGATCGATACGGAGAGCCCTCCCTTGCGGTTGTTAAAGGCGGCAATACTCCCGCCGTGCGCTTCGACAATTCCCTTGCAGATCGAAAGTCCAAGACCGACAGACCCGTTGGCCGCGTTCTCTCCACGAAAGAATCTGCCAAAAAGATTGGGGATCTCTTCTGGGGGCACACCAGGGCCTTTGTCCGCGACCGTGATCTTGAGCGCGCGGTCCTTTCTTTCCACACCGAGCTCGACTCGAGTACCCGGCGGCGTGTGCTTCGCTACGTTCTGGAGGATGTTGCTGAGCGCCTGCACCATGAGCATGAAATCCACGGATATGAGGGGAACATCCTCGTCGACCACGATCGTCAACGGATGGTCGAGGGACTGGCTACGCAGTGCATCTGCGACCACGGACAACAGGTCGACAACATCATTCCTGGATTTATTCGGCTTGAGCATCCCTGAATCCAGGCGGTTCATGACGAGGAGATTCTCCACGAGAGAGTCCAGCCCATCGACTGCGGTCAAGGTCTCCGCCAGAAGGGCCGATCGGGCTTCGCGGTTTTCCCCGATGGTGGGTTCCATGAGCGCCGTTACCGAGCCCTTGATGGTCGTCAGGGGGGTTCGGAAAACGGTCGCGAGCTCCGTGATCAATTGAACACGCATGAAATCAAGGTAGTCCGGCGGGTACGCGGCGGATATTTAGAAGGTGCTAAGGTTTGGGCGATTTGCGTTAAGGACATGACAAGAATAGCAGTGCGCGCAGAAAGATCGTCGAACGAGCCGCCGTCGCCATTTTCAATGGATTCTTAGCAGCCTCACGGCAAGATTTAGCACTTTCTTAATGACCCCGTAAACTACTTTCTACCTCAACGGATTGTTTGTGACCGTTGAGGAGGCGCGAATGGATCTTTTGTTCTGGATTCCGGCGATGTTTCTCACAGGTCTGCTGCTCATGGCGATCTGTCTCTTGTTTGTCCGGGCCTGCGAGAAAATATGAAACACACAAGGAGTGCGAATCATGATCTATCTGACGGCTGCCGTGTCGGCTTTCCTTTTCATCTACCTGGTTGTTGCGCTGATCAGACCAGAGCGGTTCTGAGTCCGCAGCAGCAAATCAAGCGAATTAGCCAATAAACGGAGGGAATGCAATGTTTGTTCAAACCTGGTTTCTTCCTTTCGCGCTTCTTGTTTCTGCGACCGTGATCGCGATTCCCCTGAGCCGCTACATGGCATGGATTATGGACGGCACGTATCGACCCGTCGCGGTTTTCAGATGGTTCGAGAGACGCCTGGACAGCGGTCCGCAGAACTGGAAGCAGTACATTGCTTCGCTCCTGATTTTCAACACCGTTCTGTTTGTTTGGGGCTTCCTCGTCCTGGCGCTTCAGAAGTGGACGCCGCTGAACCCCGACCACAAAACCATGCTGGCGCCAAGCACAATTTTCAACAGCGTCGCGTCTTTCATGACGAACACCGATCTTCAACATTACTCAGGCGACCAGCACTTGTCGAACTTCAGTCAGATCTCGTGGTTCTCCTGGACAAGACGGGAACCATCACCCTTGGCGCCCGGCGCGCGACGAGCTTCTTGCCGGTGGGGAAGTTCAAGGTGGAGGAGGTTGCGCGGCTTTCCGGTCTGGCCTCAGCGGCTGATGAGACCCCTGAAGGCAAGAGCATCGTGAAGCTGTGCGAAAAATACGACCCGACCCCGCGACAGGCGCCGAAGGACGCCATCTTCGTGCCATTCAGCGCCTACACGCGCATGAGCGGAGTGGATCTTGCCGGTGGGCGGCAGATCCGTAAAGGAGCCTCCGACGCAATCGCGCAGTTCGTGGAGAGCCAGGGAGGCACAGTTCCTGCCCAGCTTCAGAACGTGGTGAGCAGCGTTGCCACCAAGGGGGCGACCCCGCTGGTAGTGGCAGACGGTCCCACGGTGGCAGGGGTGATTGCCCTGGAAGATATTCTCAAGCCGAATATGAAGGAGCGTTTCGATCATCTGCGCAAGATGGGCCTGAGGAGCGTCATGATCACCGGGGACAATCCGCTGACCGCGGCGGCCATTGCCGCGCAGGCCGGAGTGGATGACTTCCTTGCGCAGGCCACTCCCGTAGCCAAGCTTGAATACATCCGAAAGGAGCAGGCCGACGGGAAACTTGTGGCGATGATGGGAGACGGTACGAATGACGCTCCTGCGCTTGCCCAGGCGGACGTCGCCCTTGCGATGAACGCAGGCACCCAGGCTGCCAAGGAAGCGGCCAACATGGTGGACCTGGACAGCGATCCCACCAAGCTCATCGAGGTCGTGGAGATCGGAAAACAGCTTCTCATCACCCGGGGGGCTCTGACCACCTTCTCGATCGCAAACGACGTGGCCAAGTACTTTGCAATCATCCCTGCCCTGTTCGCCGGCACCCTCCCGTGGCTGAAGGCACTGGACATCATGCACCTGCACTCGCCGACTTCGGCCATCCTCTCGGCCGTAATCTTTAACGCGCTGATCATCCCCGCCCTCATACCTGTTGCCCTGAAGGGGGTGCGCTACCGTGTGGCAAGCGCAGAGGCCCTTCTGCGCAGAAACCTTTTCATCTGGGGCCTGGGTGGGGTGATCCTGCCATTCGTGGGGATCAAGTTGATCGACCTGGTCATGACCGCGCTGCACCTGGTGGGCTGAGACCCGCCGCGTAAGGAGAAAGCGAATATGTCGCGCTATTTGACAAAGAGTCTTTTACTTCTGGGGTTTGCAGTGGGCATCTGCTGCATAATCTATCCGGCGGCGCTGCTTGCCACTGGGCAGCTCCTGTTCCCGTTCCAGGCCAACGGAAGCCTGCTGACCGGGCCTGACGGGAAAGTGGTGGGATCGAAGCTGATCGCCCAGCCATTCACAAAGAACGAGTACTTCTGGCCGCGGCCGTCGGCGGCAGGGGCAGGCTATGACGCATCCGCATCAGCCTCTTCGGCGTTGGCGCCATCCAACTACGCGCTTCGAAACCGAGTTGCGCAGATGCTGGGTCCGATCGTGACGTATCACAGCGGCGCGAAGGCCGGCCAGCCCGTAGGCCCCGACCTGGAGAGCTGGTTGGTGAAGGATGTCTACCAGGGCACTCCGCATATCGTGGAGCAGTGGGCGGGGATGCACAATTCGGTTGTGCAGGGCTGGGTCACCTCCGACCCCACACACGCCGCATTCGTGGATGCCTGGTCCAAGACACACCCAGCGGTCGTTGCACAATTCATCAAGGACAATCCCGGCACTCCGAAGCCCCAGGCCGCCGATCTGGCCATCGTGTTCTTTACGAGCTTTTCCGAGGAGCACCCGGGGGCGTTTCCCTCCGCGGTTGCCGAGAAGGACAAAAGCGGCAAGGACGTGACGACGATCAAGCCGGTGACGGCGGGGAGCGACATCCAGTCCTTCTTCTTCGACATGTGGCGCCAGGATCACCCGGGCGCCGACCTGGAGAACGTCCCCGGCGATTATGTGACGACTTCGGCCTCAGGGCTGGATCCCGATATCACACTCCGGAACGCCGAGTACCAGCTCGACAGGGTATCGTCTACCTGGGCTACAGATCTGAAGCGGAAGCCTGCAGACGTGAAGGCGGAAGTCGAGCAGATCCTGCAGAAGCATGCACAGGCGCCCCTCGGCGGCCTGGCAGGGGAGAAGCTTGTCAACGTGCTGGTCGTGAACCTGGAGCTCCGCAACCGCTACGGAGCCCCGCAATAGAAAGTGAATGTACCTCGGTGCGCGGCAGGCAGCTGCGAGCGTCGTGCGGACAGCTGCCTGCTATTCAATAGTGCACCGTCGGGAGGTGCGGCATGCAACTGAGAGGATTTGATTATCAGGCCGAGCTGAAGTTTTTCATTTCCGTGCAGCCCTCCGTGAACACCCAGAGCTCATACAAGGGATCGCTTCGCATCTTCGAGGATTGGCTGGCGCGCAGATCCCTGGCGCCCACTGATGTCACGCCCGACCTCGCCGCCGAGTTCATCAGATGCGTGAGGGAGGAGAAGATGAAGGATTCATCGGGGAAGCCAAAGCTGCGCGCTCCCAACAGTGTGAGATCGATCGTGAACGCCTGCAGTTCCTTCTACACGCACCTCGAAAAACGCTTCGCGGAGATCAGGAATCCCTTCCGCAGCGTCCAGTGGAGAGCAGCCGCCTCTGTGCATGAAAGAGCGGGGCCTGCCCACGTTTCACGGGGTCTGCATCGCTGAGCGCCTCGCGGATAGGATGGACAACTCAGACAGAGAACAGCGACTTCATGTGAGCAGACACTGCCGGGGCTGAAATGCGGCGGGCACGCGGCATCGTCGCGCCCGCTTTTCAGCTTCTTCGCGTGACCGTACTTCTCTTACAGGTAGGCGTTCTCTCCGAGCTGCGCCGAGTCGAGGCCTTTCTCTTCCTCATTTTCCGCGACGTGAACGCGCGTGATCTTGTTGATCACCCACAGGGCGGCGTAGGTGAAAAGAAATGCATAGGCGGCTGCGCCGAACCCTGCCGCGGCCTGCTTACCGAGGAAAGTCCAGCCGCCGCGAAGGGCGCCATCAAAGCCTGACGCGTTCACTGCAGCGCTGCCAAACACACCCAGGCAGAGAATGCCGAGCAGTCCGCCGACTCCGTGGACTCCCCACACGTCCAGCGCGTCATCCAGGTGCACCCTGTTCTTGAATGTGATGGCCGTGTAGCAGACGCAGCCGGAGAGTATGCCAATGAGTATGGCCGCACCCGGCGTGATGAAGCCCGCTGCGGGCGTAATGCACGCGAGGCCGGCAATTGACCCGGTGAGCAAACCGAGGAACTTGGGTTTTTTCTCGAAGATCCAGGCCAGAGTCAACCACGTCACCGCGGCAAAGGAGGCAGCGAGATCCGTGTTCAGGAAGGCGAGCCCGGTGATCTGGTCCACGCGGAGCTCGCTGCCCGCATTGAAGCCGTACCACCCGAACCACAGGAGGCCGGTTCCCAGTGCCACCAGCGGTATGCTGTGAGGGCCGCGGTCCTTCACACGTCTTGGCCCGACGAAGAACACGGAAGCCAGCGCGGCGAATCCCGCCGAGGCGTGGACAACGATCCCGCCTGCAAAATCGCGCACGCCCCATTGCGCCAGCAGTCCGTTACCCCAGACCATGTGCACGAGCGGGAAGTAGACAAAGATGAGCCAGACAATGAGAAAGATAAAGTACGCGGTGAACCGGACCCTGTTGGCAAAGGCGCCCGTGATGAGCGCCGGTGTGATGATGGCGAACATCATCTGGTAGACGATGAATGCAAAGAGGGGGATCTGGCCGTCGGCAAACGGGGTGTTCAAGTCGACCCCGTTGAGGAATGCCATCCTGAGGTCTCCGATGACGGACCCGGCTCCTCCGGAGAAGCACAGCGAGTAGCCGAATGCGAACCAGATGACGTCCACCACGGCCAGGGAAAGGAAGCTCTGGATCATGATGGTGAGGACGTTCTTCCGGCCCACCAGGCCGCCGTAGAAAAATGCAAGCCCCGGGGTCATCAGCATGACCAGGCTCGCGGCAATGAGCATGAAGCCCGTGTTTCCAGTGTCGAAGTGCATGATGTGGACTCCCTTCTGTTGCAGGATTCGCGTTGACGCCGGAATGATTCAGACGGAACTCTCCGACATCGTCGCGGCGAACACGGATCACGGAAGTCTATGAATGGGGCGAGCCGATGATTCCGCAGCCCGCCACAGGGATCATAATCTCATGGCGGGGCAGTGCGCAATATTTTTCTGCGGCGCCTGCTGAATCATGCAGGTTCCCCCTGGTCCCTGCGGATTGTTTTTCAATTGCACGCATGTTGCACTCGCGGCCATTTCCGTGGCCACGGACGGTGTAAGCCGCAGCAACGGCGAGCTGCGGCCCGCCCCAGCCCCAAACATATTCAAAGAGGCCGGCATGACCAGAAAAGCCTCCGTAGTCGAAACCGCAGGGGTCTGATAAATTACCCGGCGCGGAACCGCGGCGCCCAGAATCCGCGAAACTGCGCGGAGTGGCGTGCAAGATACCGCGGTGCGATCGGAGCAACATGCGAAACCGGCAGGTTCTCAGGCAGGGTTGGCTGATCAGGCAGGTAGAGGCTTCCACGGCGGACGTCGCCGCCCTTTCGCAGGCGGCCCTTCACCCGGATGGCGCCTGGATGCCCGCGGAGATGCCTGCCCAGGTTCATGACGTCCTGTTCGCCCGCGGCGACATCCCCGATCCGCGCGTGAGCAAAAATGCAGCGGCCTGCACCTGGGTGGGTGAGAAGGACTGGGCCTATGCCACGGCCTTTAACTCGCCGGAACACACGGGGCCCGTTTTCCTCCGCATGGACGGATTGGATACGGTGGCGGCCGTGTATCTCAACGGCGACTGCATCGGCAGGTACAAGGACATGAACCGTCGCCACGCGGCGGAGGTGAGCCAGCGCCTGAAACCGGCGGGCGGGAAAAATGTCCTGTTGATCATCTTTTCTTCGCCGATGGCGTATGCACGGGCCGAGGAAGAGCTCCACGGCAAGGTCGCGGGGATCGACCAGCGGCAGTATATCCGCAAGTCGATGAGCGACTTCTCGAACTACCTGGGAGCCCACCCGTATTTCCCGAAGGTCGGAGTCTTTGCCGATATCTTCCTGGACATCCCGGATCGGGCGTGGATAGACGACGCGTGGGTACGGCCCCGGCTTGCGGAGGATCTCGGCAGCGCCGAGGTCGAGGTGCAGGTGGAGGCGCGCGGCCAGCCCTGGGCGATTTCCTGGTCGGTGTCGGACCCGGACGGCGTGCCGGTTGCGGAGGGAGCCCTCGAGCCGTCCGCCCGGGACTTCCGCTTCACTGTCCCCAGACCGCGCCTCTGGTGGCCGCGCGCGCACGGCGAGGCGGCGCTCTATACGCTCGCCCTGTCCCTTTCGTCAGGCGGGGATCTGCGGGATCGGCGCAGCATTCCCTTCGGCCTGCGCCGCGTCACGCTCATTCTGCACGACGAGGCCAGCGGCGAACACCGTTTCGCCTTCGAGGTGAATGGCACGCGCATCTTCCTGATGGGCGCCTGCATGGTGCCGCTGGAAGGGATGACACACGTCTGGCCCGAGGAGCGCTGCGCGCCGCTGCTGGACCTGGCGGAGCATGCCAATATGAACGTGCTCCGCGTATGGGCGGACGGGGAGATCCACGCCGATTCGTTTTACGACGCGTGCGACCGGCGCGGGCTTCTGGTCTGGCAGGACTTCATGTTCGGTTACGGCATGCACCCCACGTGGCTCCCGGGACATATGGATGCCTATCGCGAGGAGGCGGAGGAAACAGTCCGCCGCCTGCGCAACCACCCCTGTATCTTCCTGTGGTGCGGCGGCAACGAGAACATGATGGCCTGGGATTTCGCCTTCCGCACGCAGGCCGAGCGCGGCCGCGACCTGTTCGAGCAGGTGCTGCCCCAGGTGGTCGCCAGGCTCGATCCCGACCGAATCTATCATCCCAGCTCGCCGGCCCTGGGCCGCGTTCCCAACTGGCCGCTGGAAGGGGACATGCACGACTACAGCTTCTCCATGTTCTCACCGCAGGCTTCGGTGCCGCTGTTCGTTTCCGAGATAGGCCGGTCCAGCACACCCTCGCTCGCCAGCATGCGGCGCTTTCTCAGCCCGGAGGAACTGTGGCCGAAGGGCTTCGACGCGGCCGTCCGCGTCCCCGGCCAGCCCGGCTGGCCGCCGATGTGGGAGTACCGCAACACGGCGATTACATGGGACGAAGTGGCAGCGGTGGAGGAGTTCTGCGATGCGGATTCCGCCGAGGAGCTGATCCGCGTGCTGGGGACCGCGCACGGTGAATACCTGCAGCGGCGCATCGAGCGCTACCGACGGGGGACTCCGGATGGCGCTGCCCCGGGCGGGCGGCGCTGCGGCGGAGTGATGATATGGCGGCTGAACGACTCCTGGCCGATAATCTACTTCGCGGTCGTCGACTACTACCTGGAAACGAAGATCGCCTACGATTTCCTCCGGCGCGCCTATGCGCCGCTGCTTGTGTGCTTCGAGCGCACCCAGGACGCCATCGCGGCCTGGGTGGTCAACGACACGCCCGAACCGGTGGAGGGCCAGCTGCTCCTGCGCCACCTGCGCTTCGACGGCACCGTGATGGGGGAGCTTTCCGCCGACGTGGCACTGACGCCCGGCGAAGCGCGGCGGTGCCTGGACGCAACTCCGCTCGGGGTGATCAGTTTGAGGAAGGAATTCCTGCAGGCACGCTTCAAGGACCAGGCGGCAACCTGCATCCTGACGGGCGAGCGCTACCTTCACCTGCCCAAAGCCGCCCTGAAAGTCTCTGTGCGTGGAGACTGGATCACAGTGGCCACGGATGTCTTCGCCCGCCAGGTGTGTCTCGAAGTCCCCGGGGCAGCGGGACTGCGGCTGGAGGACAACCATTTCGACCTGCCCCCGGGCCTGGAGCGCAGCGTGAAAGTCAGCGGGGCGAAAGGCGGAGATTCGCTGCACGCAAAAGCTGTCAATGCGGCGGAAGTGCGAGTATCTTTTTGACCACGCGGCCGACCGCATGGCGGACGGC
>Ga0265316_10001090_pt1 | contig 29418 bp, 29 predicted proteins | sample 4522metaG_FD_202092 | JGI IMG/M metagenome (GOLD analysis project Ga0265316, IMG submission 202092) | Rhizosphere microbial communities from Carex aquatilis grown in University of Washington, Seatle, WA, United States - 4-5-22 metaG | ecosystem: Host-associated > Plants > Roots > Rhizosphere >...
CGGATGCGGACCCGCACGTCCGGTGGTGTGGGAGGGGCGCAGCGGGGAATCCCGCTGCCCCCTATCCCGATCCATCTTTGCGCCGCCGTCGAATCAACCAGGGGAGGGAATACCCGACATTCTCGTCTTCCGTCACCTCGATCAGGCCTCACCCTGTCAATTCACAATGCCGTCAGTTAGCCCTCAGATCCCCTTCGCCGCCCACTCTGGCACGCAGGCTCCTTTCGAGCGCTCTTCGTTCCCTCCGAATTGACCCCGGCGGCACGGCCGCATGAAGATCCTAGCGGCGATCACACCTAACCTCAAGCTTGTGCGCGGATCTCTCGATAGGTGAGTCCATCTTTTGCGGAGGTTTGTGATGGTCTATCAGCGAACGGCTGCTCGCGTTGTGACTTTCTGGGCCCTGGCGTTGGCGGTATTGCCGGTGGCATCCGGGTGCGGAGGTTCATCCGGTGGTGCCGGGGACAGGGTGGACGCCGGGCGCGACGTGGCGACGCCTGTCATCGAAACGGGCGTCCCTGACAACCCAGTGGCCGTCCTGGATGCGGCGGCGCCTGGCATCGAAGCGGGCGTCTCTGACAAGCCAGTGGCCGTCCTGGACGTGGCGGCGCCTGTCATGGAAGCGGGCGTCCCTGACAAGCCGGTGGCCGTTCTCGATGTGGCGGTCGAGGTGCCGGCGATCGTGGATGCAGCCCCGGATCAAGGTCCCGACGTCGTGTCTGGCGACGCGGGTGCGCTGGGGCTGACCAAGGCTCCCGCGGCGACGGCGCTGGCCTCGGCCACGCTGGCGCGCGCTGTGTGGAAGACCTTCACCGCGGGCGACAAGGTGATCGCACTCTATTCGGACAAGGACTTCGGCGTGATCGACATGCGCGATCCGAAGAACCCGCAGACCTACGGGCCGTACACCACGGCCGGAAAAGTGCTGGCGGTTGACTTCGATGAGCAGCGTTCACTGTTGTTCGGCGTGGACGCCACGGGCGTGATCTTTGCTGCGTCCATGCCGGTGGCTGCGTCGGTGAACGTCGTGGCCAGCGCAACCGTGCCCAGCTTCACCGGCGCCCTCGCCATCGCGCGCGTGGCCAATCGGCTGTACGTGCTCAACGGCACAGCGCTGCGGCCGGTGCTGATGACCCTGCAAGGGACCTTGCCCACGGCGCTTACCGCCGAGGCCGAGCTTGCCCTCGCTCAGCCGGCCAACTTCCTGGGCGGCGGCGCCTCGCTGCTCTACCTGGGCTACGCGGACGGCCTGGTAGAGTCCTGGGCCGTCGATCTGGTCAGCGGCGTGCCCAGCAAGGCCGGGACCTTCAACGGCGGCGGTACGTTGGTGTCGCTTCTGCCCAAGGCCTCCAAGCTCATGCTGCTGGTGAACGGCATCGGTCTGCGCGTGCTCGACTTCGCGGTTGCCGTCTCGCCCGTCGAGATCGCCACCCTCGCTGATTTGGCCGACGCCACCGATGCCCGCCTCATCGATCGCACGCTGGTGGTAGCGTTGTCGCGCGGGTTGGTCGCGGCCATCGACCTGTCCAACTACGCCGCGCCTCGCGCGATTACTTCAAACCCGGGCACGCTGCCCTCGTTCATCGCTCTCGTGGCTGGCAACGTGGTGCTGGGCAGCGGCTCGGCGGCGCAGGTGCTGGGGGTGCCACCGGTGATCTCGTCGGGGCTGCCCTCGGTGGTGCAGAACTCGGTCCCGCTCAACGGCATCATCCCTGTCACTTTCAGCAAGCTGATCAGCGCCGCCTCGCTGGCTGGCGTGTCTCTGTCTTGTGGCGGCTCGGCGGTGGCAGGTGCGGCCGCGTTGTCGCCCGATGGGAAGACCGTGCTCTTCCGTCCCACCGCCGCCCTGCCGGCCAATGCCAGTTGCGCACTCAGCCTGACCGGCGTGACCGATCCCACCGGTCTCACCCTGGCCGCGGCAGCGACGACCTATTCTTTCGGAACCGCTGCCAGCGCGCCCGCGCAGGCCAACAACGCCAAGAGCAAGTTCGCCCACAAGGTAGACGGCAAGTTCACTGACTTCGCCAGCGGCGACGGGGGCCTGGCGGGCGAGTGGTCCGACGTGCAGCCCATGCGCGGCATGTACACCTATTTCTATGCCGATTTCGACGGCCAGTATCTGTGGATCCTGAACGACTGGTACAAGAGCGAAGAGAAGATCGATCCCGACTGCTACAACCTGTTCTCCTTCGGGCTTGGCCCCAATCGCTGGACCATCCGTGCCTACGGCGATCAGCACGTGGAGGCCTACAAGGACGGCGTCCTGGTGGATCCCAAGACCGGCGGCGTGGAAGGCGCCTCGGGCTTCGCGGCCTCGCCCAACCTGTCCAATCCGCACACTATCTGGGAGCTGAAGATCCCCAGCGTGGGAGGGGAATTCTCCTCGCAGCTGAGCGATCCCACGTCGGATAGCCACTGCGGCAACTTGGCCGCCGAGCCCAGCGCGGGCGGTGGTCTGATGGGCAACGGTATGACCATCGGTATGACCGCGGTGCCGGCGCCCACGATCGCCACGCTGACCGCGCCGGCGGACGCCGCCACCAACGTTTCGGTCACGCCGGTCCTGGCCTGGACCGACAGCAACCAGCCCAACCAGTTCGTGTGGTATCAGGTGCAGCTGGCCACCTCGTCCAGTTTCACCTCGGGCATCGTGATCGGCGGCAGCTACACGCAGACCTGGTCGCCGCCCTCGGGGGCTTTAGCGGGCAACACGCAGTACTACTGGCGCGTGCTCTCGTACAGCCTGGGCGGTTGGATCACCAGCAGCATGTCCAGCTTCACAACCGGGCCCAAACCGCTGGCCGGCTCGTACACCCTGGACGCGATCGTCAGCGGCCAGGGCACAGTCACGAGCGTGCCCACCGGCATCGCCTGCACGGGCAGCTGCACCGCGACCTTCAGCGCCACGACCAGCGTTACCTTGACCGCCACGCCGGCCACCGGCTGGCAGTTCGCGGGCTGGTACGGGTCGTGCGCGGGCCTGACCGGGCCGGCCACCGTGACCATGGTGGACAACCTACAGTGCGTGGCGCTGTTCACGCAGATCCCCACCACCGGCTTCGTGGCCGTGGCTGTGTCGGGCGTGGGCGGCTCGGTTTCCAGCGCGCCCGCCGGGATCACCGCCTGCGCCTCCAGCAGCGGAACTTGCACCGCCAGCTTCCCGCTCAATTCCACTGTGGTTCTCACTGCGACCCCGCAGGCCGGCTACACCTTCAGCGGCTGGTATGGCTCGTGTACGGGCACCGCCACGGGCACGCTGACGGTGAGCTCGACCTACGTGTACTGCGTGGCCACATTCACCTCGGCCTGCGGCGCCTTGGGGCAGGCGTGCTGCTCCACTGCACCCGCCTGCACCACCGGCCTGGCCTGCACGGGCGGAAGCTGTCAAAGCACCTCCACCGGCGCGCCCACCACCTTGGCCGCAAACGAGGTGGGCTTCTACATGGCCGTGGACGCAACCAACGTCTACTGGTCCAGCCTCGTCGGAACCATCAAGAAGGTTCCCTTGAACGGCGGCACCGTGGTCACCCTGGCTTCTGGACAGTCGAGCCCGTACAAGCTGGTGGTGGACGCCACCAACGTGTACTGGGTGAACTACGGCACCGGCGCCAATGATGGCGCCGTGATGAGCGTTCCTATCGCGGGCGGTACGCCCACGCAGCTGGCCGGCGCGCAAGGATCGCCGGTGGGCATCGCGGTGGATGGTAGCTACGTCTACTGGACCACGCGCATAGGCGGCACGCTGATGAAGGTGCCAGTGGGCGGCGGCACGGCCACACAGCTGGCCTCGGGCGAGATGCTGATCAACGACGTGACCGTGGACAGCACCAGTGCGTACTTTACCAACTGGTTCAGCAACACGGTTAAGAAGGTCGGCCTTGCGGGCGGCACGGCGACCACCCTGGCCAGCGGGCAGAGCGTGCCCTGGTCGCTGGTGGTGGACGCCACCAACGTCTATTGGCTGAACAAGGGTTCGGGCAGCGGCGCCAGCGCCAACGGCTCGGTGATGAAGGTCGGGTTGAGCGGCGGAACCCCTGTGGCCCTGGTGGCGAGCGCCGGCACACCCCAGTTCATCGCCGCCGACGGGAGCAACGTGTACTTCACCGACGGCCTGTCTCCGGGATCGCTGTTCAAAGTCCCGGTGGATGGCGGCGCGACCACCAAAGTGGCCACTGGCACGGGTTACCTGTTCGGCGTGGCCGTGGACGGCACCAGCGTCTACTGGACCGGCAGCGGCGTCTTCAAGTCCGCCAAGTAGGGACTCACAGGCGAAGTCAATCGCGGTCTTCAGGCGGTCTCGGGCCCGTCCCGACTACCCGGACCCGGAGGCTCTTAAGGAAAGAAAGAGCATAGTCCGAACAAGCGCCATTTTTTCCATCACCGCCCAGCGCGTCCGGAGATGGACGTCCCCCGAGGAGCAGTCCTGGCCGACCGCCAGCGCCAAGCGGCCGCCTAAGTCGGTGGCCGCCGTCAATTAGGGACACACTCTAGCCGCCAGCCGAAATCGTACTGACGAGAGCAACAAAACGCCAAACTGTGGCCGCGGCGACGGCAAAGGGCGCGGCTTGCGCGAAGAGGGTCGCGAACTTGAACCAGCGGCGCTTGGCCTCCACGTGGATCAGTACGTACACAATCCCCAGCGCCGGGAAGAGGAACATGAACACCATCCAAAAGCGGTGCTGGGCGCGAAAGGCGTGGGCCATGACCACGATCAACGCCGCCAAAGACAGCAGGCTGGCCACGGTCAGCGCCACGGTCGCTTCGGCCAGCAGTCGCTTGCCTCCGGCCACTTGCGCAGGCGAAAGCGGTCGCCGGCCGGACTGGACCAAGGCCGTGTCTATCGCCGTGGTCAACGTCCGGTACAGCCCGGCCGCATCGACCCCACTGCGGCTGGCGTCGCGCAAGGCCTGTTTGATTGTCTCCACGGCGCCGGGTTTCTGACCGCCGTAGATTACGGTGCCCTGGGGCACGTTCTTGTCTTGCTGGTTGGTCGAATCAAGCAGTAAGCCGTCCGCCACCATGAGCTTGGCCTGGTCGCGATACTCGACCGGAACCTGTTCCAACCCTGTGACGAAGACGTCGCGCTTCGTGTTCGTATCTTGATACCGGTAGATGGCGTCGCCCCGGGCGGGCCAAGCCAACCCCAGCAGAACCAGCGCCGTGGCCCCGAACACCAGCGTCTTCATGCGCGCATTACAGCGCGAAGCACCGCCTTTGCCAAGTTCAGCCGGCGATTAGTTCCAGCGCCGCCTTGATGGCACAAAGCAGGCTGACCTCGCTGGCGATGCCCTTGCCGGCGATGTCGTAGCCCGAACCGTGATCCACCGACGTGCGGACCACGGGCAGTCCCAGGGTCACGTTCACCGAAGCGCGGGGGAAGGCCGGCTTGACCGCGATCAAACCCTGGTCGTGGTACATGGCCAGGATCAACTTGTACTGTTTGACCCGTTCAATGAAGAACGAATCCGCTGGAAAAGGACCATCGCAGGCGATCCCCAGACGCCGCGCCCGGCGCATGGCCGGAACAATGATCCGCGCTTCCTCGTCGCCCATCAGGCCATGCTCGCCAGCGTGGGGGTTGAGGCCCAGCACCGCCACGGGCAGCTTGCCGCCCCAGCGGGCGCGGCCGGTTTCGTGCAACATCTTCAGCGATGTCAGCAGCGCGGCTGGCTTGAGCTGACTTGAGACCTGCGCGAGGGGAATGTGGGTGGTCTGCAAAGCCAACAGGTACTCGGGCGTGAGAAACGCCATGCGCTCGTGGCGCGCGCCCAGCTTTTCCGCGAGGTAGCCGGTGTGGCCGACAAAATCGGGATGAAGCGCGGCCACGGCTTCCTTGGTGACCGGCCCGGTGACAATGGCTGCGATCCGGCGCCGTTTGGCCTGGTCGATGGCGAAGTCCAGATAGCCAAGTTGCTCGCGGCCATAGGCCGGCACGCCGAAGCGAAAGCGCCGCATGTCGATCTGCGAATGGGCAAACAGCCAGATCACATCGGGTGGAACCCAGGAGGTCGGAAGGGCATCCAATAAAGCAATGGGAACCGACTGCCGCAAGCGGCGGGCGGCGTCTGCCAGTACCCCGGCGTCGCCCACAACTGATAGGTTCGCGCGTTGCTTGCGCAAGGCGTGGCGGATCTCCTGCGCCAAAGGCTGGTTTCCCCGCTCCAGCGCTACGAACGCCTTGATCACGACCTCAGCCGAAATCCCGGCCGGATCGCCCATTGTGAGAAGCAGGTTCTTCACGTTGCCCGACGGTGTATGTGCCACACAGGCAGTTCATGCGAAATTCGCGCGCGATGCAAGTGCGGCGTCAGAAACTGCGGCGATGGTGTAGAATTCTGCAAGGAGACAAGCGATGGAACTTCATGAGCTCAGCCCCGACGAAAAGATTGCCCTGGCCGCCCTGATCGAGTTCGTGGTTCTGGCCAGCGGTCACGTGACCGAGGACGAGGAGCGGGAGATAGACGAAATCGTCGAGGAGCTCGGTGAAGACGCCTATCGCAAGGCGGTCGAGGAAGTTGATCAGCGCTTTTCCGACGAGGAAGCCGCGAAGAAGTTCCTCGCCACCATCACCCGCCCCGAAGCGCGCGAGCTGATCTTCGGCGCGGTCATGGGCGCCGCGATGACCGACACCATCGAGGGCCATGAGTCCACGATTCTCGATTGGGTCGCCAAGGAGTGGAAGCTTGAGGTCAAGTATGAAGAGCCACCCGCGGAATGAACGCGGAAGCGCGCAGAGGCTGCGTCCTTTGGCGGCGTCCTTGCCCAGGCCCTGCGCTCGCGGTAGCTTGAAAACAGGTTTTTGGTTTGGGAATGGTCGTACGGCACGGTGACTGCACGGCTGGCACAACTGTCTAGGAGGTTCTGCACATGGACGGCACGGAGATTGTAACCAGGGACAAACTAGTGGCTGATTTGAAGTTGGTGGTGGCTGACGCCGAAGAGCTGCTCAAGATCACGGCCGGACAGGCAGGCGACAAGGTCGCAGCGGTTCGCGACAAGCTCCAGCGCGGGCTCGAACAGAGCAAGGCCAGGCTGGTCGACCTTGAGGGCAAGGCCGTCGAGCAGACCAAGGCCGCCGCACGCGCGACCGACGCCTACGTCCACGAGAATCCGTGGCGGGCCGTGGGTATCGGCGCTGGCGCCGGCCTACTCATTGGATTGCTGCTCGCCCGCCGTTAGAGACCACAATGGCAGACGAACCCTTGGCCGCGGCGTCGAACCGTGGGCTGCTCGGGTCGGCGACCCGTATGCTCGCCGTGCTCGTTTCGGCAGCCGAGACACGGGTGGGCATCTTTGCCAGCGAGCTGCAGGAGGAACGGGTCCACCTGGGCCGGATGCTCCTCATCGGCGGCGCGGCGATGTTCTGCCTCGGCCTGGGGATCGTTCTGCTGTCAGTGTTCTTGATTGTCCTTTACTGGGATTCGGATCGGCTGGGCATCCTGGGGATCCTCACCGGCCTGTTTTTCGGTCTTGGCGTGATCAACGCCATCGTCCTCGCCGTGCTGGTGCGCGGGCAGAAACGCCCGCTGCGCGAAACCGAGGACGTGCTGGCCAAGGATCGAGAGAGCCTGGAGCAAGGCTTGTGAACCTGTCGCTCGCCGAAATCCGACGCCACCGTGGCGAGCTGCTCGAACGCGCCCGCGCCGAACGGATGGAAGTGCGGGCGCTGCTCGAAAGTCAGAGCAACGTCTTCTGGCTGGTCGACAGGGGCGTGGCGTTGATCAAGTTCTTCGCGGCCAGAAAGGCCATGCTGGCGGCGGCGGCGGTCGCCTTCGCCATCGTGCAACCCCGCCGGGCCTTCCGCTGGGCGTTCAAGGCCTGGAGCCTCTTCCGCCTGGTCCGCAAGATCAGCCGCGCCTTTGCCTGACGGGCGCTAGCCCGCCCAGCGCCGGACGCCCGAATCGGGACTGCTCGTATCCAGGCGCTCGTCGGCTTGGGGATGGCGCAGACCTGGTGTCGCGACGTCGGCCAGGGGAATGCGGACGAAGGGTCGCGCCAGCAGGGCAGGGTGGGGAATCTGCAACAGAGGTTCGTCGATGGTTTGCTCGCCGAAGAGCAACAGGTCGATGTCGATCACCCGGGCGCCTTTCTTTCCATCCGACGGTCGAACCCGGCCCAGCCTGCGCTCTATCTCCAGACACCAATCGAGCAACTGGCGCGCCGTCAGCGTTGTTTCCAGCCGCAGCGCCGCGTTCAGATAGAGCGGTTCAGGCGCATTCCCCTCGGGAACAGTTTCGTAGATTTGGCTTTGGGCCGCCACACGAATGCCAGCCACTTGGCCCAAAGCCTCCGTTGCGGCGCGCAGAGCATGGCACCGGTTACCCAGGTTGGATCCAAGAGCGATGTATGCGGTAATCACTTGTCGCAGGATACCTCGACAGCGCCTCGTGGTAAGAACGGCGTTCCATGCTCCAGGCGCTAACAGCCGCTGCCCTCACCGGCCTCGTGACCGGGGTTGGCGCTTTTCCGTTCTTCTTCATCCGGCAACTTCCACGCCGGGCCTACGACGCGATTCTCGGGTTAGGTGCCGGGCTCATGATGGCGGCCGCGACCCTCGGGCTTCTGCATGAGGCGCTCGAAGGCGTGAGCGGCCCCAACGGCCTGGACTTGGGCCGCCTCACTCTGGTGATCGCCGGCTTTCTCGCGGGCGTGTTCGTGGCCAGCGTGATGGATCGGTTGATCCCGCACAGTCACGCCCGGGGCCACCGCCACCACATTGCCCCGGACTGTCGCGACGAAAACGCGCACGACCAGCGGGTCGAGATTCGCCAAAGCTACGCCATCGTGGGCGCTCTCTCCATTCACCGCATTCCCGAGGGCCTAGCCATCGGCGCCGGATTTGCGTCGGGACACGGCAGCCGCTTGGGCTGGCTCTTGGTGGCCGCGGTGGGCATTCAGAACGTCTGCGAAGGCGTGGTTATGGGCGCGCCCCTGCGCCTCTCGGGTGTGTCGCCGATGCGCGGCTTGCTGGTGGTCGCGGCCAGCGGACTTGCGGTCCCGCTCGGCGCCTTGGCCGGCCAGGGTCTTTCGTCGTGGGCGTTTGTCGCCCTGCCTTTCGTCCTGGCCTTGGCCGGCGGAATTCTCATCTACGTGACATCGAACGAAATCATTCCCGAATCGCACAGCCACGGGCACGAGGGCGCCGCATCGACTGGGCTGGTGCTGGGATTTCTGCTGACCATGGTGATTGGCGCGGTCTTGCGTTGATCGACGGGCAATCCATGCAACATACTTGGGCCGTGAATCGCAGCGCCTTTCTTGTAACCGTCCTGCTCGCCGGCTTGGCCGCTCCCGCCTGCGGCAAGCACGTCGGCGATGGATGCAAAACCAACATCGACTGTGCCCAAGACGGCACGCGCATCTGCGATCTGTCACAGCCCGGTGGCTACTGCACGCTGGACGGGTGCGACGACACCTCGTGTCCCAAGGATTCCGTTTGCGTCCGCTTCTTCGACCAGAAGTTCTCCACGGGGACCTGCACCACGGCCCCGGGCACCATCGGCGAATGCCAGCCCGACGAGATTTGCGTGGTCTGCGGACCTAGCCCTACGCAGATTGAGCGCCCCTGCTGTGTACCAAGCGCGTCGGAGCGTCGCTACTGCGCTGACGCCTGCGGCAGCAACGGCGATTGTCGAGGCGGCTACGTCTGTCAACAGTCCAACACGCTCGGCAGCATCGCTCTCCGCAGTAACCCTGCGGACATCGCCTCGACCAAGTTCTGCGCCCCGGTAGAGCCCTAGTCTCGTGGGGAGCCCGCCGGCTTCGCCGGCGGCGCACCATCGTGGGAGGGCATGGGAACCCTTTCAGGGTTCCCATATCAGATCAGCTCAGCGCTTGAAGCCGAGCAGGATGTCGGTGGTGGCCTGATCGGCTGCTGGGAAGGGATACTTCTCGAACTCTTCTGATGCGGCCCAGCGGAAATCAGCCACCCGCAACGGACGTGGCTCTTGGCCAGGAAGAATGCTGGCCTGGTAGAGCGTCAGATCTACCGAGTAGCCATCGTACTGGTGGGTTCGCTGAGCCATGCGCAGCTTCACCTCAACATCCACCCCGACGCGCTCCTGCAGCTCACGTTTGAGCGCCGACTCGTCCGACTCGCCCGATTCCACCTTGCCGCCGGGAAACTCCCAGAGGCCTGGCAGCACGGCGGTCGGTCGCCGTTGCGTGATGAGATAGCGCCCTTCGCGCTCGATAACAGCTGCCACCAGCCTAATGTGCGGCCCCGAATCCGACGTCATGAGTAAGTGTCCGCATTGTAGCACGAAGCACGGCCGGACCGCGCACTTCTTCTGGCGGGCTTCTAAAAGGTGATGTTGTGCTTCTGGCAGACCGACCGCACGAGCTGCTTGTTGCGGTCGTCGAGCTTCTCGTAGGCGCGCAGGGCAGTGTCAGAATCACCAAGCGAGCACGAACAGATCGCGATGATCTGGTACGCGTTGGCGAGTCCCGGCTTGGCCCGCAAGGCCCGGCGGGCAGAATCGATGGCCAGCGCGTACTGCCCGCCCAGCCACGCCTTTTGGGCCTGCTGGATCAGTTTTTCAGGGTCAGGCGCCGTCTCGGATGGCGGTGGCGGTGGCGGCGCTGCTGGGGTTGGCTTCGGCGCAGCCGCGGCGACCGCGGGCCTCGGGGCGGGCCTGGGTGATGGCTCCGGCTTCTTCGCCTCGGGGCGGGGACTCGACTTCTTCGCAAGGGCTGCACATCGGCCGACGATCCAGCGCGCTGCCTTGTTGCCGCTGTCGACTTCCAGAACCAGATCCGCCTCTTGCTTGGCTTCGTCGCAGGCGCCCGAGCTGGCCTTGGCGGATGCCGCTTCCCCGTGCAACTTGAGGTAGTTTGCGCGAGCGGATGTCTCGATTGTTGAGGCGCGTTCTTTGTATACGCTGGCGGCCGGAATCTCGCCTGCTGCACGCCGAACCGCGGCGAAATCGGCGCTGTCTGCCGCTGCTTTCAGGGTGGCGAAGCGCTCGGCATTGCCCTTTTCGTCCTCGGCGAGCTTGCGCAATTCGGCCGCCTCGGTCGAATCGGGGGCCGTGGCGACCGCTTTGGTGGCGGCGACCAGGACGTCTTCCCACTTCTCGTCGGCCTGCGCTGCCTTGGCCGCGGCCATGAGATCCTCCAGCGTCTCCTTGGGCGGAGGAGGAGGTGGAGGCGGCGTAGGTTCGACGACAACCGGTGGCGGAGGTGGTGCGGGCGGCGCCGATCGGTGTCCCGACAGAACGAAGTAGGAAACCACCGCTGCAACCGCGACGCCGCCGATCACGAGGCCATAGCTCTTGCGCTTTCGCGGACGGCCGAACTCCGCGTCGACATCGGCGCCGGCTTCGTTGGTGACGAAGCGGAGCTGCACTTGCCCAAGTTCAATCTCGTCGCCCGACCGGAGCAGTACGCGATCGTGTTCTTCCCCATTCACGCGCACGCCATTGGCGCTTTCCAGGTCGACAGCGTAGTAGTGATCGCCCTCGCGAACCACGCGGGCATGGTGGCGGGAGATGGATTTGTGCTCGATGACGATGTCGTTTTCCGCCGTGCGTCCGATGACCAGGGAGGGCCGATCGAGAATGAACTCGCGCCCTTGCATGAAGCGGCCAACGATGACGAGCCGCGCGGGCGAAGCCCCGGCTTCGGCACCAGGCTCCGCGGTCAAGCTGTGCAGCGGGATCGTCGGCTGCGATTCAAGAACATCGTGGACTTCGGCCGCTTGCGGCGGCGTGGCGGTCCGTGTCGCCGAAGGCCTGGCGGCAGGAGCCGCGGCCGCGTGTGCCCCCTGCGTGGCCCCTGTGGCCGCGCTCGGGCGATCCTCTTTGATCGCCATCCGGTAGTCGCCGATGATGATGACGTCACCATCTTTGAGCGGGGCGGGAGCCGCCAGGACCGCGCCGTTGAGCTTGGTGCCGTTGTAGCTGGAGAGATCCTCGACCAGCAATGAACCTTGGCGGCGCACCAGGCGTGCGTGGTTGCGCGAGACGTTTTGCTCGCTCAAGCGGATGGTGTTGCCTTCCTTCCGACCGATCGTGATCTCGTCACGGATCAGAGGGACGGCAACGCTCCTACCTTCGTCATCCTCGATGAGGAGTTTCTGCATGGGAGTACAACTGCCTCGCCAGGAACGACTCTAGTCGCAGCCTCTTTGGGGATCAAGCATGGGACACCTACTTGATCAAAATTAGCGCCGCCCCGATCACGATGGCCATGCCGATGATGAACGCCGCAACCACCACGGCGACGGCCAGGTTCTTGTTCTCGTGCAGTTCGCGACGCAGGTTGTAGGGGGTGATCAGCTCCCAAATGTAGTAGCCGATGATGAGCAGTGCGATTCCTGCCAGGCCGAGAACCGACGCGTCAAGAACCAGCCGCCAAAGGGGTAGAGGCTGCATGCTTTATAGGCTCCTTAGCTCAGGGTAGGTGGTCATCAGGTCAGTCTCGGTGAGGGAATCCTCTGGATCGGCAGGCGTCCACACGACTTCGAGCCCGAGCAGGGCCTGGGCCGGAACGGCCCCAAGTTCGGACAGGGCGGCGTCCAGGCCTTCGCGGTCGCTCGTCGCCGAAACACGCGCAAGCGGAACTCGGGTGGCGACAATCACGGTGACAACCAGGTATTCCAGGGCCTCTGCCCCCACGACCGCCGCCGCCTGCGCGCGGTGCACGGAACCGCCGGTGCCGCGGATGCGCTCAACTTCAAAACGCGAACGCTCGGCCATGGCAGCCGCATTCAACTTGGTTTCGCCATTGGTCAGACTCATGGGTCCGCTCGCCTCAACGCCGGCGTAGCGGATGGCGTCCTTTTCGCGCATCAACTCAAGCACGGTCTGATGGAGAAGCTCGGCCAGGCCCGCTTCACTGGCTGTGTCGCCCTGGCTGGCGAAGTCAGCCAGTTTGCCCTGAATTCGGCGAGCAGAACGGCCAAGGCCAATCTGGACCTTGTAGACGTACGATGCGTCGGCTTCTTCGTACGCATCTTCGTTGGACCACGCGCCTGGCGTGCGGCGGCCGGCGCGACGAATGGCGCGCATGACGGCGACCGCGCCAAGGCCCACCACGCCCAGCAGAAGCAGGCTGCCCATGAAACCCATGCCGCCACCGTAGCCGCCCATGCCCCAGCCGAAGCTGGGCAAGAAGAAGAAGCTTGAGCCTCCCCCGCTGCGCGAGGGTTGGTAGCCACGGGAGAAGCTGCCCGCGCCCGAACGAAACCCGCTGCGGCCGCTGAAGCTTGCGCCGGATCGCGGCCCGGCCAGGGCCAGGCCCGACAGCAAAATCGACAACGCCAAGACAAGGGTCACGCGGCTGACGGTTTTCATGGGCAAACTTGCCTGCAAGCCTAACGGCGCCCGGGTGGGAAGGCAAAGACCAATTACGAGCTGCGTCGGCCGGCAGCGGATTCCTCGCCGATGCGAATCGCGGACAACCCTGATGACAGGTCCGATGGCAAGCCTGATGGACCGCTGATGCGGGCCTGATGAATGTCCGATGGAAGTCTGAGGCAAGCCCGATGACAAGAATGATGGGAAGAACCTGCTCAACCGCATCAGGCATCCGAGCCCGAGGGCAAGGCCGATCGAAACCCCGATTGTGGCGGGTGATGGCAGGCCGATGCATGTCCGATGTGGGGCTGATGGCAGCGGTGATGCGAGAAACTTGCTGGCGGCTATCAGGGGTATACCGTCGCAACAATGACGAGAAGAACGGTCACGCCACCCGTGGGTTGCGAAGGACATCTGACCAGGCGGCAGGCGGCGAGCCAGCTCGGCCTGCGCAGCGAATTCAAGATTCGCCAGTTCGAGCGCGACGGCCGACTGCACGCCGTGCGCGGCCGCATGGGCACGGCCTTCTACTCCGAGGCCGAGGTGCTTGCGCTGCGGACGGAGCTGGGCGCCACGGCGCGGCCGGCCCTTGGACACTGGACGGACGCCGATCTGATCACCCTGCTACGCCAACCGACGACCGATGGCCGATTGCGTACGGCGGTGGATTTGGTCGCCGAGGCGAAGATCACCATCGCCCGCGCCGAGCGCGTCTACCGTTTCTGGTGCAAGGGCGACGAAGCCTTGGCGGCACGCATGGCCAGCGCCGCGCGCCCTGTGCCCGCGCCTGCGGACGCTCCTGCCACAGGCCAGCCGGTCGGTGAGCAGGCGGCGGGGCAGCCGGTGTCCAGTTCGGCGCAAGCAAAACCCGAGCAAGCCAGTGAGCGGCGCAGCCCGACGCGACTGGCCCACGACGGCCTGGTCCGCTCGTTGCGCCACCCCGACCCACGGGTGCGCACCCAGGCGTTCACGAAATTGAAGGACAGCCCACGACCCTGAACTACACCGGGATCACGTCCGACAAATCAACCTCGATGGCCTCGGTGGGCATGGCGCCCCGGTCGAAGCGCAGGGTGTTGTCGCGCGCGCGGTTGAGCGCAACCTTTTCGAAGTAGGCCTGCACTTGGGGAATGGCCTCGGCCAGCCGTTCCACGTATTCGCGCGCCAGGAAGAGCACGGCGGTGCGCATGGTGGCGCGTACGGTGGCCGAGGTGGGCTGATCCGTGACCAGCGACATCTCGCCAAAGAGATCGCCGGGTTTCAGCCGCGCCAGTGATACGGCCTCAGCCGTGTCTGTCTTGGCCACCACCTCGACCTCACCACCCAGCACCAGAAAGAGACCGCGACCTCGTTCCCCCTGGCGGATGAGTTCGGCCCCGGCTTCGACCTCGAGACCTTCGAAGCGACGCAACAGATCGCCTTGCTGGGACTTGGTGAACGGCACAAAGAGCGGCGAGGTCTGCAGCAAGTTCTTGATCAAGCGCTCGCGCGAGAATCGGTCGAGCTCGCTGCGGATGGCGGGCAACTTGGTCATGACATGGCTGAGCGCCGCCTGGCTGACGCCGATGACATCAGCTTCGCCGGCCGCCACCACCGACGCCGAGCGCGGCTGGCCGGTGATGAGCGCCATTTCTCCGAAGAGCGTGTTTTCAAACAGGCGCGCCACATCCTTGTCCCCGGCCGGGGTGCTGACCACCACGCGCAATTCGCCCCCTGCCACCAAGAAGAGCGAATCGCCTGCATCGCCCTGCCGCACGACGAATTGGCCTTCTTTCAGGCGGAGCACGGTCAGCGAGTGCAGCATCGCCTGGAACGACTCGGGACCCATCTCGGACAGGAAGGGCAGCGGGTGATACTGCTCCTGGTAGCCCACGAAAACCGAGAGATCGAGCGCGGTCTTGTGCGCCTGTTCGACGACATGGGCCGGCGAGCTAGCGTGGGCGATATCCCCGATGTCGAGCATGGTCGACGGATCGACAGGCGCCGGCCGCACGGCAAAACGTGCAAGCTGCGACGAGCCCGAGGCGTAGATCCTGACCAGAAGGGTATGGATGTCGTCTATCGGGCGGCCCAATTTAATCAGGCAATGGGCAGCCACGATGGCGGGCAGGGGGTGGCCGGCGCGCAGGTCGTGAATGGCCACGCTCCGGTAGACATCGGCTGCGGCATCGACCTCCCCGGCCTCGGCCAGCACGTCGGCGATGGCAAATCGGGTTTCGTAGTCAAGCGGCAGCGCGGCCAGGATCCTCTGGTAGGCGCGCAGGGCACGCGGGTGATCGCCATTGCGCCGGTAACGACGCGCCTCGTCTCTGGCCTCACGTAGAGTGATCTTCATGGCTCAAGATTCGGTCAAGCGGCCGGCAGAGGCAAGCCCCTGGACGCTGATTTCGCGCTTGCGCATCTCAGTGGAAGCATGGTCCCAATCACCTATGTCCCCCTGCGGCTTGCGAGTTGAGGCACGTGCCCCCTGTCAATCGGCTGAGAATTAGGTAGTATGGTCCCTCGATCGCCACCAGGTCCGACCGGACCACTATTCACAACCCGAAGAACCCCCTGCCCCCTGACGACAATGGAGAAGGATCTAGAGCGCAGCTTTTTGGAAACCCTTGCGCGGACTCTGGTTTCGCTCCCCTTCGATCTCAAGATCCTGCTCGAAGCGGTGTCTGACCCTGACCTCGACCACGGCGCGCGCGAAGTCGCGGCGGCTGCGGTTGTGTCCATCATCGCGTCCCGCGACGGGAATATCGAACCCTACATTCGGTACAGCGAGGACGTCCTGGTCCTTCGCCTGGCCCTGCGCCACATCCTGCCCGACGGGGCCGAGGGTGCGGCGGCATTCCGCGAGCGTTTCGCTGAAGATCTTGGCCGCCTGGGCCAGGAGTTGGAGTTGCTCGATCGGGTGTGCGGCAAGGACCTGGTCGCCTGGCTCGACAGCCGGTGGGCCGTCTTGTGCAAGGCCGTGTATGCGCGCAAGAAGATTCCCATGTTCGTCGACGACGAGGACGTCGGCACCCTGCTTTACGACGAGGGCCTGAAGTTCGGCACCAACTATCCGATCAGCGAGAAGAGCCTGGAGGGACGACTCAAGCAGGCTCAGCCCATCCTGGATCACCTGCAGCGCAAGTGGGACCAGGACAAGAAGAAGATCACCCCTCACTAGAACGGAGAATAGTGGGAAGTTCCGAGGTCGTGCCGTTTGGCGCTACGCCTGCGTCGGTTTTTGACGTCGCCTGTCGATTGGCCGAAACCGGTGGTTCGCTTCCGGCCGAAATCACGGAGGGTGCGCGCGCCGTGGCCGCCGAGGTCGGTGATTCGCCGCCCGATCAGATTCGCAGCGCGCTTGAGCGACTGATCACGGCGCCACACGCCGACGATGGCCTGCAGTGGCTGCTCGAGGCCGGCCTGCTGGAGGAGGTTCTGCCCGAGCTGGAGGCGACGGTGAACCTGTCGCAAGAGGCAGGGCGCCGCCACAAGGACGTGTGGGAACACACCAAGCAGGTGGTCATGCAGTCGACCGCCCAGCCCATCGTGCGTTGGGCCGCCCTGCTGCACGACATTGGCAAGGTGGACACCCGGGTTTTGCTCCCCGACGGCAAGGTGACCTTCCACCGCCACGCCGAGGTGGGCGCCCGCCAATTCGATGCGCTCGCCCGTCGGCTGGGGTTTGCCCGTGCCGATCGCAAACGCATCCGCTTTCTGATCGTCAATCACCTGCGCGCCAATGCCTACGAGCCGGAATGGACCGACGCGGCTGTGCGTAGGTTCGATCACGAAATGGCAGATGCGCTGCCTGAACTCGTCGAACTGTCGCGGGCCGATGTCACGTCTGCGCGGCCGGGCCGGCGCCAGGAAGCGGCCCGCAACATCGAGGCGCTGTTGCAACGGATCGCGGTCGTGCGCGAGCTCGATGCCCGCGTGCCGCCGTTGCCGCCGGGCGTGGGCAACGCGATCATGGAGACCTTCAACATTCCGCCTTCGCGCCGGGTGGGCGAACTGCGCAAGATGTGTGAAGACGCCATCGAGCGCGAAGAGCTGCTTGAACGCCAGCCGATCGAGTACTACGTCGACTTCCTGAAGCGTCAGGGGATTGAACCCGACAAGGCCTAGAACGACAGGGAAAGCAGGGGCACGTGCAACGTCTTTCCGAGCGAGGTCGGAGGATACGGATACGGCCGGCCGTAGGGTGAGGGTGGAGGGCCGTAGGGCGAAGGAAGCGGCATTCCCCTCATGGAGGTCGAGTACTGGTAGCGATTGACTGCGTCGGTTTCCTCTGGCGTCTGTCGGACCAGTCTGACGATGCCCGGGATTCCGACCCCCAGGCCGACGCCCACGGAGGCCAGGCCAATCAGCAGACCAACCCAAACGGTGTTGTCGCCGTTGTTACAGGAGTTGCCGGAGTAGCTGTAGGAGTAGTCGGAGGAGAAGGAGCAATTCATGCTCTGCGCGAGCCCTTCCACCATGATCACGTAGCCAGCAATACCGCCCACGGCGAGGATGCTGAATCCGACGATCGTCATGGTCCTGCCGCTGCTCTTGCGCTCTTCGCGGAGTTCGGCAGCCGCCGCCGCGTAGGGAACCAGGCTCGGGTCCGCCAGAAGGTTTTGCCAGACCACGGCACCCGGCTCTCCGAGCAGCTCGGCGAATCTTTCCAGTTGAGGCGCCGTCAGGCGCGGGGCCGCCGTCGAGGGAGGAGGTTGATGCGCCGTCGGGGACCCTGGCGGGAAAATGTCCGGCGCTGCCTCGCGGCGGATAGGCGCTGCATCGGCGTGGGCTGGCATCGACCGGGTAGCCATCGTCCCGACCACGACGCCAACGAGGACTGACATTCTAAGCTTTTGGAGCATGGGACACCTGTGTTTGGTTGGCCGACAAGGCCTTGGGTCAATCAGCTTCCACGACAGGAAAACACGCACCAGTCTACCGGGTTGAGCCGCCGTCTCAAGTTCGCCGCTCCAGTCCCCGGCCGGCGGCAGAGGCACGCGGGAAACGCAGCCCGCTTTCTCATCGTCAGTTCCCTCTGGCGCGCCGGCGCGGGCTATGCCAGAAAGAGGCCTGGTCCCGGGTGACGGAACACTTGCGAACCCCGCCAGGCCCGGAAGGGAGCAACGGTAGCTTGTCGACCGGGTACTCGGGACCTTATTTGTTCTCGGGAGCGGCGCATCGGCGCGGAGGAGCGAGGCGCATGGCCCAATGATGGTGCTACACTAGTCTTCTCTTCTGGAGACAAATCGCACCCAATGCCTCGCACAGTCAGATGCGCAAGACTCGGGCAGGACCTGCCCGGCATCGTCTACAAGCCGTTCAACAACGATCTCGGGCAGAGAATCTACGACCACGTTTCACAGCAGGCGTGGATGGAATGGCTCGAATACTCCACGCGCATCGTGAACGAGTTTCGCCTCGACCTGACGTCCCCCACGGGACAGCGGATTCTGCTCGAACAGGCGGAACAGTTCTTCTTCGGCTCGGGAGGTCACAACCCGCCTGAGTTCGTGGCACCCAAGTCGTGACGGCCCGCCATGTCTGACGACAAGGGGCGCCGTACGACGGGGACACATCCTGCCGCCAGCGACGCGCCCGTGCGGCGCACGACCGGTTCGTTTTTTGTGCAGGAAGGTGGCCCGCAGGCGCGCGAGCCCCGCGTTGCAGTCAGCGTGCCGGTGAAGATTCGGTACCAAAGCATCCTCGACTTTCACGAAACCCAGTCGGTCAACATCAGCCGTTCCGGCATGTTCGTGTCGTGCGCTGATGCACGGCCGGTGGGGACCATCATCGACTTCGAGCTGGCGCTGTCCGACGGCCTGACGCTGCTGCGGGGCAAGGCCGAGGTTGTGCGCGTCACCGGCACGCCGGTCGCGGGCATGGGCGTGCGTTTTCGCGAACTCGGCGCGGAGGCCCGCCAGTTTCTCGATCGCATCGCGCAGGTCAACGCCGAAGAAGGGCGATCCCCTGCTGTTTCGCTCGATTTTGCCAGTCCGTCGGCGGGGGCGGCCGCCCCGGGTCCCAAGGATACCGGCCGGTTCACCGCCTTGCGCGGCGCCACCGCGCTGCAACCCGGCCTGCTGGTCACGGGCCGCGATCTGCACGTCAAGCTCACGCCCGCCACCATTGGCTACTTTACCAACAACCCCCTGCTCAACATACGTCTGGGCGGATTCGTGGTTCCCTGCGAGGAAAACGTATCGCTGGGCGCCGTGTTCGACGTGGTGATTGAGAGCTTCGAGGGTCATTCGCTGTTCACCGGCAAGGGCAAGGTCGTGGCCAAGCAAGAGCACCGGCTCGGCATCCGCCTGACCGACGTGGACAAGGCCGTGCTCGCCCGGCTGCAGGCCGAAGTCGTCCGCCTGAGCCCATTCGGGCGATAAGCGACTTCTCGCTGTTGAAGAGCCGCCGTGATCGGTAGACTACGGCCGTGACTGCGAACACAACCAACCAAGAAACGAAACAAGACGACAAGGTCGAAGCTGCGCGCGCCCGTCTGGCTGGCACCGGACGCAACGATCCCTGCTTTTGCGGCTCCGGCAAGAAATACAAGAAGTGCCACCTGGCCCCAGACGAAGCTGCAGTTTCGACGCCACCCAAGGCGCCCGATCCGGACGAGCTGCTCGCTGCTGGCTGGCAACTTTTTGAACAGCGCCGGCCAGCGGCCGCGGAGAAAGAATTCCGCGCGGCCCTTCTGCTCAAGCCCGAATGGCCCGACGCCCTGGTCGCCATCGGCTTGGCCCGCCTGCGCTCGGGCGATCAGGACGCTGCCCGCAAGGAATTCAACGACGTTTTGCGCATCTCCGACAAGCTGGCGACCGAGCTGCGCGAATCAGGCGCCAAGGACGGGTTTTCCCGCAAAGAGGCGCAGGCGTATCTGCGTGCCAGCCACGCGCTCGGGTGCCTGGCCTTTGACCAGGAACGCTACCAGGATGCTTTGGTCGATCTCGAACGCGTGTATGCCGTGGACGAAGGCGCGGTCGGCACCGAGGCCCGCCTCATCGCCGGGGCGGCGCTCCTCAAGCTCAAGCAGCCGGCGGATGCTGTGCCGATTCTCGCGGTGGCCAGCAAGTCAGCCACCGGAGCGAGCCGCGCTCTGCTGAGCCTGGGCTTGGCCCAATTCGCCGCGGGTGATCAGGCGGCGGCTCGCACCGCGATCCTGGCGGCCCTTGAAGCCAATGCCCACTTCGGCTTGGCGGTTACCGGGCGGATCCCCAGCCGCGCCGCCAACCTGGGTGCGGCCACGCCAGGCAGTCGCGAGGAAGCCCTGGGCTACGCGCAGACCTTCGGCGATCTGTGGGACGAGGCTGCCAAGGGCTTTCTCAAGGAAGTCATGGCCGGTGGATCCGCGGACGCCAGCAAGGCCAGTGGCGCCGCCAGCGCGCCCGCGGAGTAGCACATGCCGCCCAAGGAACCCGCTTCGTCGCTGCCGCAAGAGCGCCGCGCCTCGCGCCGGAATCCCATCCAGGTGCGGCTGCAGCTTACGGACATGGCCAGCAGTTTCTTGGGCCGCAGCGTGGACGTCAGTCGGGGCGGGGTCTTCGTCGCATCGGCGGAGACCCGGCGGGTGGGAACCTTGTTGCGCGTGAACGTTCTCGGCCCGCGTGGCGAGTCCGTGTTTGCCGTGGGCGTGGTCGTGCGCTGTTTCACCGACCTGGAAGGCAGCCGCGAAGGCACCCTGTCGCCGGGCATGGCGGTTGCCCTGACGTCGACCAGCGAGGCGTGGGATCGTTTCTGGGAAGACGTCAGGATGACGGACGGCGAAGAAGATGACGAGGACGAGACCGAGGACGGGGCGTGAGTGGCGGCGGGGCCCAGTTTCCGGTTTCGTCTGACAAGGTGAAGGCCCTGCACCTGCGTCTGGCGGCGCTTCATATCGAGGAAGAGGACCTGGAAGAAAGCTTCATTCGGTCCGGCGGCAAGGGCGGGCAAAACGTGAACAAAGTGTCCACCTGCGTCGTACTGGTCCACCGGCCGAGTGGAACGGCGGTCAAGTGCCAGCAGGAACGCACGCAGGGACTCAATCGCTATCTCGCGCGCAAACTGTTGGCCGATCGGATCGAAGCGGCCCAGCTCGGCCGGCAGAGTCAGCAGCAGCAGGAAGCCGAGCGCATCCGCCGCCAGAAGCGCCGCCGCTCACGCCGGGCCAAGAACCGCATGCTGGCCGACAAGCACGCCCAAGGCGCCAAGAAAGCCCTGCGCGGCGGTGTGAACCGCGACGACTGAACGCCAGCGCCACGCCAAGGCGGCGGCGCGGCGGCTGCGAGCCGCATAAGAAGAGCGTTGAAGCAGACAATCCCGCCGCAGGAACATTGGTGTAGCATCGAGAAACCGGCTGGGCGGCGGGCTCGCAGCTTAACGGCGAAGCGTGATGCCGGACCCAGGAGAAGAGGATTGTGATGCCAGTTCCCACCTACGACAAGTTCATCGATCCAATTCTGCGATATCTCGCCGCTCGAGCATAGTCCGAACAAACGCCATTTTTCCATCACCGCAAATGTCTGATAACCGAGATTACGTAAACCACATCCGCCTACATGCCCAAACTATCCCCACAGCCGGGCACATCGACACTACGATCCTGAAGCTGCTCGACGGCACAAAGGCGTATCTGCGGGCGGTGATCGACAACTACTCACGAAAAATTCTGGCATGGACCGTGACTGCTCAACTGGAGCCAATGGCGACGTGCCAAGTTCTGTTCGCAGCCGGCAAGCATCTGGTCTGTGCAGGCCAGCCTATTGTGTATGCTGATTCCGGCGTCGAGAACATCAACAGTGCGGTGGACGCTGCCTTGCTCGCCGCGTGCCTGAGCCGTGTCCTTGCGCAAGTCGAGGTCGCCTTTTCCAACTCGATGATCGAGGCGTTTTGGCGTTCCCTAAAGCACCAATGGCTGTACCTGAACTCGTTCGACTCGATTGAGCGGCTGCGCACGCTCGTGGCGTTCTTCATTGAGCAGTACAACACCCAGATGCCACATCCTGCATTCTGCGGTCAGACCCCTGACGAAATGTACTTCGGCACGGCAGTCGACCTGCCGGCGCAACTGGCAGCGGCCCGGAGCAAGGCGCGGGAAGAGCGTCTCGCAACGAACCGAGCGATGTCCTGCAATCAATGTCTCGGGCAGCAACCCAGCCTGCTGATGTCGCAAATTCCGCCATGATTCCGGCACGGTCGCTGTTGCGTACGGGATTGTATCGAAGGTCCTCGTGCACAGCTGCGCTGCCCGCGGCGGCTGAGTAGACGGCGAGCGGCGCCCGGCGGCAGTCGCCCGCAGGGGGACGGGGACGGGCGAGGCCTTACGTTGCAACGTGACAAGTCCCCAATGTCTTGAGCCGCAGCTGCTCACGCTCTCAGGAGTGGTTGACCGGAAAGAGCCCCTGGTTTCTCGGCAAATGGCGGCCGAGATACTTTGTGGCCTCGCACCAGTTTGGATCCATCTTGTACAGGTTTCCCGATCTGGACATCATCCCAGCAATACACCCGCCCGCGCAGTTCTGCAGCATCTCGCACCGTTTGCAGTCGCCCTCGGCAAGAACAGCTACGTTGCGCTCCTCGAGCCTCTTGCGCTTGTCTTCGTAGTAGACGATGCGCTTGTTTTCGCGGTCCCACCTGCCGAAAATCAGATCCCCAAACGGGCCAGGCAGGTAACTAGAACCGAAGCTCGCCCAGTCGCATGCAGAGACATATCCATCAGTGGTGAGCTGCGGACAAACCGGGGTAGTGCATGCGCGGCAGTAGACGTGGGACGGCTCGTCGAAGTTCACCATGAGATGGGTCTGGTAGAACATCCCCATCTCACGCGCCTTGAAGAAGGCGGGAACGAAGGTCCGTGCGAAATCCACTAGCATGGGCTCGCGAATCCGCGTGTTCGCTGGCGAGCTGTAGGTGGGTGCCCCGCAAATCCACTGGACCCCCTTGTCGTGGAAGTACTCCAACAGCTCGACCTGCCGGTGGAAGTTCTCTGGAACGATGGTCATGCGAACGCCGAATTGCATCGTCGGGTGGTTGGCGAACCGCTCAACATTCTTCATTACATTGGTTGTGCTCTCCTGCCCGCCACACCTTGGGCGCTGGACATCGTTGATGCTGGCTGGTCCGTCGATGGAGATCCAGAGGATGTTGACATTGTCCCAAGCCCACTCGGCGACCGTCTCGTTGAAGTCGCCGTTAGTCTGGAGTTCCACCCGCAGGGCGTCGCCCGCCAGCTTGTGGCCCTGTCTGCGAATTTCCGCCATGGTCTGCCACGCAACGGTCGGCTCGCCGGCCGCGAAGTAGCGAATGAACGGCACCTTGGCCCACGCGAAGTAATCCCTCATTCCGGCAACGGCGAAGTCGACGTCGATGACCCTGTCCTCAGGCGCGATCAGCTTGGTCAGCTTGGCGGTGTAGCAGTACAAGCAGTTGAACTGGCAGTCGCTCGTCACAAAGAAACTGATCGCCTGTTTGCGCCAGTGCCCCACAGCACGTCCTCTCGCGTCGTCTTGCGCCGGAGTTACCCGCCAACCATGATATGCCCGTCGGAGAACCGGGCGCGCGATCCCGCGGTGCCGCGCTTCACAGCGAGTCCTCGGCGGCGAACCAGTCGGCCCAGTCGTCTCCTCGGGGCTGCTTGCGCGCCAGCCAGCGCTGGAACGCGGACTCACGGATCTGCTGCTCGACGGCGAACCAGTCGGCCCATTCATCGCCGACCGGCCGGCCGCGTTGGCACCAAAGGAAAAAGGCCAGGATTTGCTTGCACTCGAATGATGTCAGCGGTCCACCGTCGGGGATTGCGGCGAGAGCCGCGTCGGGGATGGTGAGGATCGCGGCCCAATCGAAGTGCAGAGCATTGAAAGCAGCCGGATTCGAAATCCAGCGCCGATGGCCGCTCTTCATCAGATAGACCGCGGCGGAGGATCCCTTGAGCAGCACGCCGTCGGCGTACGCCGGAGTGGGCTGTGGCTTTGGGGGCAGGTTCTGCCCAGCGGATCGCATCGCCGCGTACTTGTCCTTGGGTGAGGTCTTGGCGTGCGCCGTCGCGTATCCGACGCGGAACTGCCCAACGCACTTCCTGTAGTCTTCGAGGGTCGAGGACGCGTTGCTCAGGTAGCTATACTTAGCGGCCGTGCTGGCCTGGGTCGTCGCCGCAATCTTAGCGCGGTGGGCAACCATCTCTTGATCGAGCGCGGTCTTGATGTAGGCGGTCCGGTCCTTCATGGTCGCATACTGCTTGGCGTGGCTCATGATCTGTGGCACGGAAGAACGGCCGATCACCCGAAAGCATCTGGCCTCGATCTCGGCCGCACGCGCGACGGAATACTCAAGCGAGGCCAGCGACCACGGGCTCGGATTCACCGTCTGGACGGTCGTGTCCAGCAGATACTCCGCAAGCTCCAGCGGCGCCTCCGGCTGGCCTGCGATGAGCGGCATGGTGCCGAAGGCGTCGAATAGGTCGCGCGTGAAGGCAACACGCGGGGTGAGATAGTTGGTATCCTGAAGCCGCCGCTGCAGCGTCTTGATGACGGACGAGTGCTCATAGACGGTTCCGATCATCGCCGGGGGCGCCCCCGCCCGCCCCTGGAACGTGTAGGGTGAGATGATGATCGCCGGCACGCGCAGTCCAAGGAGCGAGAAATCGAAGGTGTCATGGTATTTCTCTGGCCACCCGGCGCCCACGTCGTCGCCGAACCGCCGGTATTTGTTGTCGCAGGTGACGTAGCCTGGATCGCTGGGAGGGGCCACGTGGTCGTAGAAGCCGCCGTTCTCGTCATAGAGGACGATCAGCGCGCACTCCCCATTCTTCCACATGGGCGAGGCCCGCAGTGCCGCGTACACGTTCGCGATGTAGGCCTCGCTCGCCCCCTCGCCCTGATTCGGGTGCCCGCTGTTGGTGTCCTGGTTTGGTTCAAGAAACGTGTAGAAAGGCAGGTAGGATGGGTCGCTCACGTCGTCTTTGAAGTGGCTGTCGAAATCCCGCTGGAGTCCGCCGTGATCCGCGAAATCCCCCGATCCGAAGATGGCGCTCAACCGTTCGCAGAGATAGACGACCTCCCTGGTCAGCTCGTAGAGTTCAAAGATTCCGACGATGGGGTCGGCGAAACCTTCGAGCACCATGGTGGTGACTTCCGCGACCAACCCGGCCAGTGTCAATGCCCCGGAAAAGAGCATCGCCCCCCAGTCCTGGAGATGCTCCTCGAACAGCGTGCTGATAACGCCCTCTAGGGTGGGGAAGAGCAAGGGAATGCCGGCGGGCGCGTCCCAGAGCGGGCTCATCCCCTGGATGGCCCAGACCTGCGTTTGCAGGCCACAGTGATAGATGCGCCAGGGCACGCCAAGGCCATTGAGCCTGTCGAAGATGCTCTTGTTGTCGAAGTCGAAGCCCGAGCCGGTCACGTAGCTGACGAGCGCCGCCTCGTTTGTCGTGTCGCCTCCGCCGAGGACGTCGGGGCTGACAGAGATTCCCCCTGAGGTCCCACAGTGCAAGAAAAAGCGATTGGGCCAGGTGGGCCCGGGCACAGAAGCGTGCCAGCGCGCGCAGAGTGCGAATTTTTCCGCCAGCTCGTTCACTGCGTAGGCCTGCCCAATCGCCGGCTGCATGCAGCCGAGGGTCCGGTCGGAGGCGTCGTGGACGACCTGAGCGGCGTCCGTGTAGTTTGGTGGCGGATCGTGGCTCCTGTAATTGTCTCGAAACCCGTTCATCAGGATGGGGGCGATGAGCTTTCCGCTCGGGTCGAGGACCTTGTTGTTCTTCCCAACAGCGTCCTGGTTTGCCACCAGATCGAATCCCACAAGCTGCGCCAGTGTGCAGCTTATCTCGTGCCCGAGATCCACCGGCACCGGGTCTTGCGCGGGCGCATAGGGTTGATCGTAACCCTCGGGCGGCCAGTTCTTCAGGGCTGCCGCGTCAGCGCCCGGTGAGGTCAACAGGGTGGGCATCGGGGGTGGCAAAGTGGGATCGCCGCTCCTGAGCGCAGTCAGCCGCTGCTGGAGGACCGCGTTGGCTCCAAGCAGGTGATCGAATGAACGGTTCTCCATCATGACGACGAAGAAGTGCTTGATGCGATGGATGTTCTTCGGATAGTCCGCCTCCGCAATCAGGGCGAACTCTCCGTTGAAATGCGCGTAGTCGACGTGGATCGTGAGGTGGTACTCAACCGTCCACTCGGAACCTATCCCGCCCGTCTTGGCTTTGAAGACCAGGACCTGGTCGCCCTTCCCCGCCAGCGTCGTGTCGAACCACACGTCACTGTTCGGACAGACGAGGAACCCGTTCGTTGGTTGACTCTGGCCAGAGGAGTCCTGCGTACAAAAGTCGTCAACGTCGTGGATGTAGATCCCGAGCGCGCCCACCTGCTTCAGTTGGAGGGCATTGCTGCTGATGATATTTGTCTGGAGGGCATTGTTGCCCGTGAGGTCTGTGTGGCCTCCCTCGTTGAGGTGGGTCTTGTTGAGGAGGAGCAAATTGTACGCGTCTCCAGAAAAGCGGCCAACATTCTCCGGGCTGTCCACGCAGGCGCGGATCTCGAAGTCGTCGCCGCCACCCATCCCAACAAAACTGCGGTGGGCTTGCTTGATACACTCGACCTTGGTGACAGTGACGACCTTCTGGTAGAAATTCTCGATCCTTGCCACGGGTGCGAACGGGACGGCGTCGATCTCGGCTTGGGCCACTGTCAGCGGGATTCCGAATTTCGCGGTGAAGACATACGTCGTCTCCGCGCCGAGGAGCAGTTGCTTCTGAGCAACTTGAGCTGCGCCTGCGCCCGTGGACATGGAATAGAGATATGTCTCGGCGCGGACATCACCCCTGACCACAATTTGCGACATCGGCTTGACCGGAAGATAGGTGCTCCCCGTCGGGAAGAGCCGGAAGTCATCGCTGGAGAGGTAGGTTGCCTCGTCCTTGCTATACCCCTTGCTTGCCAGGGTCGGATCGTCGGGAACCAAGCGCACTCCGCCGAATTCAATGACGTAGTACTTTCCTTGGCTCTCGACAAGCTCGCCGTAGCGCACGGCAGGAAACGGCGTTCCGACCGCGAAGGAGATGCCAGTTATGGTAGGATCAATCCACACGTTGCCGGGAAAAGCAGGCGCCGGATTTGGCAAGAACTGCCCCGGCATAGTACCTCTCCTATTGAAAATGCTTGCGCTCTCGCCATTGAAGAGTGGCCGAACTTGGATCTCGCATCTGAACGGAGGCATCCAAGGTCCTAACCAGCCCTGCTCCGGAATGGTCGCAGGATCAACCGCGTAGAAGTGGCCGGTCGGATCCTTGTAGATATACGAGAGATTGATCATTGTCGTTGCCCCATGTCCCGGAGAATTGGATTCAAAGGATCGCGCAAGAGAGGAGCCACGTCAAGCGCTGCGTCTTTCTTGATCAATAGAATCGCCTTGGGCTTCGATATCGCGTCGGAGCCGATGCGCAAGGACGCCTTGGAACGGATGCGAAACACGCACCAGCCAGCGGCAACAGCCCTTCGCTGGCCGGCGATGCCCTTCGCGGACAAGTGGGCGACGAGGTTTTGGTAAATGCGGTTCCATGCGGAGATCCCGTCAGCGGACATTCCGACGAGGCTGAGGGCATTGACGAGGGTGTTTGTGTTCTGCTCGATTTCACCGGAGCGAAGAGTATTTTCGGCCTGGACCACGGCTTTGTCGAGTTGAACGTCAGCGCGGCTGGCGACGGCCTGCCGGGCTGCTGTGACGTCCTCTAGCAGGCTCTTACGTTCCGTTTCGTCGACCGGAAGAGCGTGTGCGAGGTCATTTGCGGACTCCACCAGTCGTACCAGCTGGGCAAGGTCAGTGATTGTCTCCGCCGATGCCAGCAACTGCCTTGCCTCGCCAAGGCGTTGTCGCGAAAGGCGGACGCGCGTGCATGCTGTGGCGTCAAACGTTACGAGGAAGGCAGGCGTCAGTTCTGTGCTGCTCGATTGAGCCTGCTGTCCTGTAGTGGTCGAGTACAGAACGCGCAGCACAGCTGCGCGCGAAGACCTCCCGCACATTTGTGTGCGCATTTGCGGCACCCTCAATATCATTGAGGTTTCGCTGGCGGGTGACATCGGCGGGTGATCCTTTCGTGATGACAAACGACGTTGTGGCCACGTCACAGACGCGCCACGCCTACGACCACCGCCTCCGGGTGCAGGTGTGCCGCACTGGCAAAGGATGCCTACCAAGGCACCTCGCGATCCCGCGCTCCACGGTTTCCTCTTGGCACCGGCGCGGTGTACGCCCTGTCGTCACCATCGAGCCGTTCGACCAGGACCGGCAGCAGCTGCTCAACACCATCGCAAAGCTTGATCGACGAGCGCGAGTCCTCGCGGCGGTTGTCCGGCTCCTTCTGGCACTACTGCGCGCTTCTGGGTTCAGCCTGGCTGGCGGCCAGCGGCTTCCCGAAGGCAACGCCAAGGCCGGCATCCTACACGCCATCACCAGTGCAAAACCGTTCCTCCCGCTCGCCATCATCTTGCGAATCGCGCACCTCGAACCCGGGCGATACCACGTATGGAAGCGCGCCTCCCGGGTAGTCTGCGGTCTGGACGACCGTTCCTCCTGCCCGCATACCAGCCCAGGCCAGCTCCTGCCCACCGAAGTCGCCAACATCAAGGACATGGTGCTCGCGCCGGAATACCGGCACATGCCTGTGAGCACCCTGGCGGTGTATGCCCAGCGCATTGGCAAGGTCTTCGCCTCGGCCAGCACCTGGGGCAAACTGATCCGTAAGCGCGGTTGGCTGCGGCCACGCCAGCGCGTTCATCCAGCCAAACCAACTGTCGGCGTGCGCGCAACCGCACCCAATGAGATTTGGCACATCGACACTACGATCCTGAAGCTGCTCGACGGCACAAAGGCGTATCTGCGCGCGGTGATCGACAACTACTCACGAAAGATTCTGGCATGGACCGTGACTGCTCAACTGGAGCCAATGGCGACGTGCCAAGTTCTGTTCGCAGCCGGCAAGCATCTGGTCTGTGAGCATAGTCCGAACAAACGCCATTTTTCCATCACCGCAAATGCTACAATGCAATGTCAAGGCTAAGTAGAAATGTCCGCTTTCGTGCCAAGTAGAGATGTCCGGTTTGGCAGGGTCTGAGCGCTCTCTTTGCGGCGCCGAGCTGCCTTCAGATTCTGGGCTTTCCTTCGCTCCTCCTGC
>Ga0265316_10001096_pt1 | contig 29343 bp, 23 predicted proteins | sample 4522metaG_FD_202092 | JGI IMG/M metagenome (GOLD analysis project Ga0265316, IMG submission 202092) | Rhizosphere microbial communities from Carex aquatilis grown in University of Washington, Seatle, WA, United States - 4-5-22 metaG | ecosystem: Host-associated > Plants > Roots > Rhizosphere >...
CCGCCGGCTAGGCGCGAGGAGGGCGCATAGCGAACCTATGTAACCGACGAGCAACGAAGCCGCCGGGGATGGATCGCCAGCGGATGGGCACTTATTTACGGGGACCTGTACTAAGAGCCCGTCAGCCGGAGGGCGCCGGGAACCACCACCAGCGCAGCGACGAGGCCCGCCAGCACGCCAATCGTTCCCACCGTGCCCAAATCGCGCAGCCCGTCGTAACGGCACGCCATGAGCGCGGCGAACCCGGCCGCCGTCGTCAGCGCGGTGCCGGCGACGAGCGGCCCTTGCTTGGCGAGGGCCACGTCAAGCGACCGCTCCTCGCGGGCCGCGTGCAGAAGAAACATCGACTCGTCAATCGTGACGCCGAAGAGCACCGGCACGACGAGCGCGTCGTACACGTGCCATCGGACCCCGAGCACACGCATCGCCATCCCGACCGCGCCCATTTCGCATGCGAGCGTGGCAAGCGCCACGAGCGCGCCGCGGCTGCTGCGAAGCGCCAGGCGCATTCCGATGGCTACGACGCCGAGCGCGACGGCGCCCACGACCAAGAGATCGCGCGACAAGAGGTCATGCAGCACGCGCTCGATGGCGTCGAGCCCCGTGATCTCGGAGGCCGGGTCGGCCGCCACGATGGTCGATCGGGCCCGTGCGTCGGCGTCGGGCTCGCCTTTGGCTCGAACGTACGTCGCGACGAGAGCGTCGCCGCCGTCGCGCGCGAGGTGACGCCCAAAGAGCCACTCGAGGTCGCTCCCGGCCGCCGGGTCGGTGGCCGGCGGCAAAGGCGCGGGCCTTGCGAATGCGTCGAGAGCGGGCGCACAGGCGCTCTGGTCGAAACCCACGTCGCGAAGCGCGTCCTCGAGCGACGCTCGACGCGAAGGCAAATCGAGCGCGTCTCGAGCAGCCAGACGGGCGCGGAGAGTCGTTCGAGATGGCGCGAGTGAGGTCAGCGAGTCGAAGCCGTCGATGGTTCCGTCCCGGACGAGCGGCTCGAGCGCTTCGGCGATGCGGTCGGCGCGCGTTCGGGCGCTCTCTTCGACGCGGTCTCGCGTAAGCACGATCCACTGGCCCGGTCGCCCCCCGAAGAGCTCTTGGATGTGGTGATCCGCCACGAGGGGGGGCAGCCCCGTGGGGCGAATCGCGACAAGGGCGCTCGCGGGCCTCGGCCAGCCGCTCAGTGCCAGAAATCCGATGGGCGCCGCGCAGACTACGAGCGAGACGAGCGCGCGCCTGCGCGTGGCCGTCATCCAGGCGACGACTTCCATCCAGCGCGCGCGATCCGGAGGGGGGGGAGGCCTTTTCTCGAGCCACGAGCCAATCTCCGGTGTGACGAGGAGAATCGCCACAGCAGTGAGGAGCTCGCCAACGGCGCAGAGAACGCCGAGCTCGCGCATCGCACGCAGACCGCCGAGCGCCAGCGTTCCGAAGGCCAGGGCCGCGATCGCCGCCGCCATCATCGTGGGCCGCCACGTGGTGCTCCGGGCCGCATGGGCGGCGTCCGCCGGCCCGAGGCCCTCCCTGCGTGCGTCGAGCAACGCCGAATAAACGTGCACCCCGGTGTCGACGCCTACGCCGACGACGACGGCGGCAAACGCAATGGCGATCGCATCGAGCCCCGAAGGCACGAGCGCCGCAAGGCCGGTCGTCCAGAGCGTCCCGAGCGCCAGAGGCGGGAGCACGGCGGCGAGCGCCCGGGCTCGCCGAAAGGTGGCCACGAAGGCGACCGACACCAAGACGCACGACAGCGTGGCGCTGATCTCGAGATCGCGCCTCAGCATCTGCTCGGTGGCAAACGCGATGGCGTGGCCACCGGCGAGCTCCATCGTCACGCCCGAACGCGCGGCGGAACGCTCGGCGCGCTCGACATCCTCGACGAGTGCGCGCGCTTCGATCGAATGAAACGCGCTGCCTCGGGCCTCGGCGACGATGAGCCGAGCGCGTCCTTCGTCGGCGATGAACGGGTTGCCCGGTGCTTCGCCGACACCGGGCAGGAGCTCGGGGGGGCTGGTCTCCCAAGGCACCTGCCCGAGCCGCAGCGGGTCGCGCGCCAGCCAACGTTCGAATTCGGTGTCGGTCGCGGGCGCGAGAAGGAGGTCGCGCGTCTCCGAAAGGCGCGCGCGCATTCCTTCGGGCGTGACGATCGACGCGAGCCTCGCTCGCCCCTCGACGCCGGCGAATGCCCAGGCGAGCGTGGGGTCGGCGGCAAGGTCTGCGTCCCCATTCCTGTCGGACCCCGGCGTCCCCGGCGACCCTGACGGCTCTCCCCCGGCTGGCCGCGGCGTGCGGTCGATGACGCGGGCGATCGACGGCGCGCGCCGGAGCGCCCCGGCAAGGGCGTCGGCGGTGGCCGCGACGTCGGCGGGACGCTCGCCGCGTACGAGAATCAGCGCCGGATCGCCGCCCCCGAACGCACGACTCCAGGTGGCGAGCGTCGCCGCGTCGCCGCCCTCGGGCAGAAGCGCCGATATGTCCGTGGAGACGCGCAGGCGCGAAGCCGTCAGCCACACGCAGATCACCGTGGCGACGACGACCGCGACGCGAGACCACGTACGCACGCTCACGTTCGCGTCCGATGCAACACCGCTCCCATGGCTCGCTCCGGTAGACTATCTCGCGCGTGCGTGCGTCCGTGTCGCAGCGATCTCATCGCCCGTCGGGAATCTTCCGGCACGCCAGAAGAATCTCGTCTACGTTCGTGACATCCACGATTCCAGGCACGACGACGAGCCTTTTCTGGAAGCGAGCGCCCAGCTGCAACATGACGCGGTCGTACCACCAAATCGCGCGGTCGCGCCGGTGCGTGAGCCCCCACACGCCGAAGTCGAGCAGCAGCGACGATCGCGGTTGCATCCCGTAGACGGCGGTGCCGACGACCGAGAGTCCGTGGTGCGCGAGTTTGGACACGAGCTGCTCCGGTTCGTAACGGCGACGATGGCCAACGAGGTCGTCGAACTTCGTCCATCGCGACGGGTGCAGCGGCGCCGAAAGGAGCACCGTCGCCGTCGGCGCGGACACCCGCGAGAGCTCGGAAAGCGCCTCATCGTCGTCGTCGACGTGCTCCACGATGTCGAACGCCGCGACGAGATCGAACATGCCGTCGTCGAAGGGAATGCTCGAGACCAGTCCGAGCTCGGCGCTGGCACCGTGGCGCCGAAGCTTGTCGACGGCGACCGAACTCGCGTCGAGGAAACGCGTTCCCTCCAGTGGGAGGCGCGGGCGAAGACCGGGGCCCACCTCGAGCCTCGACTGGGGGGCCGTCAGAAGAGACTGCACGAGGGGCCACGTGTTGAAGCGGTCGGGGGAGACCAGCCGAGATTGTCGCCAGAGCGGGTCGTAAAAGGCGAGGTTGACCTCGAGCGCGTCCTGGCCGGTGCGTACACTCGAAAGCGCCTGACCCACGCCCGCCATTGTGACCATCGAAATCACGGCTGGGAAGGACGGCGGTGGGCGCTCTCCCCTCGCCGATCGGCTGCGGGCTGATGGCCCGACGCTTGCGTTCTGGCGCTAGCGTGAGCGCCGCGGTCAGCCAGCAACGCATCGCGGCGTCCTCGACGATCTCGCCGCGGGAAGGGTCTCCGCTGGCGCTCGACGGCGTGTTCTGGCGTCGTGCGGCTCGTCTCGGCGCCAGCCGTTTGCCCGGTTGGTTCGTTCGGTGGTCGCCCCCGGTCATCGGCGCTGCAATCGCCGTAGCGAGTCCCGGCGCCCGAGGCAGGATCGGCCGACAGCTGGCGCGGGCACACGGCTCCGCGAGCGGGGTCCGCCGCGCGTTCGACGTCATCTGCACATTCGCCAACTTCGCGTCGTGCCTCACCGAGGTTCTGTCGACCGGCTCGAAAAACGACCTCGTCCCCGAAGCGATCGTCCACCTCCACCCTGGCGCCGCGAACCTACTCTCCTCGCCCGACGGAATCATCTTCGCCACCGCGCACACCGCCGGCTGGGAAAGGTTGGGCGCCCTTCTGGCTCGCGAGCACCAGAAGAGAGTCATGGTCGTCATGCAGCGCGAGCGGGACCCCGCCGCCCGGGAGCTCCAAGACTCGATGCGGGTGCAGAGTGGGGTGCAGGTCGTGCACGTAGGCGCGGATCCGCTCGCGTCGCTGCCGCTGATGTACCACCTTCGAACGGGGGGCGTCGTTGCGCTGCAGATCGATCGCGTGCCCCAGGGCATGACGGGACGCGCCGTGCGGCTCTTTGGCCTGCCCGGCCTCATTCCCGAGGGACCCCTCCGCCTCGCGCAGCTCACGGGCGCGCCGATCGTGCCCGTTTTTTCGGCTCGCACGGGCCACCGGCGGTACGCCGTTCATGTCGGCGAGCCAGTCTGCGTGGCGCGAAGCGCCGGCCCGCACGTGGTCGACGCCGCCGCCCAGCGCCTGGCCGACGCCCTCGGAAGCTTCGTGGGCACCCATCCGACGCAATGGTTCGCGTTTCAGGAGTGAGCGGGCGGGCGTAAATTCTCGCCGATGCGCACGCGACTGCTCCGTCTCACGATCTTCTTCGTCGTGGCCCTGATTGGGCTCCCGCTCGCCTGTGCGCGACCGTGGAACGTGGAGCGTCCGCACGCCACGGTGCCGCTTTCCCCCCAGCAATCGAAGGCCGCGTGGGCAAAGGCCCAAAACGTGTTCGAAACCCGATGCGTCGTCTGTCATGGCTGCTACGACGCCCCGTGCCAGCTGAAGCTCGGAACGTTCGAGGGGATCGATCGCGGAGCCACGGGCGCCAAGGTCTACGATGCAGCGCGCCTGCTGCCGGCCGAGCCCACGCGTCTTGGCGTCGACGCGCATGACGCGCTCGGATGGCGCAAGAAGGGTTTTCATCCCATCTTGCCCGAGGGAATCGAGGCCGATCCTCGGGCGAGCCTGCTCCTGCGGATGCTCGCGCTCAAGCGCGTGCATCCGCTGCCCGCGGTGGTGCTCGCGAAGGATTTCACCCTCGATCTCGATCGGTCAGAAACCTGTGTCGCCGGTGCGCATTTCGACGACTACGCGAAGGACCACCCGCTCTGGGGCATGCCGTACGCCCTGCCCGGCCTCGCGCCCGCCGAAGAAGGCGCGGTCGTCGATTGGGTGAACGCGGGCGCGCCGCACACCGAGCCGGAGCCCCTGCCGGAAGCGATTCGTTCGTCCGTCGTTGCGTGGGAGGCGTTCTTGAACGAGCCGTCTCTCAAGAGCCGCCTCATGGCTCGCTACGTCTACGAGCACCTGTTTCTCGCGAGCCTCTACTTCGACGAGGTCGACCCGCATGTCCTCTTTCGCCTGGTCCGCTCGCGAAGACCAAGCCCCGCGCCCGTCGACGAGATCCCCACGCGCAGACCCTTCGAAGACCCGGAGGTAGACCGGGTCTACTACCGCCTCGTGCGCCGAATCGAGAGGTCTCTCGAGAAAACGCTCATGCCCTATCCTCTCGGCCCCGCTCGCCTCCAGCGCCTGCACGAGCTCTTTCTCGCTCCCGAGTACGAGGTCGACCGCCTGCCGAGCTACGAGCCCGAGGTGGCAGCCAACCCGTTCCGGGCGTTCCAGGCGATCCCCGCCGAGTCGCGATACCGATTCATGTTGGACGACGCTCAATTCACCATGATGGGTTTCATCAAAGGGCCCGTCTGTCGCGGTCAGGTTGCGCTGAACGTGATCGAGGACCGCTTCTGGATCACGTTCTTGAATCCAACCGTCTCGTGGATGGCGAAGGAAGCCGCTTTTTTGGCCGATGTAAGACAGGATCTCGACATGCCCGCGGAGGAGGGGAGCCAGCTTCTCACGGCCGCGTGGCTTCGCTACGGCGCGGAACACAGGCGGTACGTGGCGAAGAGAACCGAGTTTTTCGAGGGGGTCACTCGGGACCGCGGCGGCGTGAACCTCGATTTGGTGTGGGACGGTGACAACAAGAATTCCAACGCGGCGCTCACTGTATTCCGCCACTTCGACAGCGCGACCGTCGTGCAGGGCCTCGTCGGACCGCCGCCGAAGACGGCGTGGATCGTCGGTTATCCGCTGCTCGAACGAATTCACTACTTGCTGGTGGCGGGGTTCGACGTCTACGGAAACGTGACCCATCAGACGACGACGCGTCTTTATATGGATTTTTTGCGCATGGAGGGCGAAGCGAATTTTCTTTTGTTCCTGCCGCCCGAGCAGCGCAAGGCAGCCGTGGACTCGTGGTACCGAGGAGTGACGGGCGACGCGAAAGAACAAGTCGAGCGCGAGCTCGGCGGCTTCGGCGGCGCGCCGAGCATCCGGTACTCCGCGGGCAACGCCAAACGCGAGCTCTTTCGGATGCTGGAGCAACGCGTCGGGAATGTCCTCGCGAAAGGCTACGATCTCGCTCGCGTGAAGGATGCCTCCCTGCGCGCCGACCTCGAGCGATTGGAACATGTCGAGGGGACGGCCGCGTCGTGGATGCCGGAGATGTCTTTCGTGGCCGTCGAGGGCGCCGGAGGAGAGGCCGCTCACTTCACCGTCCTGCGCGACAGCGCGCATACGAACGTGATGACGCTCTTCCACGAGGACGATCGGCTCGTCCCGGCGGAGGACACGCTCGTCGTCGTCCCCGGTTTTCTGGGCGCGTACCCAAACGCGCTCTTCGACGTCCCGCGCGAGCACTTGGGAGCTTTCGCACTCGCGGTCGCGAAGCTCGACGGACCCGAGAGTTACCACGCTCTCCGGGCCAAGTTCGGGGTGCTTCGCTCGAGCGACCGGTTCTGGCCCCACAGCGACCGCATTCAAGAAGACCACCGCAAGCAAAGTGCCGCCGAATCGGGGCTCTTCGACTTCAATCGCCTGGAAGCGTACTGAAAGACGCGGCGATCGAACTTTCGCACGACGCGTTTGCAAATCACCAAACCCTCGATCGGCGAGGGCCGCACGTACCGATCATCGCGGAGCAGTCGGATCGAGGAGTCCGCTGGCGTCCCAATGGCACGTGTCATGCTGAGTGCGACCGGACGGCGGCTGCGTTTCAGCCCCGAAAAGGTGCGTCCATGAAAGCCCTCCAGGTTCGTTCGCTACAGGTCATGTCGGTCATCGCGCTCGGCGTGCCGGGCGTCGTCGGATGCCGGCACGACTCCAGTTCCACGCAGACTGCCGCCGTTGCGGCCCAACCCGGTCCCCAGGCGGTCGTGCTCTCCGACAGCGAGATCGCCAAGGCGATCGCACGGTTCATCGGCGAAGACCCCGCGATGGTGGGGCAGACCCCCGATGTCGTGGTGACCGAAGGCATCGCCTCCCTCTCGGGTTCCGTCGCGAACTTGCTCGCGCGCGACAAGGCGGGCGAGATCGCCGGGACGATTCGGGGGGTTCGAGCGGTCGTCAACCGAATCGCCGTCGCTGCATCCGCCCGCACGGATGACGACATCAAGAGCGACGTGCTGAGGGTATTGCGGCAGGATCACGCGGACCGCGCGAACGCTCTGAACGCGTCCGTGAAAGGTGGCATCGTTACCCTTTCCGGTGCCACCGCCACCTGGCAAGACAAAGCCCTGCTGCGCGACGAGTGCAAGGCCGTCGCCGGCGTGCGCGGCGTCGAAGATGCCGTCGTCTTCAGGCCTGCCGGGTCGCCGCCGTCCGAGGCGGAGATCGCTTCCGAGGTCAAGCGCCGCATCGACAACGACGTGTGGCTCGACGGGCAGGTCTTCAACGTGGCCGCCAGCGGCCGTCGGGTGAAGCTCTCGGGTTGGGTCGGCGCCTTCGGGCAAAAGATCCGGGCGAACGCCGACGCCTGGGTGGCAGGCGTCGACTCGGTCGACGACGATGGAGTTCTGGTCGACTGGTCTGCCCGCGACGAGCAGCGCCGCGTGCTCGACGTTCCCTATCGAACCGACCGCCAGGTCGCGCAGGCGGTTCGCGATGCATTCTCGTATGACCCAAGGCTCAAATCCGCCGAGCCGAAGGTCGTGGTGGACGGCTGCGTGGCGACGCTGAGCGGCAATGTCCACGGCGCGCTGGCGCGACGTGCGGCCGAGAGCGACGCCAAGAATACCTTGGGAGTCTGCGAGGTGCACGACCAGGCCCTCGCCCCGCCGCTCCGTTCGCCGCCGACGGACGCCGACATCGATCGGGCTGCCAAGATCGCTCTGTCGGGCGACCACTTCCTTCCGAGCCCCGGGTCTATCCGCGTGTCCACATCGAAAGGAAGGGTCGCGCTCACGGGATCGGTCGAGTCCGGGCTCGAGCGCCTCGACGCCGAAGGGGTCGTTGGCGGAGTCCCCGGAGTGGCCGGAGTCGACAACCAGCTCGCCGTCGCGCGCACGCCGACCGATGTGAAAGCGGCGTTCGAAGACTACCTTTACTGGGATGCGATGGTGCGGCCCAATCGCGTCAGCATCGCGGTCGCCGCAGACGGAACGGCGACGCTGACCGGATCGCTCGATTCGTGGGGCGAGACCCGCGCCGCAACCCACGACGCCTTGCGGGCGGGCGCCAGTCGCGTGGTCAACCTGATCAAGGTCACGGGAAATCCTGAGTTCGCGGCGAAGCACTGAAGGCGGCGGCCCGGACGCCCCGGCGATTTTCTGGTCGTCGAAAGACTGGTGACAAGCAGCCTGTCTCGCGGCACGCCCGATGCTCTTGGCCCTGTCTGCAACCAAGAGGAGAGAACCATGAATCCGAAGATCGCCATTCCCGCTCTGGTCACCATCGCCGCCGCCAGCGCGGCCAGCGCCTCGGCGCAAGAGACCTCCACGCCCTACTTCCAGCAATACGTGGCTCCGCCTCGCAACGCGCTGGAGCTCACGGTCGGCACCGGGTACACGCAGGGCTTCGGATCGCTCTACCGGGGCCTCGGCATTCCGAGCGTTGCTCGAGAAGGCATCGCCGTCGATTTCGGTTTGGGTTACCGAATCGATCCCCACTGGATGATCGGAATCACCGGGGAGTACCAGGAGCTCGATGCGCAGCGCGCCGCGTCGGTGCGCGGCGTCACGGCGGGTGCTCAGGCGGCCTACCATTTCTCGCCGAGCAACCGAGTCGACCCGTGGGCGGCGCTCGGCACGGGGTATCGCTGGCTCTGGGAGCACAACGACGCGCCGGGTAGCACGGTCACGACCCAGGGCCTCCAGATCGGGCGCCTCACGTTGGGTGTCGACGTTCGAATGACGCCACAGTTCGCGATCGCGCCCGTCATCGGGGCCGACCTCGATGTCTTTCTGGCGCAGAACTCCGCCGCCGTGACCGACGCGCGCACGAGCACCTTCGTGTACGCCGGGTTGCTCGGTCGCTTCGACTTGTTCGCCCACCCCGAGCAAGTGGCGCATCGCGCGCCGGCTGCCGTCGGAGTCGTCGAGATTCAGCCGGCCGAGGTCGCGCAGGTCGTGAGTCCGACCGTCGCGGTTTCTCCGTCGATCTCGGTTTCGCCGGACATCGCCCGCGACTGCAGGTTGAAGCTGGACGACTCGCCCGAGTTTGCCTTCGACGACAGCACGTTGACAGACGTCGATCGCCGCGCGCTCGACGCCATCGCGGCTTGCCTGACGACCGGACCGCTCCAGGGCGACCCTATCCGACTCATCGGACGCGCCGATCCGCGCGGCGGCGTCGAGTACAACATGGCGCTCGGATCCCGGCGCGCGAAGGGCGCGGCCGACTATCTGAACGAACAGGGGATGCAACCGGCCAACATCGAGCAAACCTCGCGCGGTGCCAAGGATGCCAAGGGCGATGACGAGGCGACCTGGGCCAGCGACCGCCGCGTCGACGTCTTGCTCGTGAAGTGACGGCGACGCGCCGTTATGAAGAGGGAGCCCTCTGGCAAAGGAACGGGGGGCACGATCCCCTGCCAGACGGCCGACTCAAGCGCGAGCGCGCGGTCGGACGAGCAACACCGAGCATCCCGCCGCCCGGATCACCTGCTCGGCCACGCTACCGAGCATGAGCCGGGCGAGGCCCGTCGTGCCATGGGTGCCTACGACGATGAGCTCCGCGCCGATGGCGTCGGCCTCCTTCACGATCGCGGCGGCCGCGGGGTTCCTCACGATTTTGCACTCGGCCTCGATTCCGAGGCGCCGAACGGCCTGCATGAGTGAGAGTCTGAACGCCTCGTCGTCACCGGTTGCCTGGGAGATTCCGGGGGTGGCCTGATCGATGACGTAGCTGGCCTCGACGTCGAGGAAGCCGATGGCATGAACGACTTCGAGTGGGACCCCGCGGCGCGAAGCCTGCTGGGCGCCCGCGACCACGGCGACGAGCGACGGTCGCGACCGATCCGTTGCGGCGACGACCGGCCCCTTTCCCGTCGATGCGCGAGCGACGAGCACGTCGCAGTGCGCGTAACGCACGGTGCGCTCGGCCACGTGACCGAGCGCCCTGGACAGACCGGACCGGCCGTAGCTTCCGACCACGACGAGATCCGCATTCCACGATTCGGCGCGCGCGACGATTCCAGCATAGTCGACGCGGTCGTCCACGAAGATTTCGACGTCGCAGTCCGTCACCCGCGCCACTTGCTCGAAGACGTCGGCGCGCGCTTTCGTCGGAACCGAGGCCTCGGCCTCCCGGCCGCCTCCGGGAGTCGTGATGACGACACCGAGCGCATCTTCTTTGAATGCGAACGCAGTAACCTGGCGGATCGCTTCATCCGCTCCGCGGCTCAGGTCTGTCGCAATCAGAATACGCATGGGGGTCTCATGACCCCGCGCGGCCACCCCGTTCACCCCGGTTCGGGGGTCCGCGCAGGCTGGCCGCGCGTCGCCGATCGCGCTCTTCGTTGCTGGATTCACTGTCGCCACACCGGCAGCCAGAGTGCCGTCACGGCCCACAACACCGAGACGAAGAACACAATCCAGACGACGTCACCGGCCATACCCCAGGAGTGATGGAAAGCCGCGGTGCCCCCGGCGGCCACGGCTCGCTCTCCGCGGCGGCGCTGGAGATACCTGGGATACGGCGGACCCCACCGGCGGTAACCCCATCCGTAGCCGACCGGAGACAAGAGGAAGATGAACATGAACGCCATCCACAACATCCACCATGAGTTCGTCATTGGAGTCTCGCTTTCGTGTGGGTCACCACAGTAAGGGGTCCGTGCCGCGATAGCGGCCGCGCCCGACGGCACGTCAAACGGATCGATGCGCGTGACCTCCCGGAGGAAAGCCACCTCCTTGCAGGGACGCCGGCCTCTCCGCCGATTTCGGCGGCCTGATTGTCGCGAGGTCGGCCGGCTTCCACGCAAGTTCCAGCCAACGCGACACGTCTCGTCGGCGCAGCATCCCGACGAACTTGCCTTCCGCGACGACGGGCAGTTGGTCGACATTCTCCTTTGCGAGCTGCTCGAAGGCAGTCGATAGGGATTGCGACGGTCTCGTCACGGTCAGCGAATCGACGGCTTGCATGACGGACGCGACGGACGTCGCCGACCATCGCTCGGGGGGTACGTGACGGACGTCCGACACGGACACGAGGCCGACGAGGGTGCCATCCTGAACGACGGGCAGCGCGCGGTCCTCACCGGGAATGAAATGCTCGTGCACGAGGCTGGCGATGGAAAGAGCCGGGGTGGCGACCGGGCCGTCCTTTTTCATGAGCTGTTCGACGGTCATTCCTGCGAGGACGTCATCGAGGGCGAGACGCGTGTTCGCTCGCTGCGCCGCGCCGTGCAAAAACCAGCCGATGAACGCGAGCCAGAGTCCGCTGACGAGGCCCGTGCCGAAAAACGGAAGGCGGGCGCCGAACGTCATGGCGATGCCGCAGCCGATGAAGAGCCAGCCGATGGCCTGTCCGGTCAGCGACGCCCACATCGTCGAAGTTCGAAGGTTTCCCGTGACGCTCCAGAGGATGGATCGCAGAACGCGGCCCCCGTCGAGCGGAAACCCGGGGATCAAGTTGAATAACCCGATCAAGATGTTGATCGGGCCCAACCAGGCCACCAGTGTAGTCACGGGCCCCAGCTGCGCGAAGGCGCCCATGGCGCCCTCGATGTCGCTCACGGGCTTTGGCGCTGCGGCGGCGGTGAAGGCGACGAAGATGAGACCGAGCGCGATGCTGGTGATCGGCCCCACGATGGCCATGAGAAACTCGGCTTTCGCGGACGGGGGCTCCTTCTCGATATCCGACACACCCCCGAAGAGAAACAGCGTGATGCTACGGACGCGCATCCCGAAACGCACGGCGACGACGGAGTGCGCGAGCTCGTGCAAGAGCACGCACCCGAAGAAGGCGAGCGTCGTCGCGGCGGCGACCGAAAAGGCGCCGATCGCGCTCCAATCGGGGTGCCAGCGAGAGAAGACGGTGACGAGATTCCAGGTCAGGAGAACGAAGATGAAAGTCCAACTCCAGTCGACCCGGAGGTCGATTCCGAAGATTCGTCCGATTCGAAAGCCACGCATGAGATGCCTCCGTGCCCAGAGCGGGTGCACTCCCCTGCTGCACCGTTCATGCCCGCACACTGGGGCGGGCCGGGTGCTCCGCGGAGAGCGTCACGCGGCGGCGTTCGGCCCAGGGACTTTCAGCGGCTCGCCGCCGTTGGTCGTCCCGACTTTTTTGATGGGTACCGGGGCTGCAAGAAGTGGCCTGATGAGCTCGATGGGAATGGGAAAGACGATCGTCGAGTTCTGGTTGGATCCCATGTCGAGCAGCGTCTGCATGTAGCGCAGCGCAAGCGCGGCCGGCTGCGTCGAGATGATCTCGGCTGCGTTCGCGAGCACTTGCGCGGCCTGGAATTCGCCTTCGGTGGCGATGATCTTTGCTCGCTTCTCGCGCTCTGCTTCGGCCTGTCTCGCGAGCGCGCGCACCATGGATTCGGCGAGCTGCGCGTCCTTGAGCTCTACCGCGACCACTTTGATGCCCCAGGGCTCCGTCTGGCCGTCGATGATCGACTGCAACCGTCCGTTGATCTTGTCGCGGCTTCCAAGGAGTTCATCGAGGCTCGATTGTCCAAGCACGGCCCGTAGCGTGGTCTGCGCAATTTGGGACGTCGCCTCCATGAAGTTGTAAACGCGCACGATGGCGGCCTGAGCGTCCGTGACTTGGAAAAAGATGACGGCGTTGACCTTGACCGTCACGTTGTCCGAAGTGATCACCTCTTGTTGCGGAACCTCGAGCGTCACGACGCGCAGGTCGACCTTTCGCACATGGTCGATGCCAAATGGAAAAATGAAGAACAAGCCAGGACCGCGGAGGCTCATCAGGCGGCCGAGCCGAAAGACGACGCCTCTCTCGTACTCCTTGGCAATCTTGATGGTGGACGTCGCGATGCTGATCGCAACGAGCGCGAACAGCGACAGGACGACGATCCAGAAGTACGACACCGGTTCGGACATGGGCGGGCCTCTCGACGGGGGAAGACTCTGGCGAGAGTCCTTCCGAGAGCACGACCCGTGCCCACGTCCCAATGCCGGTTGGCCCAGCGAAGGCCGAAGTCTGAGAACCTCACCCCCGGCCCCCCCCGGCCCCTCTCCGCAAGCGGAGAGGCGTGTCTGCGGGTCTCGCGATACCGGCGCTGCTCCCTCTCCGCAAGCGGACCGCAAGCGGAGAGGGGGCCGGGGGGTAGGGCCGGGGGGTGAGGTTTACGGCCTTGGATGGGCCTGGCCCGCCAAGTCCTCCGGGTTGTCGATCGGCGAAGGCAAAAAGAGAAACGCGAGTCCGTATCGTCCTATTGTCGATCCAATAGCGCATCGGCCCCGGCCTGGCGCAGCAGGTAGGGCTCGTAATGTTCGCGCAGGAACGCAGTCTTGCTGTCGCGGCAGCGCGTGACGACGCCCAGCCATCGGCAGAGCCGAATCGCATACCACGCGAGGTCGACCTGGTGCGGCAAGAATCCCGATCGCGCGCTCGTAGGATAGAGATGGTGATTGTTGTGCCACTCGCCGGCGACGTAACCGGGCCACCACTGATTCAGGGAGAGATCCTCCTTCTGAAAGTCGCTCCCCTCGCGCTGTAGGTCTTGGCCTCGGCCGTGCGAGTCGAAATTGAACGTGCGGATGCCGAAAGCCCAAAGGAAGGCGCACCCGAATATGGCGGTACCGAGGGCATGGCCTCCAATGAGGAAACAGACTCCATACCAAAAACCCCAGTTAAAAACATATTGGCCGACCGTCCTTGCCGGATCGCTCATCGAGCCCAACTTCAGGTACTTGTCGTACGGGTTGATCCGCAGTCCGATGTGCGTCATCAAACGGCCGGCACGGCGGTACTCCGCCGCGGTCATGTCCTTTGCGATCGGCTGGTGGTTCACGTCGGCCAAGAAGCAGTAGAGAAAGCCGCCGTGCGCGTTGTACGGGTCGCCCGGCTTTTCTGCGAAACTGTGGTGCACGTGATGGGAGACGACGTAGAGCTCTTCACTCGCGATCTTGATGACCAAGTTGCGGCACACGAAGCACCAGAGAGGCGTCGTAAAGGCGAACGCGCGATGGGTGCAATAGCGATGAAGATAGATGGTGCCGTGGGTTCCGAGCACGACCATGCTGTAAAAGAGCCCAATGGCCAGCAATCCGGGGTGGAAGTGCCACCCGACGAAGGCGACCAGGAATGGGAATAGGGCGAGACTGGACACCCAGCTCCAGAGCGGCAACCACTGCTTTCTGGAACGCACGACGTTGATGCGCCGGAAGAACTCGCGCCAGAGCTCCGAGCGACTCGGAACATAAAACTCGTCATGTCGAACGAAGCCGTATGACGGCGGCTCCAGCACCCGACCCAGGAAAGACATTTGTACCTCGTTCGGCAGAACGCGGCGCCAGGATACCACCGAGGGGAGCTTGCGCCGGGTGTTATCTGGTCACCGAAGGTGGGGGCAAGCGAGGTCGCGGCTCGAGGCGCTCGTTCGAGGAGGATCCGCATTCTGCCAGGGTGCGTTGGCATCTCGCCAGCGATGGTGAACGGCTACTCTCGCCGGATGCCGGAGAAGTCGTTGAGCGAGTCCGCAAAGCGCATGCTCCCGTGGCTGGTCGCGGTGGCGTTCTTCATGGAATCGCTCGACACCACGATCTTGAACACGGCGCTCCCGGCGATGGCGGCCGCGCTGCACGTCGTGCCGCTCAGCATGAAGTCCGTGCTCACGAGCTACACGCTGAGCCTCGCGGTCTTCATCCCCGTGAGCGGTTGGGTCGCCGATCGATTCGGAACGCGCAGGGTCTTTTCTGCTGCGATAGGCATCTTTACCCTCGGCTCGCTCCTCTGCGGCCTCTCCAGCAACATTCACGTCCTCGTAGCTTGCCGCATTCTCCAGGGATGCGGCGGGGCAATGATGGTTCCCGTGGGCAGGCTGACCATGGTTCATGCCTTCGCTCGATCGGAGCTCGTACGGGCCATGAGCTTCGTCGCCATTCCCGGCCTCGTAGGTCCGATGATTGGTCCCTTGGCCGGAGGACTCATCGTGGGACTTTTTCACTGGCGCGTGATCTTCTTCGTGAACCTACCGATCGGGGCCGCCGGGCTCTTCCTCGTCTTTCGCCATCTTCCCGACTACCGCGCCGCGAAGACCGACCCACTCGACTGGGTGGGGCTCGTCCTGTTCGGGTCCGGCGTCGCGCTGCTTTCGTACGTCCTGGAGGTCTTCGGCGAGCACACCCTACGCGGGGCGCAGATCATCGGCCTTTCCGCCCTGGCGGTCGCGCTCCTTCTTGGCTACGGCCGGCACGCGGTCCGATCGGCGCACCCCTTGCTGCGGCTCGGACTCTTTCGCATCCGTACGCTCCGCATCGCGGTCACAGGCAGCTTCGCCACCCGCATCGGGGTCGGTGGAATGCCGTTCTTGCTTCCGCTTCTCTACCAGGTCGGCCTCGGATACTCGGCAATCCAATCCGGGCTCCTCATCTTGCCTCAGTCGGTCGCCGCAATCAGTCTGAAGGCGAGCATGCCGCGGATCCTGACCCGGTTCGGCTACCGGCGCGTTCTGGTCGCGAACACAATCTCGCTCGGTTTGCTCATCGCGCTCTTCGCCACGACCGGACCGCTCACGTCCGTCGGGGTCATCGCGCTCCAAGCCTTGGCCTTTGGGTTTCTCTCGTCTTTGCAGTTCACTTGCATGAACACGCTCGTCTATGCCGACGTAGAGCAGCCGGACGAAAGCATGGCGAGCACCATTGCCAGCACGATGCAGCAAATGTCGATGAGCTTCGGGGTGGCCGCTGCCTCGCTGACCACCGCGCTCTTCATACCGGACCGATTCCGCTCCAATCCGGCCGAGATGATCCACGGCATCCACCTCGCGTTCCTCTTGCTGGGCGGCCTGACGGTCGTATCGGCTTGCGTCTTTGGCGAGCTGCGAGCAGAAGACGGCGATAGCGTGAGCCGGCACCAATCGGCGCCCTCTACGGGCTGAGGGCCAGGAGTTGAACCATACGGCCGGCCTGGCCGAGCCGCAGCGGCTGGTGCACCGGCACCCGCCCGCCATTTCCGCGGGACAGCGACGCGACGCACTGCTTGAAGCGCCGCATCGAAAATGGCTTGCACAAGAACGCGTTTCCTCCGGCCTCCTCTGCGTGCGCCTTGTCCGCGCAACTTCCGTATTCGCTCGTCATGAGAATGGGCAGCTTGGCCAACCCGAGAGGGCCGCGAATGTGCTCGCAGAGCTCATAACCGGATTTGTTGGGGAGTCCGACGTCGATGCAGACGACGTGAGGCTCGATTCCAGCGAGGTGACGGAGCGCGCCGTCGTAGTGGCTCGCCGATAGGACCTGAAAGTCCATGCCGGCGAGTTCCCTGCTCATCGCTCGCTGCAGCTGTGGGTCGTCCTCGACGATGAGCGCGGTGCGTCGCGGGACCCCCAGAGACCCTTTCCATGATGACATTTCGATTCGCATGCCGTTTGTCCTATTCAATTGCCGCGCCAACGACCTTTCTCGGTCGGCGAGAGGCTGCTGCGAACGTCTCCCGTTTCCGCGCAGTTTCTGGGGCCGCGCCGCCGACTGGGAGCGCCGTTCGAGAGGGTCGATCGAACGCGAACACCGCGTTTTCCGCCGGTGGCGGCGCCGCCGAGAAGCGAACCCCTACGCTAGAGCTCTCTCTCGCGCCTTCATTTCGCAAAAGCAAAGCGAGAATGGCAAGCATCGGTGCTTTGCAAAGCGCGTTTTGCGAGCATTCGCGGCCAGGCGCGCCGGGCACGAGAGGTGCAGACCGTCGGCGGTGGAGGCGGAGTGATCCCACCTGACCGAGGCGGAGGGGAGCGGTTGCCGATCACACCCGACGACTTGCACGCGGGCAAGTCGATTGGCGTGCCGTCTACGGAGAATCAGCTCGCCACGCTGGCGGTGAAGGCGTTCCGAGCAAGGCAACACGAAGGGATGGATCGACACCAACGGTTCGTCGAACGGCTCAACCTCGCCCTCGGGCGGGCCCTCAGCATCTATTTCATGCTCGCGGGTGCCTTGGCTTGGGTCGCGCTCAACCTCGCCGCGCCGGCCCTCTCATGGCCCGTCTTGGATCCACCCCCCTTCAATCGCATGCAGGGAGTGGTCGGCCTCGCCGCCCTCCTCATGACGACGATGGTGCTCACGACGCAGAACCGGCAGGCGAGGGACGCCGAGCAACGGTCCCACCTGGACCTGCAAGTGAACCTCCTCGCCGAGCAGAAGGTCGCCAAGCTAATCGCTCTCATCGAGGAGCTTCGACGCGATCTGCCGAATGTGCTCGACCGAAAGGATCCCCTGGCCGACGCAATGTCGAATGCGGTCGATCCCGGAGCCGTTATCGAGGAGCTTTCGGAGGACGTAGAGAAGCAGTAGGGTGTGGCAGTCTGGGGGGAGCATGCACGAGTCGAGCGACTATCTGCAGGCCGAGCGACGGATCCACGCGCTGTTTGACGATGCGCCGATCGCGATCGCCGTCACTGGCCCGGACGGATCGTGGCGGCGGTTCAATGCGACGTTCGCCGCACTGCTCGGGTACTCCGCGGAGGAGCTCGGAGCCACGTCCCTTTTCGCGCTCACGCACCCCGACGATCTCGCGGCGATGCGCGAAGGCTTTCGCTCCTTGCTAGCCGGTGACCGCGAGAGCATAGCGATCGAGAAGCGCTTTCGCGCCAAGAACAACGGCTACGTGTCGCTGTCCGTCACGACGAGGATTCACACCGACTCGGTTGGCGGGACGCAGGAGTTCACTTCGTACGCCTTCGGAGTCACGGACCGTGAGAAAGGCGACCTCGCGCTGAGAGCTTCCGAAAGAAAATACCGCCGCCTGTTTGAAGCCGCGCAGGACGGCATTCTGATCCTCGATGCAGGAACAGGGCGTGTGGTCGATTCCAACCCGTTCATGACGAAATTGACGGGCTACCGGCGCGACGAATTCCTGGGAAAGCACATTTGGGAGCTCGGACCCTTCGTGGACGCCGCCGCCTCCAAGACGTCGTTCGCGGAACTCCAGGCCAACGACTACGTTCGCTACGACGATCTCCCGCTGAAGACGCGCGATGGGTGCGAAGTCGCCGTCGAGTTCGTCAGCAACATCTACCTCGTCGAGGACCAGCGGGTCATCCAGTGCAACGTCCGGGACATCACGGCGCGCAAAACGGTCGAGGACACGCTGAAGCTGCGCGACCGAGCAATAGCGGCGGTTTCCCAAGGAATCATCGTCACGGACTCTACGAAGCCCGACGACCCGATCGTCTACGCGAGCCCTGGCTTCGCTCAGTTGACGGGCTACGCGTGTGAAGAGGTCATGGGCCGCAACTGCCGCTTCCTGGCGGGCGCGGGCACTGCGCCGGAGCCGCGAACGACGCTGCAGCGCGCAATTCGAGAAGGACTGTCTTGCACCGTAGAATTGCTCAATTTTCGGAAGAACGGCACGTCCTTCTGGAACAGCGTCGCCATCTCACCGATAAAGGACGACGGCGGTCGACTGACGCACTTCGTCGGCGTGCAGACGGACGTCACCGCGCGTCGGCAGTTGGAGTCTCAGTTTCTTCAGGCGCAGAAGATGGAGGCGGTCGGGCGACTCGCGGGCGGCGTCGCACACGATTTCAACAATCTCCTGTCCGTGATCCTCAGCTACGCGGAACTCATCGGGGGCGATCTCCGGCCCGACGATCCCAGTCGTCCCGACATCGATGAGATTCGCAAGGCGGCGGTCCGGGCGACGGATCTCACGAGGCAGCTTCTCGCGTTCAGCCGTCAACAAGTCCTGGAAACAAAAGTGCTGAACCTGAACGAGACCGTCGCGGGGATGGAGAAGATGCTTGGTCGCCTGCTCGGCGCCGACGTCGTCGTCACGACGCTCCCGGCCGAGGGGCTCTGGAACGTCAAGGCGGACCCCGGCCAGATCGAGCAGATCATCATGAACCTCGCCGTCAACGCGCGCGACGCGATGCCTCGAGGCGGCAAGTTGACCATCGAGACATCGAACGTCGAGCTCGACGAGAAATACGCGGGCGCTCACCACGAGGTCCAAGTCGGGTCGTACGTGCTGCTCGCCATGACCGATACCGGCGTCGGGATGAACGCGGAGACCTCGGCGCGGATCTTCGAACCGTTTTTCACGACGAAGGAGGCTAGAAAGGGGACGGGCTTGGGTCTCAGCACCGTATTCGGGATCGTCAAGCAGAGCGGCGGACACGTTTTCGTCTACAGCGAGCCGGGGAAAGGCAGCACCTTCAGGATCTACTTGCCGAGAGTCCTCGCGGCCTTATCGACTCAGTCCTCCCTTCCACCGATGGAAGGGCGGGACGTCGAGACCGGTACGGTCCTCCTCGTCGAGGACGAAGAGCAGGTGCGGGTCATTGCGCGGAACATCCTCCGAAGGCAGGGCTACGTCGTCCTCGACGCTTCAAACGGTGGGGAAGCACTTCTCATCTGCGAGCAACACGGCGGCAACATCGACCTCTTGTTGACCGACCTCGTTCTTCCCCGAATGGGCGGAAGGCAGCTCGCCGAACGCCTCGCAGTCGTTCGACCGAACATGAAGGTACTTTACATGTCCGGCTATGCAAACGATGCGGTCCTCCAACATGGAGGCGTCGACTCCGGTGTTGCGTTCCTTCAGAAGCCGTTCACTCCCACTTCGATGAGGCGAAAGGTGCGCCAAGCGCTCCGCAGAAGTCCGGAATAGGGCGCGACATACCGGCTCGACCTTGCCGCAGCACCGCGCCGTCGAGCGGAGAAAGCGCGCCGTGCACGGTCACTCGAAACGCAGGGCGTCGATCGGGTCCATGCGGGCGGCCTTGCGCGCCGGGTAGAACCCAAAAACGACACCTATGGCCATCGAGATTCCAAAGGCGACGACGATCCAGAACGGCGTGAGGACGAAAGGCCATCCCATCGCGGAAGCGAGCGCCAACGAGCCCCCTATCCCCAGCGCGATCCCGATGAGACCCCCGGCCGCCGAGAGGACCACGGCCTCGACCAGGAACTGGAGTAGCACCTTGTTCTCGCTGGCGCCGATGGCCAGACGGATCCCGATCTCGCGTGTCCGCTCCGTGACCGACACGAGCATGATGTTCATGATCCCGATTCCGCCGACCAAGAGCGACACCGCAGCCACGTTGCGGAGCATGCCGGTCTGGGCGTCGGCCGCGTGCTCCTGGGTCGCGGCGAGATCGGCAAGGTTGCGGACAGTGAAGTCGTCCAGTTCGCCGTCAGGCTCACGATGTTGTTGCCGAAGAATGCCGCTGACCTGCGCCTGCGCATGCGATACCTCGTCGGGCGAGACGGCGGAGACCAAGATGCTTCCGACGTGAATGCGATCCTGGCTCATCATTCGGGACTTGAACGTCACCCAGGGCATCACGACGAGGTCGTCCTGGTCTTGACCCTGCGAAGACTGCCCTTTGCTGGCCAGCAGCCCGACGACCTCACAAGGCATCCCGCGCACCCGGACGACCCTGCCCACGGGATCCCCCTCACCGAAGAGCTGCGTCGCCACCGTCTGCCCGACGACGCAGACCTTGGCTCCCGCGTCGGACTCGCTGCTGTTGAAGAGCCGCCCCCTCCCGATCGTCCACTCGCGGATGGCGAAGAAGTCGGGCGTGGAGCCGTACACGGTCGTCAGCCAGTTCTGGTTGTCGAGCACGACTTGGACCACCGTCCGATCGATGGGCGCGGCGTAGCGGGTCGCGCTCGATTCCTTGACGATCGCCAGCAGGTCCGAATGCGTCAGCGGCTTTCCGGTGCCGGGGCCGCCGCGCGCCCCGCCCAGCGTGCTCGATCCCGGAAGGACGATGAGCAGGTTGGTTCCAAGCGTCGCGAGCTGCGCTTCGAGGACTGCTTTGGAGCCCTCGCCGGAAGCGACCGTCACGATGAGCGCTCCGACGCCGATGATGACGCCGAGAGACGTGAGGAGAGAGCGCATCCGATTGCGCCCGAGCGCGGCGAACGCGAGCGGAAGAATGGACCCGATCGCGCTCACGCTGCCGCCCTGTCGGGCATGGCCGCGAGATCGGCCGCCGCGTCACGAGGAGATTGCTTGTCATCCGAGATGATGCGCCCGTCGCGGACGAGGATGCGCCGGTCGGTGTACGCCGCGATGTCCGGCTCGTGGGTGACGATGACGACCGTAATTCCAGACCGGTGGAGCGACTGGAGCACGACCATCACTTCGACCGATGTGCGCGTGTCGAGCGCGCCCGTCGGCTCGTCGGCGAAGATCAGTCGAGGCCCGTTCACGAGTGCTCGCGCGATGGCGACGCGCTGCTGCTCCCCACCGGAGAGCTGCGCGGGGGTGTGGTTCTCGCGGCCTGCGAGCCCGACACGAGCCAGCGCCTCCTTGGCTCGTCGCACGCGCTCCACCGGACGCACTTCGGCGTAGACCAGCGGAAGGGCGACGTTGTCGAGCGCGCTCGTGCGCGCAATGAGCTGAAACCCTTGGAACACGAAGCCGAACGCCGATAGTCGAAGCGCCGAGAGCTCCCGCTTCTGAAGTTTGGCGACCTCGCGCCCCTCGAGGAGATAACTGCCGCTCGTGGGTCGGTCCAGGCACCCGAGCACGTTCATCAGTGTCGATTTCCCCGAGCCGGACGGCCCCATGATGGCAAGCATCTCGCCCCTGTCGACCGTCAACGACACGCCCACGAGCGCGTGAACCTCGATCTCGCCCGTTCGGTACGTCTTCGTGATGTCCACGAGCCGGATGATCGGTTCAGGGCCCATGGGCAGAAGCTCCACCGGAGGCTCCTCCTTTGTTCGCGCTCCTTGCGACGTCGACAATCACGTCACGGCCCAGCGCCAGGCCCTCCACCTCGGTCATGTTGCCGTCGGTCACGCCGATCTTGATGGGAACGCGCTTCGCGAGGCTCCCCTGCGGAACATAGACCGCCGCACCCTGCGGTCTGCCCGACGACCCGCCGTTCGCCGCCACCATCGCGGGGCGGAAGCGCAGCGCCTCGTTCGGAACCGCTAGAACCCTGGTCCTGTGCACGATCAAGATCGTCACGTTGGCCGTCATCCCCGGGCGGAGCTTCTCCTCGGGATTGTCGACATTGAGGACGACGTCATACGTCACCACGTTGGACAGCGTCGCGGGTGCGTTCCGAACCTGCCACACCACCGCGCGAAAGCTCTGATCGCCGAACGCGTCGACCGTGAACGCCGCCTCTTGGTCTGCGCGCACGCCGCCGATGTCGGCCTCGTCGACAGCGGCGTGGACCTGCATTTTGGTCATGTCCTGGGCGATCGTGAACAGCGTCGGAGCCGTAAGGGTCGACGCCACGGCTTGCCCGATATCGATATTCCGCGAGATGACGGTCCCCGTCACGGGTGCGCGGACGATCGAATGTTCCAGATCCAGCTTGGCGTGGTCGAGCTGTGCTCGCGCGAGCGCGATCTGCGCCAGGCTCCCGCGCGAAAGCCCGGCGCTCTGACCGAAGATCGCCTCGGCGGCGTCGAGGTCGGCGGTGCTTGCCAGAGACTGGCGCTCGAGAGTCCGCTCGCGGTCGCGCGCGACTCTGGCGCCGAGCGCCGTCGCTTGCGCGCTCGTGAGGCCAGCCTCAGCCTCCGCGAGCTGTGCGGTCGCGAGCGCCACCGCGTTCTGGAACAGCGCCGGATCGAGCTCGACCATTATCTCTCCGGCCTTCACCTTGGAGTTGAAGTCGGCGTGAAGTTTCCAGACGATCCCGGACACCTGGGCACCCACGGGCGACGTGATGACAGGCTGCACGGTACCTGTGGCGGTTACGCTCTGGGTGATGTCAGCCAGCCCCACCGGCACGGTGCGGAATGCCGAAGCCGCGGGATGAGCCCGGCGGTACCACACCGCGGTCGCTGCAATCGCTCCCACGAGGAGTGCGAGAGCGAGCACGGCAACGGTCGGCTTTCGATATCGCCGGGCCGAAGACGCCGACGGCGGTCGGACGGTCGCTTCGGATCCGTGCGGCGTCAGAGGCGGGAGCGGCGTGAATGCGATTTGGCTCATTTCTTTCGCCCGAAATCCTCGACCGAGTCGGTCGCGAACCGCGCCGGCATCCGGCGCTGCATGGCCCGCGCCACTGCAAATATCGATTGAACCCCGTCGGGGACGCGGGAAAAGCTGCGCACCGCCGATCGCCACGAGATCGCGTGCGATTCCATGGCGGTTCTTAGAAAGCGAACGATCGGCACGGGCATTCTCAGAAAAGGAAACGTTCGGACGCCGGCTTGGAGCTCGCGCGGCCGCTCTCGCTGAGCACGATCCGTGCATCAGCTTGCGGCGATGCGAGGTCGCAGTCGTGCGTTGGTTGTCGGGGCCGTGGTCTGCTGCCTTCTCCTCTGCGCCGTGCCCGAGGCCGCCCGCGCCTACACCGTGAAGAACATCTTCTCGAGGGGCTGCCACGAAGAGATCACGACGGCGGCGCTTCGGACGGTCCGAAGCGAGCTCGCAACCGCCGGCCCCCTTGCCGCGACGGCGGACGAGCAGGCGCTCATCGCCGACCTGCAGTTCATACCCGCCGGAGACATGTTGGACCTCGGAGGCGCCACGTTGCTCATCGCGGTCCGCGACAACGATCTCAAAGGTCGCAGCTCGGAGGACGTGACCCAGCTCGCCGCGGTACACGGAAACCCCGACGCTCAGCAGGAGCATTGCCTCCGGGCCCAAGACCAGGACGAGCCGACCGGCTCGGCATCGGCCGTCGCCGCTTGTCGTGCCTTCATACGCGGTACGATCTTGGAAGCGCTGAGCGGTCTCGACGCCGCAGGCAATCCCGATCCGTCCGTACGGACTTCGTTGGGCGTGCACTTGTCTCTTCGGGGGCACGTCGATGCGCCCCTCCCGACGTATTACGTAAAGATGGGGCAGGCGATTCACGCCATCGAAGACAGCTTCACGCACACCTTCCGCACTGCCGACGAAACGCAAATCACGGTCGTCCTCAATTGGATCGACAAAGTTGGTGGAACGCTGGTCGAGTCGCGCGACGGCCCCGCGCACGCGTCCGAGCTCGACCGATGCGACGATCCCGACGCACTGAGGACGACGAGGCGCACGCTCGCGATTGAGGCCGCCAGTGGCGTCCTCCGCGCGACGCTCGACCCGCAGAAGACGCCCGATCAGAAAATGGCCGCGGTGGACGCCGTACTCGACAGCTATTTGAGCTACTCGCCTGGCTGCACTTGGGCCAACGGGTGGTGTGACGCGCCCGAACGTCGCTATGCGGATACGGGCTGCGGATGTCACGTTGGCAAGAGCCCAGGCGGGTCCGGGGCGACGCTTTCCGGCTGCCTCGCTGCGGCATTCGCGCTGGCAAGGCGAAGTCGGCGCCGGAAACTCAGCATAGCGGCCGCCAGCCTCGTGGCCACGAGCGGGCTCCTTTTCGCGCCCGGGACCGCGCTGGCGCAATCGACGACGAGTCCCCCGGGGGCTCCGGGGCCCGCAACGGACCCTGCCGCGCCTGTGACGGCCACCACGACGACAATCCCCGCAGGGACTCCGGGCGCCCCTCCCACGGTCGAGACGACCACTCAAGCCCACGGAATGACCACGACGACCGTCACGACCCCCACCGTGGCGGACACGCATGCGCCGCCCGCGCCTACTCTCATCCCCGTGAAGGAGCCCGGCCCCTACGACCCGAACGCCACCGCCTGGGGCGCGTCTCTCACGGGGTCGGGGGCCATCGACAACCCGGCGCTCGCTGGCGCGCTCGGTGTGCGCCTCCATCTGAGCAAGCACTGGTCATTCGGTTTGGACGGAGAATGGAACCCCTGGCTTGCCTTGAACGGTACCACCGCCCACGCGGGCGCCATCGACGTATTCGGCTCGGCGATGCTTCGGTTTCCTCTGGCTTACGAGAACTTCAACCTGAGGACCACCGTCAGCCTGGGGGCTTCCTACTTGCTCACCAATCTCTATGGGGCGCCCTCCGGGAGCCTCGGACCGTACGCCGGGGTGAGCTTTCTCGGAGTGGAGTGGAAGCTCTCGCGAACCTTCTTCTTGGTGATCAATCCGCTCAACATCGCCCTGCCGATACCGCAGATCAAAGGGGTCCCCCTCTCTTATCCCCAGTACCGTTTCAGTCTGGGACTCGAAGTTTATCTGGGCTAAATAACCGCGGCGAAGTGACGTTGAGCCATGTCGCCTGCGCAAAGGACACCCCGTGCAGGATAACAAGAATCGCGAAATCCGACTGAAGCGCCGGCCGCAGGGAATGCCCTCTGCGGAAGACTTCGAGCTGATCGAAACGGCGCTGCCCGTGCCGCGCGATGGACAAGTGCTGGTTCGCAACAGTTATATGTCGGTGGATCCTTATATGCGGGGGCGCATGATCGATCAGAAGTCGTACGTCCCTCCCTTCCAAATCGGCGAGACCCTCACGGGCGGGGCCGTTGGGGAGATCGTCGCCTCGAACGTCGCCGGCCTCAAACCGGGCGACTTCGTTCAGAGCAACTACGGGTGGCGTGAGTGGTTCGTCGCCGGTGGAAACGAAGTACAGAAGATCGACGCCGACCTCGGTCCGGTCCAATCGTATTTGGGCGCGCTTGGGATGACCGGGTTGACCGCGTACGCAGGCCTTCTCAAGGTCGCGGAGCTGAAAGACGGCGAGCGAGTCTTCGTCTCGGCGGCCAGCGGCGCGGTCGGCTCCATCGTTTGCCAGATCGCGAAGACCAAGGGTTGCTACGTGGTTGGCTCGGTGGGTTCCGACGAGAAGGCCGCGTATCTGACCCAAGAGCTCGGGGTCGACAAGGCCGTCAACTACAAGACTGCGCCCGATTTGACGAAGGCCGTCGCTGCGGCGTCTCCCGAGGGAATCGACGTCTACTTCGAAAATGTCGGCGGCGCGCATCTTCAAGCCGCCATCGCCAACATGCGACCATTCGGGCGCATTGCCGCCTGCGGAATGATCGCCGAGTACAATGCCACCGAACCGTCACACGGACCGAACAATCTCATCAAGATCGTCGGGCTGAGGCTGACCATTCGCGGGTTCATCGTGGGCGATCACTTCGCTTTGCGACCGGACTTCCTGAGGGACATGGCGCACTGGATGAAGAGCGGGAAAATGAAGTGGCGCGATACCGTGGCCTTTGGTATCGAGAGCGCAGCACAGGCATTCATTGGCCTCTTCAACGGCGAACACATCGGCAAAATGCTGGTGCAGCTGGTCCCGGACGGAGCAACATCGGAGCGGGGAAGCGCCAGTCGGTGAAGCGCCCGCGCAACACGTTTTCGGACAAGGTGTCGAATGGATACGTCGTCGGGCAGTTCGAAAGAGAGGCTGCGAGCCATCGCTCGGCGTGTCATGCTCGAGCGGGGGTTTCTTCCGGACTTTTCTGCCGAGGCGTCGAATGAGGCACGGGCTCTCCAAGACAGCATCCCTGCTTCGACCGAAGAGATCCGCGATCTGCGCGAGCTTCTCTGGGCGTCGATCGACAACGACGACTCACGAGACCTCGACCAGCTGAGCGTCGCGCAGCCCCAAACCGGCGGCGCCACCAAGATCCTCGTCGCCATCGCAGACGTCGCAGCCACCGTGACGCGAGGGTCGGCGATAGACCAGCACGCCGCGACCAATACGACCTCGATCTACACGGCCGCTCAGACGTTTCCGATGCTCCCCGAGCGGCTCTCGACCGATCTCACGTCGCTCGGTCAAGGCATGGACAGACTGGCGGTCGTCCTGGAGATGACGGTGGCCGCCGACGGGCACATCGGAGACTCGGACGTGTACCGCGCGGTCGTGAGAAATCGGGCGAAGCTCGCCTACAACGCGCTTGCGGCGTGGCTCGACGGGAGGGCTGCCGTGCCGCCAAAGGTCGCGGCCGTCGCAGGCCTCGACGAGCAGCTGCGCCTTCAAAGTCGCGTGGCGCAGTCGATGCGGGCTGTTCGCCGCGAGCACGGCGCCCTGGCGCTCGAGACGATTCAGGCGCGGCCGATCTTCGAGGGCGACGTGCTCGCCGACCTTTTGCCCGACGAAAGCAACGTGGCCAAGCAGCTCATCGAGGACTTCATGATTGGCGCGAACGGGGTCACCGTTCGTTATTTGGCCAAGCAGGGCTTTCCGTCGCTGCGTCGCGTTCTGCGATCGCCGGAGCGCTGGACCCGCATCGTCGATCTCGCGGCCACGTTCGGCGACAAACTTCCTCCCGAGCCGAACGCGATCGCCCTGGAGGCATTTCTCGTGAAGCGCCGAGCGGCCGACGGCGTACGGTTCCCCGATCTTTCGCTCTCCGTCGTAAAGCTTCTCGGGCGAGGCGAATATGTCCTCGAGCTTCCAGGAGAGGCGGCGCCTGGTCACTTCGGGCTCGCCGTCAATGACTACACGCATTCGACCGCCCCGAATCGGCGCTTTCCCGATCTCATCACGCAGCGACTTCTGCACGCGGCGCTCGACCGGGCTCCCCTCCCGTATTCGGCGGACGAGTTGCGGACGTTGGCTCAGCGGTGCACGGAACAAGAGGACAGCGCGTCCAAAGTGGAACGGCAGGTCGCGAAGTCGGCGGGGGCACTCTTGCTCGTTTCGCGAATCGGTGAGCGATTCGATGGCATCGTGACGGGTTCATCGCAAAAAGGCACCTGGGTGCGAATTGCGCGGCCGGCCGTCGAAGGGAAGCTCGTTCGAGGGTTCGAGGGACTCGACGTCGGCGAAGCCGTCCAGGTGGAGCTCGTGAGCGCGGACGTCGATCGCGGCTTCATCGACTTTGCCAAGCGTTGAAGTTCAGGAGGGCTCGACGTCCTTCGGGCGCGGTCCTTGCTGGCAGTCGAGTCCCATGAGCCCTCACGAGACGCACCAGATTCATCCGCACACCCACGGTCCCGGTTGCGGTCACCCGATGGTGAGCCATGGAGGGCACCAAGACTTCGCACACGACGGTCACCTTCATCACGCCCACGAAGGCCACGTCGACGAGCATGCGATCGAGGTAAGCCCAGTAAACCCCAACGTCTGTACGCCGACCCACGCCTGCAGTCGGCACGCGGTCGACCACGCACATGGCGTCGGCTGCGGACATCATGCGCTTCCGCACGGAGACCACGTCGACTTCGTGGTCGACGGGCATCTGCATCACCCTTGCAGCGGCCACTGCGACGACCACGGCCCGGTGACGGTCACGTCCTAGCGCTTTGCCCCTCGCCGTCGGCGAGACGGTAGCGGATGGTCGCGGTTCGTGCGGCCTGGTTGATGCATGAGCGACGGACCATGAGTCACCTATGGGTCACGGTTTGTGACGCGGCAAAGGCTCGTATTTTCGAGCTCCGCCACGGCGATCCGTCCTGGCATGTCGTCGAGCTAGTAATGCACCCCGGTTCGAGAAGTAAGGCCAGCGGCCTCGTGGGCGACAGGTCCGGCAGCCGCTCCTCGGAGGGCGCGTCGGTGCACCACAACGCACTCGCGCCGGGCTCTTCGCCCAAAGAAAACGAGAAGGAGCACTTCGCCCATTCGCTGGTGATGACGCTCGACCAGGCCATGCGCGCGGCGCGGTTCGAGAAATGGATCCTGGTAGCGCCACCGCACTTCCTAGGTCTGATGAAGAAGGAGCTCACGGTCGAGCTCGAGAAGCACCTGGCGGCGACCGTCGACAAGGATCTCAATGATCTCGACGTCCACGCTTTGGCAGTGCGCCTGCGAGACGTGACGCAAATCGCGATGAGCGGGACCGCCGGCGTCCAGGAGAACCACCAAGCTCGCCGCTAGCGACAAGGCGAAGGACGTCGAAGACGTGCGCGCGAGCGGGGCGACGCGCATCACGAAAGCAGCGACGCATTCACGAAGAAAGGCGATAAAATCGAATGACATCCGCAAAAGAGACGCTTCATACGCTGAAGGAAATGCGCATGACCCCCACCGACCCGGCCCAGGACATCCGCTCGCGCAGAGTCGTGGATTCCGATGGCCAATCTCTCGGAAAGATCGACGGCCTGCTCGTCGACGACCAGGAGGAAAAGGTCCGCTTTCTCCGCGTGGAATTCGGCGGGTTTTTGGGAATCGGCGAGAAGAAGTCGCTGATTCCCGTCGAAGCCATCACGAAGATCGGCGACAAGGTGGTCACCGTCAACCAGACGCGCGAACGCGTAGTGGGCGCGC
>Ga0265316_10001099_pt1 | contig 29321 bp, 25 predicted proteins | sample 4522metaG_FD_202092 | JGI IMG/M metagenome (GOLD analysis project Ga0265316, IMG submission 202092) | Rhizosphere microbial communities from Carex aquatilis grown in University of Washington, Seatle, WA, United States - 4-5-22 metaG | ecosystem: Host-associated > Plants > Roots > Rhizosphere >...
CCTTTCGTCCGGAGACGCTGCCGGCCGCGCTGGCCGATCTGAAGGGCCGCCACGGCGTGTTGGAGGCCGTCATCCTCTCCACCTGCAACCGCGTCGAGATCACCGTCACGGCGGACGACCAGTCCGACCCGCAAGCCATCGTCGACGCCTTCCTGGCCGACCGCAAGGCCGTCCGCCCGGACGCCATCGCGCCGCACCTCTACCGGCACGAAGGCCGCGACGCCATCCATCACCTGTTCCGCGTGGCCGCCAGCCTGGATTCCATGGTGGTCGGCGAGCCCCAGATCCTGGGCCAGCTCAAGGCCGCCTACGCTTCCGCCAAGGATTGCGGCACGCTCTGCGGCTGGCTGGACGGCCTGCTGACGCGCGCGTTCGGCGTGGCCAAGCGGGTGCGCTCAGAGACGGGCGTGGGCCAGATGGCCGTCTCGGTGAGCTACGCCGCGGTGGAGCTGGCGCGCAAGATTTTCGGATCGCTCGCGGGCCGCACCATCATGATTGTGGGCGCGGGCAAGATGTCGGAGTTGGCAGCGCGCCACCTGCGGCGCTCCGGCGCCTCCCACGTGTTCGTCACCAACCGCACGCACGAGCGCGCCGTGGAAATGGCCGGCCTGTTCCAGGGCACGCCCGTGGAATACACACGGTTCGTGAGCATGCTGCCCGAAGTGGATATCGTGGTCACCAGCTCCGGCGCGCCGCACTACATCCTGCACAAGGAAGAGATGCAGCGCGTCATCGCCGCGCGCCGCAACAAGCCCATGTTCCTGATCGATATCGCGGTGCCGCGCAATATCGAGCCTTCGGTCAACGATATCGACAACGTCTACCTCTACGATATCGACGACCTCCAGGAGGTGGTGAACGCCAACCTGCGCGAGCGCATGAAGGAAGCCGAGCACGCCGAGGCGCTGGTGGCGGAGGAAGTGGAGCGCATGATGGCGCGGCTGAAAGTGGCCGAAGTCACGCCCACCATCGTCGGCCTGCAGGAACAGCTCGAGCAGATCCGCGCCGCGGAGCTCGACAAGATGCGCCGCAAGTGCGGCCCGCTCTCGCCCGAGATGGAGCAGGCCATCGACGCCATGACTCGTGCCATCATGAACAAAGTGGCGCACGGGCCCATTTCCGAGCTGCGCAACCACGCCGGCAATCCCGAGGGCGCCCACGTGGTGGCGGCCATCAGAAAGGCGTTCCACCTCCAGGATCGATGATGCTCGTCATTGCGTCGCGCGGTTCCCAACTCGCATTGTGGCAGGCCCGTTGGGTGGCCGCCCAGGTCACCGCACGCGGCCGCGAATGCCGCATAGAGATCGTCAAGACCACCGGCGACAAGATCACCGACGTTCCGCTGGCCAAAGTGGGAACCAAGGGCCTGTTCACGAAGGAGATCGAAGAAGCGCTGCTCGATGGGCGCGCCGACCTGGCTGTGCACAGCCTGAAAGATCTGCCCACCGAGCTGCCGGAAGGCCTGGTGCTGGCGGCCGTGCCGGAGCGCGAAGACCCGCGCGACGCGGTGGTGGGCCAGCGTCTGGCCGATCTGCCGCCGGGCGCCAAAGTGGGCACCAGCTCGCTGCGCCGCGCCGCGCAACTGCGGCAACTGCGGCCCGACGTGCTGGTGGAATCGGTGCGCGGCAATCTGGACACGCGCCTGCGCAAGCTGGACGAAGGGCAGTACGGCGCCATCCTGCTGGCTGCCGCGGGGCTGAAGCGGTTGGGCTGGGGCGACCGCATTGCCGAAATCCTCTCCGCGGACGTGATGTGCCCGGCCGTGGGGCAAGGCGCGCTGGCCGTGGAAACCCGTGCAGCCGGCGCCGGCTTCGACGCGGCCCAAAGCCTGGACCACGCCGCCACGCACGCCGCGGTCTTAGCCGAACGCGGCCTTCTGGGCGCGCTGGGCGGCGGATGCCAGGTACCCATCGGCGCCCACGCCACGGTGGACGGCGGGCGGCTGAAGCTGCTGGGCCTGGTGTCCTCGCCGGACGGTGTGGAAGTGGTGCGCGGCGAGACCGAAGGTTCGGTGAGCGAAGCCGCGAGCTTGGGCATCTCGCTGGGCAAGGAACTCCTGGCGCGCGGCGCGCGGCGGATTCTGGATGCGGTGTACAGCGCGGGAGGTGCAATTGAGTGAGGCGGAAAAACACAATCACCGTCCGGCTGCCGGAGGAACTGGCGAAATGGCTGGAGCTTGTTGCGCGCAAAACAGGTTTGCCTAAGGCCGGCATTGTTCGGGCGCAACTTGAGAAAGCCCGAAACTCCGCCAGGCGCCCGTTCCTTCGCTGGGCCGGTGCGATTGCCGGACCAAGCGACCTCTCGATGCGCAACGGCTTTCGTCGCGAGTGAAGGCGATTGCGCACGGTGGTTTCCGGGTCGCGTTCGCGAACCGCAGAGATTGCTATCATCCCATCCGGTTGGCGCAAGACCGCGTTTATGCGAAACTGCGGTCTAGTCCCCAAAATGCCCTATGCCCGGTAAAGTCTATCTCATCGGCGCAGGCCCCGGAGATCCGGAACTGCTCACCTGCAAAGGCCGCCGCATCCTGGAACAGGCCGATTCCATCCTCTTCGACCACCTCGCGCCCGCGGCCCTCCTGGACCTGTGCCCCGCGCACGCCGAGCGCCTCTATGTCGGCAAGAAGAAATCGGTCCACGCCTTCACGCAGGAGGAGATCTGCGCCATGCTCGTCGAGCGCGCGCGGCGCGGCCTCACCGTGGTGCGGCTCAAGGGCGGCGACCCGTTCATTTTCGGCCGCGGCGGAGAAGAGGCCGAAATGCTGGCCGATGCGGGCGTTGCCTGCGAATTGGTCCCCGGCATCACCTCCGCGCTGGGCATCGGCGCCTATACCGGAATTCCGCTTACCCACCGCGGCATCAGCACGTCCGTGAGCTTTGTGACCGGCCACACGGTGGGCGCCGTGGATTGGAAGACCGTCGGCCAGTCCGATACGCTGGTCATCTTCATGGGGATGTTTGCCTTCGCCGATATCGCCCGCGAGCTGATCGCCGCCGGCCGCTCGCCCGAAACGCCGGCCATCGCGGTGCGTTGGGCCACCCGGCCCGACCAGGAAACCATCGAGGGCACGCTGGCTTCCCTGCCCCAACTGATTGCCGATGGCGGCATGAAGCCTCCGGCCACTATCGTCGTCGGCGAAGTGGTGCGCCTGCGCCAGAAGCTGAGCTGGTTCGAGCGCCTGCCCTTGTTCGGCCGGCGCATCGTGACCACGCGCGCCAAGGGGCAAGCCGATGCGCTCACCACGCGCCTGCACGCGCTGGGCGCGGACGTGCTGGAAATGCCCACCATCGAGATCCAGCCCGCGGAGGACTACGGCCCGCTCGACCGCGCCCTGGCCGAGCTCGCCTCCTACGATTGGCTGATCTTCACCAGCGCCAACGGCGTGCGCTTCTTCCTGGAGCGCTTGGACCAGTCGGGGGTGGACCTTCGCGCGCTGCGCGCCCGCATCTGCGCCATCGGCCCGGCCACCCGCGCCGCCGTCGAAGCGCTGCATCTCAAGGTCGACCTGATGGGCACCGAGTATGTGGCCGAAGGTCTGTTGCAGGCCTTCGCGGCCCACGACCTCGCCGGCCGGCGCGTTTTGCTGCCGCGCGCGGCGGTGGCCCGCGACCTGGTGCCGGTGGAGCTGGCGCGGCGCGGTGCACAGGTCGACGTAGTGGAAGCCTATCGGACGGTGATGCCCGAGGACGCCGGCTCGCAAGCCACCCGCATCTTCCACGGCGCGCGCCATCCCGATTGCATCACCTTCACCAGCTCTTCCACGGTGCGGAATTTCGTGGCGCTGGCGGGCGCGGACGCGCTGGCGGGAGTGAAGGTGGCGTCGATCGGCCCGGTGACCACGGCCACCGCGCGCGGCCTGGGAATCGCGGTGGATGCCGAGGCGCGCGTGTTTACGGTCGATGGTCTTGCCGATGCCGTGCTCGGGTTGTACGCACAGACCTCCTGAGACTACCCCACGATCGCGCCGATGTCGAAAAGATACATCTGCCGGCCGTTGCCGCCGTGCGGAGAATCGATGACTACTTTCGTTCCGTCGGGGCTCGACCGGGGATGCAGATCGCAACGAAATTCGCCGTCGTACTCGGGCGGCGAATGGAAATGGCCCAGCGGCACGCGCCTGCCGGTTTGGACGTCGTACAAATAGGGATTTTGATTCCTCTGGGCGTCCGGATAAGTGTCGTTCAGAATCCAACGCTTATTGGGCAGGTAAGTGCAGTGGCCGTTGACCGTCATCACATCGGGGCCGATTACTTCCACCTTGTCGGTGCGGTCTTGGTAGAGGTAGAACTTATCGCCGTGCGAGGGATGCCGCGCCCAGGCGAGGATGTGTTGCGGATCGCGCCAGATAAAGTGAGACGTCTGGCCGTACGGGTCGACCACATACAGATCGGTCCCATCGGGATTGGAGGTGAACATACGAGTCAGAAAGGAGCTTTGTCCGGGCTGTTGCCAGCGGTGCAGGAAGATGAACCGTTTGCCGTCGGGAGCAACCAGTAAGTGATTGAACCAATGCTTGGCGCCTTTCATCTCGCCGTGTTCATTTGGAATGGCGGCGGCTTTGGAAATCGGGACGATCAGCTCGTGCTTCCCGGTGCTCAGATCCATGCGCCAGATACCGGCATTTTCCGGCGCATCCACGCTCCGGTTTGGATCGGGCACGCCATTGTAACCGTACCCCGGCCGGGTGTCGTGCAGGCGCCGGAAATCGGGGAAGACCGCCCAGCGGGCGTCCGGGCTGATCCCATAGATAGGCGCAGGCAGGCTCCGCTGCCGGCCCGACTGAACGTCGAGTATGTGAGATACGAAATGGTCCCCCTGGCGATCGTTGTAGATTACTTCAGTCCGCGAGCCCGGCAACCACTGCAACATACATCCCTGCTGCCAGCTCCAGGCGCAGCTACTGCCCAGGTTAGTCCACTTATCCCCGTTCTGTAAGTCGATCATGCCGAGCCGGACGCGATCCTCCGGCTCCGGGGTCCTATGCTGGAATTGAACCTCCATTCCGAGCACATAGCGGCTGGTGGGGTCGAACTCCAGCTTGTCGTAATAGCCGAACCAATGGAAGTTCGGGCCCCGGGTGAGCGCCCGCATGGGGGCCGTAGTCTCTTGCGCCCGCAGCATCAGCGGAGCCGCCGCCAGGCATTTCAGTACGTCACGTCGATGCATTGTCCATCACCGCTCCGCCCGCACCTGCCGCGGGCCGCCGCATTCTGTCTTCCTTCTTCTAACTTCTACCTTCCGCGTCCGCCCCGTCCCTCGCCGGTGCCGCGGGCCGCCGGCAGATCCTTGCGCGGCAGTTTCTCGGGCCGCGTAGCTGCCTGGTACACAAAGTAGGCCTCGACGATCGCCATCTGCTCCACGTCGGCCTGCTGCACGCGCTCGTAGGTGTCCATGTTGGTGTGGTGCGTGCGAGTGTCGTAGTCCATCGGGTCCTGGATGAACTGGAATCCCGGCAGACCCACGGCGTCAAAAGACTGGTGGTCGGTGCCGCCGGTGTTGGCGCTGGTGATGACGCCCTCGGTCAGATCCTTGATGGCGGCGAACCACTGCTCGAAGATCGGCCGTTCCATCTCGTTCCCCTGCAGATAAATGCCGCGGATCTTCCCGGTGCCGTTGTCGACATTGAAATAGCCCGCGAAGCCGTCGTGTTCTTTGGTGGTCTTCATGGTAGCGGGGTCGGCAAAGTGATCTTTGACATAAGCGGCCGAGCCGAGGAGTCCTTCTTCCTCGCCCCCCCAGAGCGCCATGCGCACGGTGCGGTCCATTTTCAGGTTGAGCGACTTCAAAATGCGCATCACTTCCATGGCAACCGTGGCGCCGGCCCCGTTGTCGGTAGCGCCGGTTCCCATGTGCCAGGAATCGAAGTGGCCGCCCACCATCACCAGTTCGTTGGGTTTGGTCACGCCGGGGATTTCGGCGATGACGTTGAACGATTCGGTGTTGCGGGTATCGAACTTCGTCTGGATGTTGAAGGAGAGCTTCACCGCCTCCTTGTGATCGAGCAGCCGCGCGATGCGGTTATAGTTTTCCGCCGTGACCGCGATCTGCGGCAGGTTCTTGGTGGGATCTCCGGTGCGCGGTGCGCCGTTATTGGCGGAGACCATGCCACTTTCTCCCCGTGCGGCCTGCGCCTGGATGGTCAGCAGGACGCCTTCATCCTTCCAGAACGTGGCCTGTCTTGCCGTGAGAGCCCGCTGCTCTTCCTCGGACAAGGCCGGCCCGCCCGCCGCCGGCTCGCCGCGGCCCCCGCGTCCGTCCCCGGCGCCGCCCGTGGGGAGCGCTTGGGGAATCAGGGCAGCCAGTTGGGCTTCGGTGTAGCGGGTGCCAGGCGGCGTATCCGGAAAAGCCAGATCCAGGGGCCCAGTACCCAGGAGGATGATCTTCCCCTGCAAGGTTCCGTGCAGCTTGTCCATCTCGGCCATGGTGGCGATACTGGGAGCCATCATGGCGTCGCCGGTCACTTTCCCGCCGGTGCTGCCGCTCCAAGCTTGCGGATAGCCAATGATGGGCATGAAGGTAGGTTCGATCATGGCGCCTTCGTACCCGGTCATCTCCCAACCAGGGATGGCCGCTCGGCCGCGGCCGCGGCCACGGCCCCCGGGACCGGACGCATCGTTGTTAGCATCGCCGGGAGAGGGCGCGGTGGCCCATTTCTCCAGTTGAACGTGGCTCAGGCCCCACTCATTGAGCTGTTTGACGGCCCATTCACCGGCCGCGCGGAATTGCGGCGAATTGGTCAGGCGCGGACCGTAGCGGTCGGTCAGGTTGTACAACGTCTCCATGATGGCTGGCGCGCCGGCGCGGCCGCCCCGGCCCCCGAAGGCATCGCCGATTTCCGCGGTTTTGATTCTGTGGATGACGTTCAGGTCGATCCGCTCCATCGGCTGCTGGGCGGCGAGCAGCACGGAAACCAGCGGAAGGAGCATGCGAGCGAACAGTGTTTTTCGTGACATAAGCAGATGACGTCCGAGCATAACAGACCGCGCCATGGTTCAGCGGAGCGGGAATCGCGGAGTGGGAATGGCGGAGCGGGGACGGCGCGCCGAATGGCGCACTGGGCAGTACCCGGTACGGCGGGGGCAAGCCGTACAACCCACGGCAATAGAACGCCACAGAACGTGCGCCCCTTCCCATCGCGGATTGGGACGAGTACAATGAAGGTATGGCCAGAGGTTGGGAAGGCAAGTCGATCGAGGCGCAGATCGAGTTGCCCAAGGTCGTTCATACTTCCAGACCAATGATAGCGCCGAGTTCTGAATCGCTCGAATTAATCCGCAAGAAGGAGACCATCCTTCTCTCCCGCACCAGGGTGGTGCGGGAATTGGGTACCGCGCAGAATCCGCGATACAAGGCTGTTTTGACCAAAGCCTTGGCGGATCTGGACGCGCAGTTGTCCACCTTCGCCACAGGTTAGCGAAAAACCCGACGTGGCCATTCTCTGGACTCGTCCGGGAAGGGCCGCGCTAGTTTCCTCCCTGCATTACCTAAGGCTGCCCGGCGCCTTCCGGCACCGGGCAGGTATTGTTCCTCGGCCCGATCGACGCGCATCCGGCAGCAGGCAGCGCATCCGGGCCGTAAGAGGCTCTATAACGTAAGCCTTGCCGCGGGCCGCGAGCGCACCCCGCGGCCTCACTCGCGCGCAGCCGGCCGCAGGCACTTGAGTCATGCCGAACACCGGCCGGCTCCGGGTCGTCCGCCTTGCGTGAGTAACTCTTTACAGGTTTTGAGTGCCGGTCCAAGTTACTGCCATCTCGAACGGAGTCGCGCCTTGCGCGGCGGACGTTACCTGCAAAGTGTGCCAGCCACGGACGGTCGTTTGAGTCTTGCCGTCATTGAGACGCAGGGGATTCCGCGACGGATCGAGCACGCCGAAGGTAAGGCCCGCGGCGCCGGGCGCCGGCGCCAGATCGAGAACCTCAACGAACCGGCGATCGGGTTCCTCATCGCCGGCGGGCCGCGCGGGCTCCGGAAGGACTAAAGAGCATGGTCCTGCCGGGTGGCGTAGTATATACTGTTACAACCCCGAGGCGGGGAGGAGGAGACGTTGCCCGACCCACCGAATTCCGACCTGATCCGGCAGATCACCGAGCACCCCTATTTCCAGAGCTTGGTCAAGGACCAGGTGCGCGAGCGCGTCAACGCGCAGTGGGATCAGACCCGCAAGGTCCTGGCGCCCGCCCTGGCGGTTCTGCTCGCAGCCGCTAGTTTTTACGGCTACACGTCCATTAGCGGGCTGAACGAGAAAAAGAAGGAACTCGGGGACAACGTTGACAAGAAGATCGCTGAGTTGAATGACGCCATCAAGCTGGTGAAAAGCCAGGCTGACAAAGTTGTCGATCAGGCCGGCAAAGTCGTTGACCAAGCCAGGGACGCCTCCGAAAAGGCACAGACCGCCACGACGCAGATCGGCCTTTCGAAGGAATTTGGGCAGTCCATTATCGACCAGCTAAGATTCTCCACCACCCAGGCGGAAAGCGCCATCGAGCGAACACACGACGAATTGAAGCAGGAGATGGGTGCATTCGATGCCAAGCAGACGGCGGAAACCGAGCGGGCCCGCCAACTCCTATCGACGCTCAACACCGAAGACTCAAACATGGCAGCGAGGAAAAAGGAACTGGACGAAACCGTTGCGAGCGCGAAGAGCGCATCCGAGAGCGCAGGCAAGGCCCGGAGCGGGCTGGAGTCCGAACAGGAGGCATTTCAGAGAGCAAACCTGGATTTACTTAAGGCTACCCAGGTGCAGTACTTGCTGATTCACTCGAACAGCAAGCGGCAGGTGACCGTTTATGCCGCGGCGAGGGCCGACGGCAACGAACCTGCGGACCGGAGCCCGGCACTACAAAAGTTCGATATCCAGTTCACGACCGGGCTGGTGCGGCCCGGCAAATCGGTCCGTATCTCCGTGCTCGCAGGAGCCGACGGGAAGGCGGGATCGGACTCGGATTATCCGCTCGATGAGGGAGTCAGGTCCCCGATCAAAGGGGTGCCGTTCGACTACGAGGTCGACTTCATTTATCACGCGACGATTCTGACGCACCACTTTGCAGTCATCCGGGTGATCCCGCACGAAGCGGTGTCGGAGAAGTAGTGGCTCGCTTGGCGCCCTTGTATCTGGCGGGCCGGCTCACGTCTTCAATAAAACAAATACTTCCGCCACTGCGCGTCGCCCTTGCCGAGCATGCGCATCAAGTGCCGGCTGGTGTGCAGACTGAAGGGACGCGGCAGGCGCGCCAGGCGCATCCCGGCTTCTTCCGGCGTGCGGTTTCCCTTGCGGTTGTTGCAGGGGTGGCAGCACGCCACCAGGTTCTCCCACGCCGTCTCGCCGGCGCGCGACCGCGGAATCACGTGGTCCAGCGTCAGTTCGGCCGAGGGCATCACGCGATGGCAATACTGGCAGGTGTAACGGTCGCGCATCAGAATGTTTTTGCGCGAGAGCGCCCGCGTCTGGTGCGGAATCCGCCGGTATTCGAGCAGGCGGATTACCGATGGCAGACGCACCAGGGCGCGCGCCGAATGAATCGCGTTGATGGATTCCTCTTCCGCCGCCGCAACGCCCTTCAGCACCAGCACCAGGGCTCGCCGCGCCGCGCAGATATTGATGGGCTCGTAGCTGGCATTCAACACCAGCACCGGCCTCTGTAGTCGATCGCTCCCCATTAGGAAACTGCCCCCTCTCCGATCTCCACCGGGTGACCCAAGCCGGCGTTCACGCGCCGGTCCACGCGCGCCACCGCCAGCAGCACCACGCGTGCCGCGCCCGCCTGCTTCAGCGCGCGGGCGCACGCCGCCGCCGTGGCGCCCGTGGTCATGACGTCGTCAATCAATAGAACACGCTGGCCCGCCAATGTTTCAGAGCCCGGCCGGCAGCGGAACGCCGCGGCCACATTGCTGCGCCTGCCGGTGTTGCTCAGCCCGGCCTGTGCCTGGGTGGCCCGCATGCGCCCGAGCGCGCGCACCAGCGGGAGCGCGCGGCGGCGCGCAATCTCCCGCGCCAGCAACTCCGATTGATTGAAGCCTCTTTGCCACTGTTTCCGCCAGTGTAGCGGAACCGGCGTCACCGCGTCGAGCCGCTCATCGAGCGGCAGCGCCGCCGCCAGCAATCCAGCCAGCGGCTGCCACAGGGTCCGGACCCCGCCGTACTTATACAAGTGGATGAGTTGGCGCAGCGTGCCTTCGTAGGAACCGAAACAATAGGCGGCGTCAAAGCCGCGCAAGCCGTTGCGGCACAGAGCGCAGCGGCCTTCGGAATCCAGCGGGAAGGCATTTAGAAACGGTGTCCGGCAACTGACGCAGAAAAACTCCGCGCTCAACGGCTGGGGATCCCGCAGACAGTTCCGGCAGACCGGAATGCGCGTGACCTCGTCGAGCGGACGCGCACAAATCCGGCAATCGTCAGGGAAGAAAAGGGAAAAAAGGGCGTGGGAGGCTGTTCGGACTACCGAATGACCGATGCTTGCGACCGCGGTTCGTCTGCTACTCGAGAAGACCCACCCCCGCCGAGCAACCATTGTATCCGATTTTGGGGGCGGGCGGACTGGCGAATGGAAACCGCCGCCCACGGGCTGCGCGGCCCTCCATGGTAAAATGGCTTCATCCGCCGCGGAGAGGTGGCAGAGCTGGTCTATCGCGCACGCCTCGAAAGCGTGAGAACCTTTACGGGTTCCGGGAGTTCGAATCTCCCCCTCTCCGCCACTCCACTCACCCCGCTGAGCTGTCTTTCACCCCTGGGCTGGCGATTCACGCCTCGGCACTCCTTTCCGCTTGAATCTACTGGAACCGTCGTCTGGCATCGCGCGTGCCTGAGGATCGCCCATGGAACCGTTCTTGCAACGCGGCATCGCGCTATTTAACCAAGGGGAGTATTTCCAGTGCCACGAAGTGCTGGAAGAGAGATGGGCTCCCGAGCGCGGCCCGCGCCGGCTTTTCCTGCAATCGCTGATTCACGTGGCGGTGGGCTTCCATCACGGACAGCGTGGCAACCCGGCGGGCGCAGTGCGGCAACTGCGCAAGGGTCTGCGCAAACTGGGCGCATATCTGCCTTTCTGGGAGTCCGTCGACACCGCGCGCCTCGACCGGGAAGTGCGGCTGGTCTTGGAGCAAATCGAAGCCGGCGAGACGGTTTCCACGTACCCGCAGATTCAAGTGCTGGTAGACTGAATCCGGGAGCGTATCTCATCCGGTGGTGGGCATGGTCTTCAAAACCACTGCGCGGCCCCAAAGCCGCTGATCGGTTCGACTCCGATACGTTCCCGCCAACCCGCCTCGACCTGCTTCCTTTACTTCGGAAAACAGCCGGATGTTCCCTAAATTCAACCTTACCGCAAGTGCCCGTTTCGGTTAGATTTATGGTGAATTCGAGGATCCTCGAGGCCTATGCGATGGTTTGGTTTCCTGTTCGCAGCCGTTCTGGCCAGCCAGTCGATGCCCTGCAACGTTTCCGCCGCGGGCGGAGACGGCCGGCCGGGCGCCGGCGAGACGCTGCCGCCGGTTTTACGGAAATACGAGCAAACTGACAATGTGGTAGTCCTCCTGCCAGGGCTCGCCCGCAATAAGGCTGCCGCGGCGGCGTCCGCAACGGCCGGTCCCCCGCCTCTTCCGGCCACCGAAGTCCGCCTGGCGCCTCCGCCGCCCGACCCGGACCGTCCCTGGCTGCGCCGTCCCAAGCGCGACTATCCCGCGGATTTCGAACGCGATAGCGCCGATTTCCTGGGCCGGCAGATCGGCATCTGGAGCCAAATCGAGGCCGAGGCTCTGCTGGGCGAACCCTCGCGCCAGCGGCCGGCTTTTGCGGACGACCAGACGGTGGATGGGCGGATCCTGGCCTTTGCCGACCCAACCGGGCGGTACGAAGCGCTGGAATTGGATTTCGACGGCGATACGGGCTTGGTCCGGACGGTGTTCGCGTATCCGTTCAACATGACGTGGCCGCAATGCCGGCGCGCATTCGGCAGTAACGTGACGGCCGCGGAGGCGAATAGGGGACGAAAGTTCTACTCGTACCTGGACCGGCGGCTCGACGTACTGGTGGAAGCCAACGGGAAAGTCGTTAGCCTGGGGCTGTACTGAGTCCGCGGATCAACAATTCCGAAACCGGCAACCGGCGTGTGGCGTTTAATAGGTAGGTTCAACAAGTGTGCCCGAATGGGCGTATAGTGTAGCTATAGAGGAGTCTGGACCATGAATCGTTGGAAACTGCCCTTAGCCGCCTTGGCCGCATTCAGTCTGCTGTCTCTGAATGCCGTAGCGCAGGACAACAAGACTGCTGCCGGGGCCGCGGCAACGCAAGCTCCCGCCGCCGACGCAGCCAAACCGGCCCCCGCTGTCGATGCGGCGACGCAAACTCCCGCCGCCGACGCGGCCGCGCAAGCTCCCGCCGATGACTCGGCCACCCAGGCTGCCGATCAGAAGCCGGACAAAAAGAAAAAGAAAGAGAAAGAAGCGACCCCCGACCAAAAGAAAAAAGATCCGGACGCAATCGGGAATCGCGACGTTGGAAAGGGCGTGAACTTCTATTCGATCGAGAAGGAAATCGCTCTGGGCAAGCAATTGGCGCAGGAAGTGGAGCGCCAGGCGAAGATCGTGGACGATCCGATCGTGGCCGAGTACGTCAACCGGATAGGCCAGAACCTGGTGCGCAACTCCGACGCCAAGGTGCCGTTCACTATCAAGGTGCTGGACACCGAGGAAGTCAATGCGTTTGCGCTGCCCGGCGGTTTCTTCTTTGTGAACTCCGGCTTGATTCTGAAGGCCGATTCGGAATCGGAGTTGGCCGGAGTGATGGCGCATGAGATCGCCCACGTGGCCGCGCGGCACGGCACCAAGCAAGCCACGAAAGGCGAGATGGCGCAAATCGGGATGATCGCCGCGTCCATCGCAATTCCTTTTGGCTGGACGGGTTACGCCATCCGGCAGGGCATGGGCCTGGCAATTCCTTTGGGCTTCCTGACTTTTAACCGCTCGATGGAGAGGGAGGCCGACTACCTCGGCTTGCAGTACATGTACAAGGCCGGCTACGATCCGACCGCGTTTGTGGACTTCTTCGAAAAGATCCAGACGCTGGAAAAAAGAAAGCCGGGGAGCATTTCCAAGGTTTTCTCGACCCACCCGATGACCGACGATCGCATCAAGGCTTCCCAGTTGGAGATTCAGCAGATCCTGACGCCCAAGCCGGAGTACGTGGTGAACACGTCGGAATTCAACGATGTAAAGGGCCGCCTGTCGATGCTGCACAACCGCCGCAAGACGACGCAGCAGGACGATCCAAGCCGTCCGCGCCTGCGCCGGGCGCCGGGCGCCAGCACCGGACCGGTGGACGCCGGTGACGACAGCAACAGCAAGACGCCGCCGGACACGGACGATCGCCCGACGCTGAAGCGGCGCGATGGCGGCAGCAGCGATTCCGGCAGCGGCGGCGGCGGGCAGTAGAAGCGGCGGCCGTCAGAACCCGGGACACCGATACTCGCGGCTGCTCAGCGTAGCGGCGCCACTCGATAAGCTCGGTTAAGCCGGGCCCACGATCCGGGCCTGACGCCACCAGCCTGGTCAATGGCGCTTCGCCCGGCGTCAGTGAATGAAGCCGAGCCGCCGGAGGGACGCGGCGGGTTCTGAGTCCTCGAATTTCGTCAACAGGGCCTTCTGGCGGCCGTTCTCAATCGCAACTCCCGTGGGGTAACCCTGGAAGCCGAAGACCTTCTGGAGGAGCTCGAAGTCGCCCGAGACCACGGCGTGGAGACCGGTCATTCGCAAAAACTCCGCGGCGTACTGCGGCTGCTCCACGGGAATCGCCACCACCTGGGTGTTGCCCCAGTGGAATTGCGCCATCCGCTTGGCGGCGTCGAAACAATGCGTGCACTGCGGATCGAAAAAGAAGAGTAGAATCTTGCCGGACTCTAGCGGGAACGGACGGCCATCCACCTGGATGGTCTGGGGCGCCTTGGTGCCTGTCTGCCGCGCCACATCGACACCGTAGGAAACCAGGGCGAAAACCAGCACCGCGCCCAGAATCAGCACGGCGGTGCGCAAGCTTTCGGGCGGCTTGGACCAGATTCCCGCCACGGCCGCGAGCAGCAGCATGAGGCCGTCGCCGATGAAGAAGGCCGGGCCCACCACGCGCTTCACCCAGGGGAAGCAACTGCAGTCCGCGCCGCGCAGGGCGGTGTAGTTGATGGCGAAGTAGAGCAGGAAGGCGACGAGCAGGAAGCCCGTGATGAGCGAGCCCCAGCGGCGGAAGCGCGGCACCAGGATCAGCACTGCGCCGACGGTTTCGGCGACACCGAAGGCCAGCGCGGCGAACAGGCTGAGGGATTCCGGTACGCGGGCTTGCGCCATGCGGAGGGCGGCCGCGGGGGCGTCGGTGATCTTCCAGAGGCCGGACACCAGAAACAGGAAGGCAACCAGCACCGCGGCGATCCAGCTCAGCGCCGTTTTCCAACCGGGCAGCTCCAATGGCGAGAGCCGTGGACGCGGCTGTGCCATACTGTCGTTCATGGCCCTATTGTAGCCGTTTGGGCGGACAGGAGGGCCCGCCGGAAGGTTCCGCTGGAAGGTTCCCGCTCCTTATGATGGCGTTTGCCTGGATGGTTCTATTGGCCGCGTCGCCGCGCAGTGAAGTGGTGGACGAGGTCCACCAGATTCCCGCCGGTGACTGGAAATTCAAAGAGATCCATCTCCGCCAGGAGCCTGCGCGCATTTCCGCGAGCTACGAAGTGCTGGAGGGCTCGACGAAAGTGCGGCTGGCGTTGATGCCGCGCGAGGACCTGGAACGGATGAGTGAGGATCTGCCCGGCAGCATCGCCGCGACCGGCCAGGGGCGAAGCGGGTTTTTCGCGGACAGGATCCGCCGCCGCGGCGATTACGTGGTGGTGTTGGACAACCAGGACGGGAAGCAGGCGTCGACGGTGCACTTGCGCGTGTGGCTGGATTTCGCGCCCGGTCGCGGCACCGAGGCGAAGAGCCTCTCTCCCCAGCGGCAGCTCACCGTGGTGGCGATCAGCCTCGCGGTATTCTTCGGGATCGTCACGTTTTCGGCGCGGCGGCTGTGGCACGCGGTGAAGAGTTGACGCGCCGGCGCCCGCGTTTTCTCAGGAAGCTTTCTTGAGCGTCCACTCGATGGTCTGGCCGCCACCGCCGCCGAATCCCGAAAAGTCCACGGTGAGTTTGATGGTGTCGCCGCTGACCTTGCCCTTGTAATTGAGCTTCATCTCGTTATCCTGAAACTTCGCGGTGACGGTGAACGAGATGTTGTCGCCATCGATCTTGCCATCCGTGATGGCGGACGTTCCCATCATCTCGCTGGTGGTTTCGCCGGTGAGCTTGCTGCCATCCACTTTGAACACGAAGGTTCGCGCGATGGCGTTGCCCTGCATTTCCGCGGTGCCTTTCCAAGTGCCGCTGATGTCCGCGGCGGATGCGACGGCGGCGAAGGCTGCCGCCACGATGACTAGCCACTTCATGATTTACGATCCTCCTGGAATTGGGATTTCGACAACTACTGTGAGCGATTTGGAAGCCGGCGTCAAGGGGCGCGAGCGGGCGAGCGGGGCGAAGCGGCGGCGGCAACTGGGCCGCGAAAACCCGGACCCCAGCCCCGGCCCTCGAACCCAGGCTCCGGCCCCCAGCCCTCGAGCCCAGGCTCCGGCCCCCAGCCCTCGAGCCCAGGCTCCGGCCCGGCGTGGCCGCGCCCCATGTTAGAATTCCAAGGTCACGAAAATGGCATATCGTCTCATAGTGCAATGCTTTGCGGTCACCATAAGTTTGGCCGCCTGCCTGTTGCCGGGCGCGGCGCAAACGCCGGCTCCCGGACGCAGCGAGCCATCCTTTCAACAACCGTCGCTGGCTCCCGGCGTGGATTACGTGGTGCCCACCGAGGCCGAGGTCAAAGCCACTCTGGACCGTATCCGCGACTATTTTGTGCGCTCCACGCCGTACCGTATTATCGATACCCAGACCGGCCAGACTATTACCGATTTCTCGCAGCCCACTAAGACCGCCGGCGTGGACAACCGCTCCGGCCAGTTTAACGATTGGGATTATCCCATGGGCGTGGTGCTCGCCGGCATGTTACAAATCGCGGATGTTACCGGCGATACCAGCTTTCGCGACTATACCTTCAAGAACTTCGACTTTATCTTCGATCACTTAGATTACTTCAGGAAACAGGACGCCCAGTTCGGTGCGCAATCGTATGGTTTCCGCCGCCTGCTCCACCCGGCGGCGCTGGACGATTGCGGCGCTATCGGCGCGGCTCTCATCAAGGCGTACTCCGCCCGACCGGACACGCGCTATCGCGCCATTATCGACTTAGTAGCCGACTATATCTCGCACCGGCAGATGCGCCTGCCCGACGGCACGCTGGCGCGCGCGCGTCCGCAGCCGGTGTCGCTATGGATCGACGACTCTTATATGAGCATTCCGTTTCTGGCGCAGATGGGCAAGCTGACCGGCGATCGCGCCTACTATGACGACGGCGTGCGCCAGGCGATCGGGATGGCTGAGCGGCTGCAGGACCCCGCCACCGGCCTCTACGACCACGCATGGTACGAAAACACCGCCGGCTACGATCCCAGATTCTTCTGGGGCCGCGGCGCCGGATGGGGCGTGATGGCGGTGGCCGAACTGCTCAGCGTCCTGCCCGAAGACCACCCCCAGCGTGGCCGAGTGCTGGAGATTTTCCGGCGCGGAGTACGCGGGGCCGCGGAAACGCAAAGCGGCAACGGCCTGTGGCACCAGTTGCTGGACAAGACCGACAGCTACCTGGAAACCTCCGCCTCGGCGATGTTCACCTTCGCCATCGCGCGCGGCGTCAACCGCGGCTGGCTCTCTCCGGTCTATGCCCCGGTGGCCCAGGCAGGCTGGCAGGCGCTGGCCAAGCGCGTGCGCTCCGACGGCCGCATCGAGGGCATCTGCGTGAGCACGACCGCCGCTTACGACGCCGTCTACTATTACAACCGGCCCACCGACCTCGGCGCCATGCAAGGTTACGGTCCGGTGCTGATGGCCGGGGCGGAGGTCATCGCCATGCTGCGGACGTTCGACATCGAGCGCAGCCTGAACACGTTCCATTACCGCACGAAGAAGGAATAACCAATGCGTATTTCATTGTTCGCCATCGTAGGCGCCCTGACGGGGGGAGTTGGGCGGGATGCCGGACGAGACGTCGCCGGGGCTGCCGGGCGAGACGCTGGCTGGTTCGTGGGCCACGGGTCTGGGCGAGACGCCGGCTGGGGTGCTGAGCGCTGCGCTGGCTGGTTCGCTGGCCACGGGTCTGGGCGCGATCCCGGGCGCGGCGCGAGCTGGCGCGGCGCGCGAAGTGCAGGCCGGAGCGCTGGCCGGGATGTCGAGCAAGGCGCTGCCTGGTTCGCTGACCGGGGCGCTGAGCGGGACACGGGCTGGGGCCGCGCGCGAGGTGATGGCTGGTTCGTAGGCCGAAGGTCTGGGCGCGATGCCGGGCGAGACGCTGGCAGGGGCGGCGCCGCGCGAGGCGCCGCTCAGCGCCTGGCGGGCGCGGCGCTGGCTGGCGCGCTGGCCGCAGGCCTGGGCGCGATGCCGGGCGCGGCGCTGGCCGCTGGGCCGGGCGCCGCGGTTACCGTCCGCAACCCCATCGGCGTGGCGCGGCGGAGCGAGACCATCGCGCTGGACGCCGGCCAATTGCGCACGCTGCTGGCGGTGGACGATGTCCGCAAGGTCCACGTGCGCGCCGAGGGTTCGGATAAAGACCTGCTGGTCCAAGCCGTGGATACCAACGACGACGGGAAGTTCGAGCAGTTCCTGTTTCAGGCCGATCTTGCGCCCCGCGAGACGCGCGTCTTTCTGCTGACCGTCGGCGAACGGCAGATCGCGAGCGCCGCCGACTACAAGACGTACGGCCGGTTCGTGCGCGAACGGCGCGACGATTTCGCCTGGGAGAACGACCGCATCGCGCACCGCATGTACGGCAAGGAACTGGAGACCTGGCCGCAGGAGCCGCTCACCAGCAGCTCGGTGGACGTCTGGACCAAGCGCGTGCGCGGCCTGGTGATCAACAACTGGTACATGGTGGACGACTATCACCGCGAGCACGGCGAAGGCGGCGACTTCTATTCCGCCGGCAAGACTCGCGGCGATGGCGGCACGGGGCTGTGGGTGGACGGCAAACTGGACCCATCGGCCAATTTCCGCGATTCGCGGGTGTACGCCGTGGGGCCGATCCGCGTCCTGTTCGAGCTCACCTACGAGGGCTGGAACGCCGGCGGCGTGCGCGTCTCCGAGAAGAAGCGCGTCTCGCTCGATGCCGGCCAAAACCTGGACCGCTTCGAGAGCAGTTACACCATAGAGGGCAGCGTCAGTAACCTGGCGCACGCCGTGGGCATCCGCAAACTGAGCGGCACCCGGATGCAGGCCGACAAGGAGCGCGGCATTCTGCGCACGTGGGAGTCCGTCAAGGACGAAGGGGAGTTAGGCCAGGCCGTGATTGTGGACCCCGCGGTTATGAAAGACTTAGCGGAAGATGATCTGAACTATCTGGCACTTACTAAGATTGTGGCCGGCGCGCCTTGTGTCTCTTACTCCGGTTTCGCTTCCACCCCGCTCGGCGATTTCAAAACTGTAGCCGACTGGGACCGTTACCTGGCCGATTTCGCCGCGCGGCTGCGCGCTCCGGTTGAGGTGAAAGTGGAGAAGCGGTGAGCCGCACCGCCGCCAGCAGAATCAGAAACGAGACGGCGGCCGCGGGGTAGCCGTGCGCGCCGGAGTTCTCGATCCACCGGCAAACCGGCGGGACGCCGACCACACAGGCAACCAGAATCAGAAGGGCTCTTACCACCACTCAACAGTAATCCGATGAGGGCGCGCCATAAAGGTCTGCGAGTACTGGCGCAGTGCCAGTACCTTTCGGATTATTGCTTCTTCCTAACCGGCGCGGCCCCAACCGGGCTATCGCGGTACAAACCGCGGCTGAGGTCCATGAATACCCGCGAGGCCACGGCCGTCCCGTTGTCCAAAGCGGCCTGGAAGCGCCATTCGCGAATCATGGCGACCACCTCGTCGTTCCATTGGGGGTCCGACGATTCGTCGACCTGGATGTTTGTGGGGACTCCTTGCACATCCACGTCAAAAGAGAGCCTCACCGAAGCGTCTTCCGGGAGTCCGGCAGGGGGACGGTATTGCGCCTGGAGCAGGACCGGCCGCGTGGCGCCCGGCGGAGTCGTGAACGACACGCGCGCCAGGTTCCATTCGCGCGGAGCCTCGCGCAGACCCGGGAGGAGCCGGAAATTGACCTCGATGGTGGCCGCGACTGCGACCGGTGTTCCTGCCTTCGTGCCCGGAGCGAAACGCCATTGGCTGACTGCCGTCATGGCCTTTTCATCCAGACCCAGGCCCAGCGGCCTAATGACACTCATATCGCGCGCGCGCCCGTCTTCACCAATCACCACGGAAAGCGTCACTGTGCCCTGGAGTCTGGCCATCCGCGCCTCTTCCGTGTATTCGGGCGACCGCTTTTCCAGAAGGATCGGCGCCGCGCGATACACGCCCGACTGCGGCGCCAGTTGTTGAGCCCCGCAGAGCCCGCACAGCGCGGCCGCGAGCACTCCCGCAAAGAACCTCAGCGTCATCGGACGCCCCCTATTCATCGGTGCGATGCCAGCACTATGATTATCGCAAGGATCGCCATCACCGCGGCCACCAACATAGCAATCTTGGCGGAACTGTAGGGCCGCTCGCCCTGCACTTCGCCGGTGCGGGCGTTCACGGCCACCTGGTATACCTTGCTGTTGAAGCGGTAGGCGCCGATCCAGACCGGCAGCAGCAGGTGGCGGAACATTGCATTGGCATACTCGGTTTCGAGTTGCTCGATGCGCTGCTCGTCGCCGCCGATGTTCCGGCGCACGTCTTCGGCGATGGTCTTCTGCATGGTTCCCTTGGCCTTTTCGAAGCCATCGGCCAGTTCCACCTGGTATCGCTGCGCCTTGAAACCGGCCAGGTAGGCCGGTTCGTAAGGGCACAGCGATTCCAGGTCCCATGGCTCCAGGGCGTTGAGCTTGGCCTCCGCCACGGCCCGCGACGCGCCCACCAGTACGCCCTGGAAGTGCCGCGCCACCTGGCCGGTTACCGGGTACCAGGCGGTCCGTTGCACTTGCCGCGAGCGCTGGACCGAGTTGCCGTTGTTGTCGGTCTCGGTGTAGTATTCCGTCTCCCAGTAATGTTGGCCGCGCTCGCCGGCGTAGCGGCTGGCGGTATCGGCATCGTAGTCCCAGAAGGGCAGATACACGCCGGCAATGCCTTCCGGGCGGGCGATGCGCTTGAGCGCGTCGGGCGCGAACCAGCGCGTCTGCAGCCACTGGCGCACCTCGGCGAGCGCCTGGTCCTTGGGAACTTTCGCCGGCAACAGGCCGTCGGGAGCAATCAGCGGGTCGGCCGCCTTGGCTTGCGCCACCAGCGCGGCGCCACAGAACGGGCACAGCCCGGCGACCTCGGGAGGCTCGAAGGTCACCGCGCTGCCGCATCCGTCACAGTCCACCTGCAGCGCCTGGCTGGTGAGCGGCCGCAGTTTCGAGGTGTCACCCGCCAGGAATTCGTCCAGCGCATGGGGGCGGACCGCGGCACCCGCGGCAGCCGGCGCGAGGGCCAGAGTCTGCCCGCAGAAGGGGCACTTCATGCCGCCGGTGGCGGGGTCGAATTGCATGTCCGCCGCGCAGCCGGGGCAGACGAAACGTTGGCCTTTGATCTGGGGAGGCATGGACGCCGGCGTGGGGTTGGCCGACGTGGGGTCAGGCGGTGCGGGGACGGGCGGCATGGAGTCAGGAGGCATGGGTGTTGGGTGCCGTGCGGTCAGGTGGCATAAGGTCAGGCGATACGGCATCGAGCGGCGTTAAGCTGAGCGACACCAGGTCAGCCGGCGCGGGGTTGGCCGGCGCGAGGTCGAGCGGCTTGGGGACGGGCGGCATGGAGCGATTTACTGTTGCGCGCCGCCGCACTCCGAGCAGAATCGGGCCGCGCGCGGAATCGGCTTGCCGCAACTGATGCAGAACTTGGTGGCCCCGCCGGCGGCCGGCGGCGGTGCGGCTTCGGTGGGCGCGGGCGGCGCGGCAGCCGGAGACCGGACGGCGTTCATCATTTGTTGTGCCATGGCCAGACCGGCTCCCAAACCGACGCCGGCGCCAGCCGCGCCGCCTCCCTCATTGGCGGCGGCGATGGGCATCGATTGCGCCACTTGAAACTGCGTGTACCGGCCCAGGTCGCCCACCATGTTCATGCCGATGCGCTGGTCCAGCAGCTTCTGCAGCTCGTCGGGCAGCGAGATGTTTTCCACCACGAAGCTGTCGAGCAGCAAGCCCAGGTCGGCGAACAACGGTTTCAGCGACGCCAGCATGTTCTGCGCCAGGTGCTCCTGAGCGGCCGCCATGTCCAGAAACGAGACGGCGCTGTTGGCGAACGCGTCGGTCATGCGCGCCACGATGGTGTTGCGCAACTGCCCGTCGAGGTCGGAGGTCTGATAGACCTCGCGCGTGCCGCTGACTTTCTCGTAGAAGACCTTGGGATCCTGGACGCGGTAGGCGTAGATCCCGTACGCGCGCATGCGCACCGCGCCGAATTCCTTATCGCGGATGGTGATGGGCGTGGTAGTGCCCCATTTCTGGTTGATCTGGAGGCGCGTGGAGAAGAAATAGACATCCGATTTGAAGGGCGATTTGAAAGCCTTGTCCCAATTCCTCAGGTAGGTGAGGATGGGCAGCGTCTTCGTGGTCAGCGTGTACAGGCCGGGGCCGAAGACATCGGCAATCTGCCCCTCGTTGACGAAGACGGCCATCTGCGAATCGCGTACCGTCAACTGGCCGCCATTCTGAATCTCCATATCCTCCATGGGATAGCGGTAAGCCAGGATGCCGTCGCCGGGCTCGGTCCAGTGGATGACATCGATGAACTGTTTGGAGAAGAAACTCATAGGGTTCGGCGCTCTTCCCGAGTATATCCCAGCGCACGGGGCAGGTGGACCGGCGTCCGGGCTGCGGTCCGCCTCGCGGGGCGGATGGGTTGCGACGGGCGATGTGGCCCGGCACGCCATTCCGGAGGCGGCGGCGATAGATGGGCGCGCTCCGGGCTTGAGATTGGAACGCGGCGTGCAAAATCGCCCGCGCTGAGTCAGGGGCTGCTATATCTGGGTGGGTACACGGAGTCGCCCGATTTTCCGGTGACCACGGGACCGGCTCCGGGACCGGTCTTGTCGACGAGCGGAGGTGGGTTTGCGGCGATTCTGGATTTGACGCGCGGTTACTCGGCGCCCTATGTGGAACCGGCGTGCGTGGTAAACGCTGCCAGTTACGAGTCCACGCCCATCGCGCCGGGTGAGATCGTCACAATATTCGGACAGGTGCTCGGTCCTCAGGGCGGCGCGGGCGCAGTGCTGGACTCCGAAGGCCGCATCGCGAATTCGCTGGCCGGGGTGGGCGTCACCTTCGATGGGACTCCCTCGCCGTTGCTGTGGGCCGGGCCGAATCAGGTGAATGCCATCGTGCCGTTCGAGTTGGCGGGCAAGACCAGCACGCAACTGGTGGTCACTTATCAGGGTGCGCAGTCGGCGGCCGTGCCGCTTCGAGTGAGCGGGGCCGCTCCGGGTATCTTCACTTATGCGGGCAGCGCACAAGCGGTCGCTTACAACCAGGACGGCAGCCTGAACGGTCCGTCGAATCCGGCGTTGCGAGGATCGACGGTGGCCATCTGGATGACCGGCGCAGGAACGCTCAGCCAGGCGTACGCCGATGGCCAGATTGCCGGCGGGACGGCCTCATTAGTCTACCCGCCGCAGGTGAACTTCGGCAGCCTGAATTACGGCGCGCCGCAAGGGCAAATCGTCTACGCCGGGCAAGCGCCGGATCTGGTGGCCGGCTCGGTGCAGGTGAATTTCACCGTGCCGCTCGATTCGCCTACCGGGGCGAGGGTGCCCATTTACCTGCAAGTCAGCCAGGTTGCCAGCACATATTATCAGACGCCGGCCGTGACCCTCGCGATCCAGTAAGTTGCCCACTTACCTACGCGGGCCTTCGCGATTTGCCAGTTGTCGAGCACCGTTCGCACCGTTCGCACCATGCCGGTATTGTCCGGAATGTCGGAGCCTCCTGGATCGCCGCAATGCCGGCCCGGGCGCGCCCCGCCGACTGCGCCTCATCCAGGCCGGATGAAATGCCGCCGGCAATCCGGCTGTCGCTCTGCACGAAGAGGCGCATTACTTCTTTGTAAGCCCGGTGGGTGGCGACGTGGCCGTCCAGGTCCGGCGCCGCCCGGCGGAAGTCAATTGGCGGAAGGCTCGGCGCTGCCGTGCGCGCTCATGCGGTGGGACCGGACGGTACACCGATCTGCGAATCGATCGGGACGCCTTCGGTGGCGGGCAAGACCGCGAGCGGACCGCGAGCGGCACCCCTCGGATTTCACTCGCACGGGGGGAGTCTGGCGGGAGCGCCGCGTCCCGGCTGGCCAGTCGCGCCGCCGGCGCCGCGTGGGGGTGAAACCCCGCCTTGGCGGGCAGCCTGCCGCTGCCCGGGATGGGCAACCATGAGAGAAACGGCTCGCATACAGCCGCTTGGAGGTACAATCGTTGGGGGCCGCGCGGCCATGACGGGGACGCTGGCTCAAGGAGCTATGGCATGACAGGAACGGAACTTCTCAAGCGCCACGGGCATAAGGTATCCGGGTTTTCATGGATTGCCTTGGTCGGGTTTGTCTGGCTGGCCTTTGTTTCCCTGAGTCTCGGGCAGCAGACATTTGTGGGCACTCACGGCAGGCTCAGCGTGAAAGGAAATAAAATCGTCGATAAGAACGGCAACCCCACCACCTTGCATGGTATGTCGCTATACTGCTGGGCGCCGCAGGGGAAAAAGTATTTCAATACCAGTGCCATCAACCACCTGGCCAACGACTGGAAGTGCACGGTGATTCGAATCGCCGTCCTGCCCAGGGACTATAAGAACAATCCCACGGATGAGATAAGTAGAGTCAAGACGGTAATCGATGCGTGCATCGCGAATGGGATATACGCAGTCGTCGATTGGCATTCGATGAACGGCGCGCAAAACGATCTGGAGTCGTCTCAATCGTTCTTCTCAGCCTTGGCGACCGCCTACGGAAAGACTCCTAACATCATGTACGAACCGTGGAACGAACCGGTGCAGGAATCATGGGATGTTATCAAGGCTTATCATGAAGCGCTCATAGCCAAGATACGCGCTATCGACCCCAATAACATCATCATCTGCGGCAGCCGGCACTGGGACCAGGAAGTCGCCGAGGCGTCCGAGAATCCTATCACCAGTTCCCCCAACATCGCCTATTCGATACACTTTTACGCGGCCACTCATCGCCAGTCGCTGCGCGACAACGGGGCGAGAGCGCTGAAAAACGGTGTCGCCCTTTTTGCCACCGAATACGGCACGAGCTCGGCATCCGGAGGCGGCGCCTACGATCCCGCCGAAACGCAATTGTGGTGGAACTGGTTGGACGAGAACAACATCGGCAGCGCAAACTGGTCGGTTGCGGCTCTGGGCGAAACGTCCGCGGCATTTCAACCCGCCGCCAACGAAACCGGTCCCTGGACCGATGACGAGCTGAAGCCCTCCGGCATCTTAGTGAGGAATTACATAATCAGCAAATACTCGCTCCCGCAGTCTCGATAAGACCGCGGCGCGCCAGGGAGGCGATTACCCCGCTCTGCGATGCGGGCCTTTTTGGCGGCCGGATAGCTGGCCGGCCGCCGCTCATAGCCGGGCCTTCCGCCGTGGCCGCCGCGGCGGCGGGGTGCGGCCGGAAATGGCTGCCGCTTACAGCCCCAGCACCGCGGCGGGCGCAACGAGCGCGGGGACTGCGGCCGGATAGCCGCCGGCTGCCGCTTACAGCCGGGCCTTCACCGCCGCGGCCGCCTCAGCCACCGGCACGTCCACGGATTTCCGTGTCTTGCGCTCCACCAGTTCCACCATGCCGGCGGACAGCTTCTTGCCCACCACCACACGGAACGGCACGCCGATCAGGTCGGCATCTTTGAACTTCACGCCCGGCCGCTCGTCGCGGTCGTCGAGCAGCGCGTCGAGGCCCAGCGCCAGCGCGGTGCGATAAATGTCGCTCGCCGCCTCCCGCTGCGCGGCGTCGGAATAGTTTGCCGGGGTAATCACCACCTGGAACGGGGCGATGGATGCCGGCAGGATCATGCCGTCCTTATCGTGATACAGTTCGATGGCGGCGCACAGGATGCGCTCGATCCCGATGCCGTACGAGCCCATGATCGGCGTCACTTCCTTGCCATCGGCGTTCAGCACGCGCAGTCCCATGGAGTCGGAGTATTTGTACCCCAGCTTGAAAATGTGCCCGATCTCCACGGTCTTGCGGATATCGAGCGCGCCGCCGCACTTCTCGCACCGGTCGCCCGCCGCCACCTGGCGCAGATCGTCAACCTCCGCCTGAAAGTCCTCGCCCAGGGTCACGTGGCGCAGATGGTGGTCGTCGCGGTTGGCGCCAGCGATCATGTTGCGGCGGCCCACCAGCGCGCGGTCCGCCAGAATCGGCATATTCTTTACGCCCACCGGGCCCAGCGAGCCGGCGGAGGCGCCAAACCACTCCTCGATCTCGGGCGGATGCGCCTGGCGGAACTCCGGATCGTTCACTATCGCACCCAGCTTGGCTTCGCTCAGTTGGTGATCGCCGCGCAGCATCACCAGCACCGGCTTGCCGTCGGCCACCAGCACCAGGCTCTTCATCTGCGAGGTCTCGGGCAGCCCGGTGAACGCGGCCACTTCCGCAATGGTCTTGCGCCCCGGCGTGGGAAACTCCTCCGGCGCGCGGTCGCCCTCGGGATCCGGCGCAGCCGGCGCGGATGGCGTGGCCACGGCCTTCTCCACGTTGGCGGCGTAACCGCAGCCCGCACACACAGCCACGAAATCCTCACCCGCTTCCGTCGCCACCATGAACTCGTGCGACTGGCTGCCGCCCATGGCTCCGGAGTGCGCTTCCACCGCCAGATATTCCAGGCCGCAGCGCTCGAAGATGCGGCAGTAAGCCTGGTAGTGCTTGTCGTAGGCCGCATCCAGACCCGCCGCGTCCATGTCGAAGGTGTACGAGTCTTTCATGATGAACTGCCGCACGCGCAGCAGGCCCGATTTGGGACGCGGCTCGTCGCGGAACTTGGTCTGGATCTGGTACCAGATTTGCGGGAGCTGTTTGTAGCTGCGCAGCTCGCCGCGCGCCACCACGGTCATGACCTCTTCGTGCGTCATGCCCAGGCAGAAATCGCGCCCGAACCGGTCTTTCAGCCGGAACAGGTTCTCGCCCATGATGTCCCAGCGGCCGGACTCCTGCCACACCTCGGCCGGGTTGAGCGCCGGCAGCAGCATTTCCTGACCGCCGATGGCGTCCATTTCCTCGCGCACGATCCGCGTGATCTTCAGCAGCGAGCGCTGCGCCAGGAAGAGGTAGTTGTAAATACCCGCCGAGAGCTGGCGAATATATCCAGCGCGCAGCAGCAACTGGTGGCTGGCAACCTCGGCTTCCGCGGGGTGCTCGCGCAATGTGGGGATGAACAGCTTACTCCAAAGCATAGGCTTCGTACTGGAACGCCAATTCTACCATGGTAAAATTGAATCTCTTCCCAGCATGAAGATAGCCATTGCCGCCGATCACGCCGGTTTTGCCCTCAAGGAGAAAGTGCGCGCGCGCCTCGAAGCCGAAGGACACGACGTCACGGACTTCGGCGCAGCTTCGGCGGAATCCTGCGACTACCCGGATTACGCCCAGCCTGTGGCCCGTGAGGTGGCGCAGGGCCATTTCGACCGCGGCATCCTGGTGTGCTTCACCGGCATCGGCATGGCCATCGCGGCCAATAAGGTGGCGGGAGTGCGCGCCGCTCGGGCGCAGTCCGCCGACGAAGCGCGCCTGACCCGGGAGCACAACGACGCCAACGTGCTGACGCTGGGCGCACGCTATTTCGATGAGCCGCGGGCCATGGAAGTGATCGAGCCTTTTCTCGCCACGGAATTTGCCGGCGGCCGCCATGCCCGGCGGGTCGCCAAGATCGCGCAACTGGAACATCGGGAATCGTAAGCAAGAGCCCTCCGGCCGGGGGCCGAATTGCGGAGGATCGACTATGACGATATCGGAACATATGCAGCGCCCTCTGGTGGATGTGGATCCGGAGGTGTACGAAGCCATCCAGCACGAGGTGGAGCGGCAGCATTCGCAGCTTGAGCTCATCGCCAGCGAGAATTTCACATCCGAGGCGGTGCTCGAAGCCACCGCCAGCGTCTTCACCAATAAGTATGCCGAGGGCTATCCCGGCAAGCGCTATTACGGCGGCTGCGAGTTCACCGACGTGGTGGAGAACCTGGCGCGCGAACGCGCCAAGAAGCTCTTCGGCGCCCCGTACGTCAATGTGCAGCCGCATTCCGGCTCGCAGGCCAACCAGGCCGCCTACGCCGCGGTGCTCTCGCCCGGCGATACCATCATGGGGCTGAACCTGGCGCACGGCGGCCATCTCACGCACGGCCATCCGCTCAACTTTTCCGGCAAGACCTACAAGGTGGTTCCTTACGGAGTGCGAAAGGAAGACGAGCGCATCGATTACGACGAGATGGAGCGCCTGGCGGCGGAGCACCGGCCCAAGATGATCATCGCCGGCGCCAGCGCCTATCCGCGCATTATCGACTTCGCCCGCTTCCGCCAGATTGCCGACAGCGTGGGCGCCCTCTTCCTGGTGGACATGGCGCACATTTCCGGCCTGGTGGCCGCGGGCTTGCATCCCAACCCCTGCGAGTACGCCGACATCGTTACCACCACCACCCACAAGACGCTGCGAGGCCCGCGCGCCGGCATCATCCTGGCCAAGGAGAAATTCGGCCCTGCCATCGACAAGACCGTTTTCCCCGGCACGCAGGGCGGCCCGCTGGTCCACGTGCTGGCGGCCAAGGCGGTGTGCTTCCAGGAAGCCTTGCAGCCGGAGTTCGTGGACTATCAGAAGCAGGTGGTAGCCAACGCGCGCGCGCTGGCCGCGAGCCTGACGGACCACGGCTTCCGCATCGTCTCCGGCGGCACCGACACGCACCTGATGCTGCTGGACGTGTTCTCCAAGGGCCTGCGCGGCAAGGAGGCGGAGAAGGCGCTGGACGCCGCGCGCATCACCGTCAACAAGAACGCCATCCCGTTCGACACCAATCCCCCGATGAATCCCAGCGGCATCCGGCTGGGATCGCCGGCCGTGACCACGCGCGGTTTCCGGGAGCCCGAAATGCGCGAGGTGGGCGAGTTGATCGCCGAGGTGCTTCAGCACATGGCCGACGCGGACGCCATTGCCGCGGTCCGGCGAAGGGTGGGCGCGCTGACGGCCCGGTTCCCGCTCTACCAGTGGAAGCTTGACCCGGTTCGAGCCTGAGAATGTCGCCCCTGCACATCGTTATCGATGCCCGCCGGATTCGCGACTTCGGCATCGGTACGTACATCCGCAGCCTGGTGCAGGCGCTGAGCGTCATCGATACCGCCAACCACTATACGCTGGTGAGCGGGCCGGGCGACGTGCGGGCGCTCACCGGCCTGCCGGAGAATTTCGGCACCGCGATCTACCCCCGCAAGGACGAGAGCCATCTGGACAACGCGCTGTTTCCGATATATCTGCGGGGCCTGTCACCGGACCTGGTGCATATTCCCCTGAACCGCGTCCCTCTGGGGATGATCCAGCCCTACGTGGTAACGGTTCACGACCTGGCCAATCTTTTTTTCGAAGGGGAAGAACACTCCAAGCTCCGCATCTATTTGCGGCGCCACCGGTTGATCCGCGGCCTGGAGCGCGCCAGCCGCGTGATCGCGGTTTCCGAAGCCACCCGCCGGGACGTGGAGAAACTGGCCTCCGTGGCGCCGCACCGCCTGCGGGTGGTCTACAACGCGCCCGATCCCGAATTCGTAGCGCCGAGTGGCGCCGCCGATTGCGAAGAGCGCCGCCGCATCATGGAGCGCTACCAGATCGAGTACCCGTTCCTGCTTTACGCCGGCAACATCCGCCGCCACAAGAATGTCCCGCGCCTGGTGGAAGCGTTCACGGTGGTGCGCGAGCAACTGGCCTCGCACCCGGTGTACCACGACCTGCACCTGGTAATCATCGGCGACACCCTTTCGCAATTCCCTGCCGTGCGCCAGACGGTGATCCGCAGCCGTGTGGAGCACATGGTGCGCTTCCTCGGCTTTGTGCCGTTCGAGACGCTGCGTTGTTTCTACCAATCCGCCGCCGCGTTCGTGTTCCCGTCGCGCTACGAAGGTTTCGGCCTGCCGCCGCTCGAAGCCATGGCCTGCGGCGCCCCGGTGGTTACGTCCAACGTGAG
>Ga0265316_10001101_pt1 | contig 29304 bp, 27 predicted proteins | sample 4522metaG_FD_202092 | JGI IMG/M metagenome (GOLD analysis project Ga0265316, IMG submission 202092) | Rhizosphere microbial communities from Carex aquatilis grown in University of Washington, Seatle, WA, United States - 4-5-22 metaG | ecosystem: Host-associated > Plants > Roots > Rhizosphere >...
TGGGCGGAGAACTGACCGTGGGGCTAGTGGGTGGCGATGCGCAGCCCGCCGCGGACCAGATCGCCGGCGCCGGAGCCGCGTGCATTCTGGCGGTCACCGGCGAAGCCTTCACCCATCCGCGCTACGCGACCGACGCCGCCGCGGCGGAAGCGCTGTGCCGCGCCGCCGGAGCGAAGATCGTGCTGGCTCCCTCCACTTCCCGCTGGTCCCGCGCGCTTCCGGGCGTGGCCTACCGGCTGGGCGGCCGCATCGACACGCACGCCACCAGCCTGGCGATCGAGAACGGCGCTCCGGCGGTCACGCGCTGGTTCTATCGCCAGCGCATGGAAGCCGTCCTGACGCGGCAACAGCGCCCATGGGTGGTGCTGCTCGACCCCGGCTGCGTCCCCGCCTGGAGCGGCGCCGCCGGTTCGGCCGCCGTCGAGCCCGTGGCCGTGGAAGCAGTACCCACGCGCACCACGGTGACTGGCGTTCAGGCGCCCAAAGCCGACGAGCAGACCATCCGCCCCGATGCCAAGCTGCTCTTCGTGGCGGGCGCCGGCTGGACCAAGAAACAGGCCGATGGCGCGATCCACGGGGCTGAGGCGGAAAAGCTGATCCTGGGTTTCCTGCGCGCGGCGAAGGCGTCCCTGGGCGGCAGCAAGTCGCTGGTGGATCTCAGCGGCGAAGGGGAAGCCGTCTTGCGCTTCATGACCCACATGAACCAGATCGGCCAGACCGGTTCCACGCCGCGCCATCCCAAAGGTCTTTCCACCTGTTGCCATGGCGAGGAGCCGCACGTGGTGGGCTGGCGTTTCGTGACCGAGCGCCGCGCCATCAACCTGGACCCCAATTGCGGCTGGGCGCGCGGCAAAGCCGACGTGCTGTATGTGGCCGACGCCTTCGAGGTGATGCGGGAAGTGAACCGGCTGCTGGGGTGAGAGCCCAGCCATCTGCATCAATCGTCTATAATGATGCATATGGCCAAAACGCGGACCACTTTGAACCTGGACGACGAATTGCTCAGCCAAGCGCGCGAATTCAGCGGAATCCAGGAAAAGACGGCTTTGATTCACGAGGCCTTGCGGCAACTCGTCGCCCGCGAAGCCGGCCGGCGCCTTGCCGCCATGGGCGGCACAATGCCAAATTTCACCATCGGACGCCGGCGCCGATCTGAAAAAACCCGATGACCCTGGTGGACACCTCAGTTTGGATCAGTCACCTCCGCAAGCCCGACCGAGCGCTGCTCCAACTGATTTCCGATGAAGAGGCCGCCATGCACCCGTTCATTGTTGGGGAACTCGCCTGCGGCAGCTTCAAAGACCGCGCGGGCGCGTTGAAAACATTCAGAGCTTTGCCCCAGGCGCCCGTGGCGGACGAAGCCGAGGTTCACCACCTGTTGGAAACGTATCGGCTATGGAGTACCGGCATGGGATGGGTAGATCTCCACGTGCTCGCCGCCGCGGCTGTTGCCGGGTGGCATCTCATGACAGCCGACGCCGCCATGCAGAGGGCCGCCGCCAAGATCGGCATCCCGCGCTCCTCGTAGCCCCCTGACAGCCTAGTCCAGTGTTGTGTCCACGAAATAACTGGACAGATTCTTGAAGCTCTTGTGGGGCGGACCCCCGGGGGGGGGCACCCTCTGGGTCCGCCGGCTCCCTGGCCGGCCAATCCTAGCGCATTCCCACTAATCCGCCCGACCGGGCGCGGCTCGCCACCTCGGCGGAGGCCTCCATGCGGCCCATCCGGCGAAGGTGCGACGACAGGTCATCGAGATACCGGCGGCGGGCGGCCGACAGGGCGGCGGGGCCGCGGAGCGTGTTGCCCGGCCAGGCTGCATGCCGGCTCACCAGCCAGCCGGCCATAGGAACCGCCAGCAGCAGGGTTGCCAGCGCCAGGGCCAGGCGGCGTCTCGCGGGCGTCATCCGCGCCACGGGCTTGCGTGCGGCGCACCGCACCTGTTTCCACGAGATCCACACCAGCGCCACGACAGATAGCCAGCAAAGAAGCTGGAAATAGTCGAGGCCCGCATAATAGTAATCGCCTACACGGATGCTGTCGGCGAGGTACCATGGCATGCCTTGCGACCAATAGTCGTACACCAGGAAGAGGAAAGCACCGCTGGTAGCGCAGTACAGCGCGGCCGGCGCCGCGCCCAAACCTACCGCCCACGGGAGCAGCCATGCCAGGTACTGCACGCCGAATCCGCTGGTGCCCGCCAGGAAAAGAAAGAACACCAGGCCGATTTGCGAATAGAGAGACGGTCTCTCGGCGGAGCGGTTCATCCACCAGGCGAGCGCCGCGATCGCGAGCAGCAGAAGCGGGCTGCCGAACTTCTCGACGAGCGTACAGAGTGCGGCCCCAACCGGGAATCGAAGACTCAGTTGATAAGTGAGGTAAGAGAGCCCCCAGTGTCCGAGTCCGCTCTTATAGCCGAAGACATCCCGGACGACGGCCTGCGGGTCGTGAAAGAGGAAGGGCGACCAGGCAACTAATAAGACCCCGCCCGCCGCGGCCAGGAAAGCCATCCACTTACGGCGGCCGAACTGATAGAAGACCAGCGCGGGAACGGCAATCACCGGCGCCACCTTAATGCACAGGGAAAGACCGAATGCCGCGCCGCCCGCCACCGTCCGCCCCTTCTCCACTAAGTAAGCCGCCAGCAGCAGGAAGAATATCATCACGGAATCGTTCTGCCCGTGAAAGCCCGAGATCAGGACGGAGGCTGGCGCCGCGGCCATCAGGATCAGCGCCCAACGAATGGAGCGCTCACTCATGCGCGGCTCTAGGATCCGCCACACCAGCCACAAGCTGCCCCAGTCCGCCAGAATCGCGGGCACATGAAACCAGAACGAGAAGGCCATACCCGTGGCCTGCGCCAGCCAGCGCAGGAAGGCCACAGCATAAAGCATGGAGGGCGGATTGTTGGCGCCGGGAGCCATGCGGAACAGGTCCGCGCCCAGATAGCGCCACCACTCCAGGAGCTGCTCGAAACTGTAAACATCGTTGGTGCCGTAGGTTTCGAGCGCCAGTACGATCTTCGCGCCAAAGGCCAGCGCGGCGGCCAGGACGGCGGCCCATTGCCACGGCTCCAGGCGGCGCGCCGGCCGGGATGTTTCGGGTGCGCGCGGATCCGCGCCGATCAGCATACCGGCTGCGGTCTCCGGTGGGTCTCCGCGGCGATACCGGCGAGCGGCCTTGCCGCGCGCAAGGGCTCGCCCGGGCCGAATTCGAAGTTGACGCGTTCCAGTTCCGTCACCAACGGACGGCGCTGCACCTGCGTGTAGATCGCTCCCACGTACTCGCCCAGAATTCCCATGAAGACCAGTTGCACCGAACCCAGCAGGAAGATACCGATCACCAACGGCGCCACCCCGACGGAAAAACGGTTCCAAAAGAGTAACTTATAGACGAAGTACCCAAACCCCGCCAGGAACGACGCCAGGGCTCCCGCGAAGCCGGCAAAGACCATCAGCCGCAGCGGCACCTTGGATTGGTTGACGATTCCCAACATACCGATGTCGTATAGAGTATAAAAGTTGTTCTTAGTGATGCCGCGGCGGCGTGCCGGCTGGTCGTAGTACAGGCACTTATGCGGCAAACCGATTTCGGCGATCATGCCGCGGAAGAACGGGTACGGGTCGTCGAGCGCTTTCACGTGCTCCACCACCCGGCGGTCATACAATCCGAACCCCGTGAAGTTCTCGAAGGTCTCGATCGACGAGAGCCGGTTCACCAGGCGGTAATATTTCTTGCGCACCCAGAACATGAGCGGATTCTCCTCGCTCGTGCGCTTGATTCCCAGCACCATCGAATAGCCGTGTTCCCACTCGTGGACCAGGTCCACGATCATTTCGGGCGGATCCTGCAGATCCGCGACCAGACTGACCACGCAATCGCCGTTGGCCTGGCGAAAAGCGTGCATGGGCGAGCGGAGGTGGCCCACGTTGCGCGCGTTGACGATGATCCGGACGTTCGAGTCCTGGGCCGCGATGCGTTTGAGAACGGCTACCGTGCCGTCGGTAGAGGCATTATCGATGAAGATATGCTCGTAGCGGTACCTTCCCAGGCTGGCGATGGCATCGCGAACGCGCCGGTAGAGTTCTTCCACGTTATCGGCTTCGTTAAAGCATGCCGTAATCACACTGATCGTTTTCATGAGTCACTCCTCACCCGGATTACCGGCCGGCCGCGGGTCTCCCCACAACGGCCAACCCGCCCGCGACGGCCGCCGGCAGCCCGCGCCATTACCCGCCGGCCGCGGGTCTCCCCACAACGGCCAACCCGCCCGCGACGGCCGCCGGCAGCCCGCGCCATTACCGGCCGGCCGCGGGTCTCCCCACAACGGCCAACCCGCCCGCGACGGCCGCAGCCGGCAACCCGCGCCATTACCGGCCGGCCGCGGGTCTCCCCACAACGGCCAACCCGCCCGCGACGGCCGCCGGCAGCCCGCGCCATTACCGGCCGGCCGCGGGTCTCCCCACAACGGCCAACCCGCCCGCGACGGCCGCCGGCAGCCCGCGCCGGTAGATCAACTCCCGCAGCGAAGGAATGCTGGCGTAGGGACTGTCGATATCGTCGATGCGGATGGGCTCGTCCTTGCTCAATCCGTGCAGCAGCACCTCGCCGCGCATCAGCTCGCGGCAGGAGATCTGCCCTTGCAGGAGGGGAATCGCCAGGTAGACATCCTCGTCGGCGAGGACATGGCCCTCGGGCAAATCGCGCCTGGCATAAACTCCGCGCACCAGCGAGTCCAGGTACTGAATCTCCTTCACCGGCGGGATGCGTTTCTGCGTGCCCGGCGCGCCGCACATCTCCTTGGCCTTGTGGAAGGCTTTGAACCATTCGTCGATCTGCGCCGGCAGCGAACAATAGGGCGCCACCGCCGTGCCGTCCATCTCGATATCGACGTGCCGCTCGAAGGTGCGGGCGCCCTTGGCGTAGGCTATCAGCATCGACGAGGTCCAATCGGAGCACTCGTGCGTGGAGAAGCCGATGGTGTGCGAAGGGTAGCGGTCCTGCAGGAACTCGATCTGGTTCATTTCCAGCTCGCGGTCCTGCGAAGGATAAATGGAGACGCAGTGATTGATGGCCAGCGGGATGTTGCGGTTCTGGAAGAACGTCACCAGGTCGTCCAGGTCTTTCACGGAACAGCCGCCGGTGGAAACAATCACGGGTTTCCGCGTTTTGGCGATTTTTTCGAGCAGCATCCAGTCGTTCAGGTCGGAGCTGGCGAGCTTCAGGATGGGGATACCCAACGCCGAGCACAGGTCTACGGACTTCTCGTCGAAAGGCGTCGCCATGGGAATGCACCCCGCCTTGCGGATGGCCTTCACGAGCTCGGCGAAGTCGTCGTCCGCCATCCGCGTGGCCAAAGTCTTCTTGATGTAGCGGATGTCGGTGCGGTCGAGATAGTCTTTGTGGATGAAGGTATCCACGTCGCGGAACTGCAGCTTGATGGCGGCCCGCACGTTGTTGAAGCGCACCACCGGCGCGAACGTCGAAACGATTTTGAGCCCGCGATGGAGACGGCCCCAATGGTTGTTGGCCATCTCCAGGACGAAAAGATCTTCGAAGATATCCCGGTCGATCATATCAGTTGTTCCCCCAGCCGCATGGGAGCGGCAGCAGTTCGTTCCATCCGCGGATGCGCCGGCAGTTGGCGGGCAGAGGGCCGTCGAGGCCGCGCCCGTAGCCGTGCGGCACCAGATCGCACGCCACGCCGGCTGCTTCCGCCGCGCGCGCGTCCTCCAGCGTGTCGCCAACCATCAGGGTTTCCTCTGGCCGCAGTCCGCGGCGCCGGAGCAGATCCATCAGCATTCCGGCCTTCGATTCGAATGCGGGCACGCGGGAATCGCGGCAGACAGTCTCCGTGAAGAAACCCGCCAGCGCCAGTTGCCCGAGAATCCTGCCGGTGGCCGCGGCCGGCTTGTTGGTCACCAGCCAGAGCGAAACTCCGCGGCTCGCGAGCCCGCGCAGCATGGTGGCGGCGCCCTTCTGGCAGACGGTGCGGCGCCATCCCGCGGAATCGTAACTGGCGCGGAAGGCGCGCTCCAAACGGTCGAGCGCGGGCCCATTCGAAGCGCCCGAGAGTTCGGCAAGGATTTGGCGAATCGGCGGCCCGATCAGCGCCTTGAGGTCGCGACGCCGCGTGGGAATCCCCGCTTCCGCCAGCGCGGCTTGAATCCCAGGCAGGGAATCGACCAGCGTGCCATCGAGATCGAAAACCACGTGGCGCAGGGATTCCATGTCAGGCTCCCCTGCCGCCTGAGAGCACCGTGGAGCGGACCTCCCGGTCCGCAAGCGGGACGTTCTCGTCCCGCTGCCGGAAGAGAGTGGCAGCCGGTGTTCCGTGGGGCGCCCCCCCCGGTCCGGGGTGCCCTATGGGCCGGACGCCTTCGTCCCGCTGCCGGCTGAGAGTTGCAGATCGGCGCAAGGGCGCCCCGGCGCCGTCATCGGACGAATCGCTCAGCGGCGGCAGCGGGACCAGGGGGTCCCGCGCAGACCAGGGGGTCTGCCCCACATGCCCCACATAATTCGCCTCCAACTCCTCCGGCTCCAGAAACGGGAACAGGTCCTCCAGATTCGGCGACACCAACTGCCCGTCCGCCAACTGTCTGGACTTAAGGCGCGGTTCGAACTCCTGCGCCGGATCCAGGCTCACATCGCACAGCGCCGGCCCGGCCTCATCCAAAACCTGCGCTATTCGCGAAAAATCCGCGGCGCTCGCGATCCGCGTCGACGGAATGCCGTAGGCCCAGGCCAGCTTCGCCATGTCGGGGAAGGAAACGCCGCTCGAGGGGCTCTCTCCCACCAGCTTGCCGAAGAAATTGGATTGCGTCTGGCGGATGGAGAGATAGCCGCCATTGTTCAGCACGAATATCTTGACCGGCAACCGGTGATGGGCAATGGTCTGCAGTTCCTGAATGTTGAGTTGAATGCTGCCATCGCCCGCCAGGCAGATCACGCGCTCACCGGGGCGCGCGATGGCCGCTCCCACGGCCGCCGGCAAATCGTAGCCCATGGAGGCGGAGCCGGAATTCGAAATGAGGCGCTGGCCGGCCTGCAGGCGCGCGGCTTGGTATGGCACGATGCACGCGGCGGCATTCCCGCAGACCACCACATCGTCATCGGCGAGCGTTTCGAACAGGCGCTCCACAAAATAGTAGGGGCTCAAGGGCCGGCCGCGCTCGCGGTGTTTCGCGGTCACCGCGGGATATCGCGCCACGCGCTCGCGGCACCACGCGAGCCACCCGGCGTGACGGCCCACAGGCCACCCACCGGCGCGCAATTGCCGCAGCATTTCCCGCAGGAAGACACCCAGATCGCAGTGGATTGCCATGTCCGGCCGCACCGTGGGTTTCGCCAGCTCGGCGGCGTCCACATCCACCTGCATCTTGAAGGCGTCCCGCGCAAACGAACGCCAGTTGTAACTGACCTGGCGGATATTCAGCCGCGACCCCAGCACCAAAAGCGCGTCCGAATTCTGCACGGTGAAATTGCCGGCGCGGTCGCCGATCGTGCCAGGGCGGCCGCAGAAGTGCGGGTCGGCGGTCGGGATCAGATCGTGGGTCCACGCGGTGGTGACCGGGATGCCCAGCAGCGCCACCAGCTCGCGGAATTCGTCCACCGCGCCAGAGGCGCGAACGCCGGTGCCCGCCATCAATACCGGGCGCTCTGCGGCGGCCAGCCGCTCGATCGCCTGCCGGCATTGTTCCGCCACGCGCGCGGCGTCCCACTGCGGCGCATCTTCGGCGGGATCGTAGCCGCGCAGCCGGTCCTCATCGATGCGGGCGGCTTGCACGTCCACCGGAATGTCGATCCAGCACGGACCCGGCCGGCCGGAAGCCGCCAGGAACCAGGCTTTCTCGAGGTGGTAGCGGACGCTCGAAGGGTCGTCCACCAGCACCGCGTACTTGGTGATGCCACTCGCCATCCGCACGATGTCGGCTTCCTGATCGCCGAGCTGACGGAGGTTGCGCGTACCCGCCAGCGACATGCAGGTTTCGCGCTTTACCTGCCCGGAGAGCACCAGCATGGGAACCGAATCCGTCCACGCGCCGAAAACTCCGTTGAGGGCGTTGATTCCGCCCGGCCCGGTGGTCACATTCACCACCCCCGTGGTGCCGGTGACGCGCGCATAACATTCGGCGGACATGGCCGACGCCTGCTCGTGGTGCTGGCAGATGTAGCGGATGCGCGCCTCGCGGCCGATGGAATCGTTCAGGTGCATGGCGCCGCCGCCGGGGACCAGGAAGACGTGGCGCACGCCCCAATCGGCCAGCCTGCCCACCACGTAATCGGATAGTTTCTTCATGCCACCGCCTCCTCGAGAAGGGCAACGGCGGCGGCCCGTGCGTGCCATGCCGCCGTCCTCCGAATGCCCTCCTCGATGTCCACGCATCGATCCAGGCCCAGCTCGCGGCGGGCCCGTTCGACAGATGGGACGTAGCGCTCCGCCGCTACGCCCGTGCGTGGAACGCCGGCCACGCGGACCTGGTTTCGCTTCCCCAGTGCCCGCGCGACCGTGCTTGCCAATTCCCCGATACTCAACTCCCCGTCCGACCCCACGTTATACGGCCTGCAGGACTCGCCCCGCGCCAGAATGGTCCACAGCCAGATGGCCAAATCGGCGGCGTAGAGATAAGACCGCAGCGGCGTGCCATCGCCACGAATTTCGATAGGCCGGCCGGCCAGCGAATCGCCAATGAAATTGCCAATTGCGAAATGCGCGTCGAGCGGCAGGTAAGGGCCCACGAAGGCGAAACATCGCGCGATCAGGCAATCCAACGCGTGCTTCCGGGAATAGAGGGTCGAGAGCAACTCCGCCAGCCGCTTTCCTTCCGCGTAGGCGGCGCGCGGGTCGACCGGGTCCGGTCCGCCGCGGTAGGTCTCGGGCACCTTGGCGATCTCCGGCGGCTGCGCGCCGTAGACAGCGCCCGAGCTCAGCAGCAGAAAGCGCCGCGCGCCGGAATCGACCGCCAGGTCCAACGTGCGGCGCGTGCCGTCCACGATGGTTTCCAACATTTCCATGGGGTGTTCGCGATTCAGCTTCTCGCTGGCCTCGGTGGCCCCGTGAATCACGTGCGAGAAGCCGCCCGCGGGAAACGCGAAGCTGCGCACATCGCCCCGAAGCAGGCGAATGGCCGGGTGCGACGCCAGATGCGGGGCCGCGGCGCGAAATGCCTCTGGCGTTCGTGTCAGCACGGTCATGGAAGCGTGCAAGGGCAAGCGGTCGCAGGCCCAGGCGAAGCTTTCCAGCAGCCAGCATCCGATGAAGCCGGTGCCGCCGGTCACGAAAATGCGCGCGCCGGCGAAGCCACTCCAGACGCCGCTGGTGTGAGCGAGGATGTGGTCGAGGTCCCTGGCCAATGGGTTGGTCATAGCTGGAGTCTTACCGGCTGCCGACCAGGCGCGGCGCCAGACGGGCAGGGGCATCGTCCCACACCTTCCACGGCGCGTCCTGCCGGTTCCAGAGGTCGTTCAGGTGCTGGTATTCGCGATAGGTATCCATGGCGTAGAAGAAGCCGTCATGACGGTAGGCCATGAGTTGCCCTTCGGCGGCCAGGCGTTCCAGCGGCTCGTGCTCCAGAGTGCAATCGTCGCCGCCGAGGTAGTCGAAGATCCGGCGCTGGCAGACGAAAAAGCCGGCGCTGATGGAGCCGTCGGTTTTGGGCTTTTCGGTGAAATTGGTGACGCGGCCTTCGCGGGCCACTTCCAACATTCCGAAGCGCCAGATGGGCGCCACGGTGGTGACGGTGGCGATTTTGCCGTGGCTGCGATGAAACTCCAGGACGCGGCGGATGTTGACATCGCTGACGCCATCGCCATAGGTCAGCAGGAAGGTCTCGCCGTCGATGTATTTCTGAATCTTGCGGAGGCGGCCTCCGGTCATGCAGTCGAGGCCGGTGTCGGCCAGGGTGACGGAGAAGCCTTCCTCGTGGTGGTGGCCGTGGCACCGGATCTCGGAGCGTTCGCCGAGGCGCATGGTGAAATCGTTATTCATGGCCTGGTAGTTGAGGAAATACTCTTTGATGGTGTTGCCGCGGTAGCCCAGGCACAGGACGAAATCGCGGAACCCATAGTGGGCGTAGATCTTCATGATGTGCCACAGGATGGGGCGGCCACCCACCTCTACCATAGGCTTCGGGCGGAACTCGGTCTCTTCGCGGAGACGCGTTCCCAAACCACCGCACAAGATGACAACCTTCACGAAAATGGGCCTCCCTCGAACAAGGCCATTATTCACCCGGGGGGCGGGTGTTGCTAGCTTGTTTTTGGCTATGAGAGGGATGCCAACCGAAGTTATGGGTCCGGAGTACTTATCGGGGGCGGGAGGCGTAAACGGCCCTGGCCGTACAGCAGCGGCGAGGCTATTTGCCCGAACGCCAGTGCTGAAAGAGCAGTTGCAGTACTTCGTCACGGAACTTCGGCGGCAACCCGTTCGGCGTTAAGACCGACACCGGTACGCCAAGCAATTTCTCGGCGTCGATCTTCAAACCGGCAATCGTAAGCAGGCTGGTGGATTGTGCAGGCTCCACGAGCAAGTCAAGATCGCTCTCATCCGTGTCCGTTCCGCTGAGGACCGACCCAAAGACGCGAGGGCGAGAAAGGCCGTAACGGGTGACAAGCTGCCGCAATTCGCTGCTGTGGATTGTGAGGGCTTCCGAGGGTCTCATGGCCGGTTCTCCGTTCTCCGCTTTAGAAGGTAACATCCCGCACATTGGTGAGGCGCACGCGCGGAGGGGTTAGATCAATATCCGGATAAGGCCGTGCCTCTGACGCCGCCAATACGACCGCGCCGGGTGCCGCCGGTGATGCCGCGGCGGTTCCCTATACGCCGGCGCGGCTCCATGATTTCGTCGATGGGCGCTGCCGACCTTGCCGGCGATGCTCCGCACGGCGGGGCATTGCGACCAATCGAGACTTGCCCTAAGCTCAGCCTCCTGCATCCAGAGTAGCGGATTACCGCCAGCCATGCCAGAACACAACGATGGCGCTACAGTCGCCCATTTCCTGAGTACCCTTGACGCGCGTGGCCAGCTTGCCAGCGTGCCAGGCGGCTCGGCTGGCGTCTGGCCAACGAAGCCGCCGCCCGGCATCTGCACGGTCCCCGATGCCTACCGAATCATCGTTGCGGCGGATTTGCCGGGGGCGGGAGCGGCGGCGCTTGACCCGCCGCCGACCACGCCGGCGCGCTCATCGGGGCGCAGTGCCGCCGGCGCGGCCCCCACACCGCCCCGGCCCCCTCAGTTGTCCGTCGGCTTTTCCTCGATGCGATCGATCACCAGCACCTTCACCGGGCGCTTGGTCTGTTCCAGTTTTAGCCCAAGCTGCTTCGCCACCGCGTCCGGCAGAGAAAGGGCGCCGTTTGGATCGGATGCCGCGGCCACGCTGTCCGCCGGCGATGCCCCGGAGTTGCCGCCGCTCCTGAGCTGACCGGCGGTGCTGAAGCTGAGCGTGAAATCCCACGAGCCTTCCAGGCCCGTGGCGTCCAGAACCGGCGCGTGAATGTAGCCCGACGCCAGCCCTTGCAGCATGCCGGCGAACCGGGCCATGGTCATGTTCTGGCAGTTCAGCAACCGCCCCAGAATCGGGTGGGCGTCCCGCACGTCTTTCTGGTCCGCTGCCGGGCCTTCCGTGCATCGAATGCGGCCATTGGGGTCTGCCGGCTTCATTTTCGGCTTCACCGCCGTGAGCGTATAGGCGTTAATCGGCCGTTCTTCCATGTGCGTTTGCAGCTTGAACCGCTCCACCAGCAGGTTCTTGACCATCGTGATCAACGCATCGATGTCAACCGGCGGCCCGTTTTGCCCGTTCACCAGTGCCGTGGACGGCGCCTTGGCGATGATGCTGATCTTGTTTTCGCCCAGCCACTTCGGCGCACCGACGATCATATCGTCGCTGAGTTGCCAGATCTCTTGGATGATCGACTTCAGGTCAACGCCTTCGATGTCGAGCCGGCCGCCCGGCTGCAGCGAGAATTTCTGATCGTGGACGTCCGGCGGCGTCAGCTTTACGTCGGCTACTTCGAACTCGGTCGGCACAACCACGCCGGGGAGGATCTTCGCGATATCGGGGTCATTCGCCGTGGGCTTTTCGTCCACGCTCTCCACCACTACCACCGGCAGTGGGGCCTTTTGCAGGTCGAGCTTCAGCCCGAGCTGTTTATCGACCGCGTCGAAGATCGAGATGCCTTCCGCTCCGGCGGCGGCAAGCTGGTTGCGCGAGGTCCATTTGATATCGAAATCGTAAGTTCCCTTTAACCCGGTAGAGTCGACTACAGGCACCCTCAGATATCCTCCCGCCATATCGTGCAGGTCCCCCGCGATTTCCGCCGCGGTCAGCCCGTGGCAGGCAACCTCAATAGGGTAGGTGGGTTCGGCGCCCTGCGGCCGCGGCTTGCCCTGGCATCCTTTCTGCGCCGAAGGGTCGGCATCCTGGAGCAGCGGGTGTTTGCCCGCCGTCAGGATATACGCGGGCATGGGCCGGGAATCGGGGTGGGCCACCAGGTGGAAGCGCTCCGCCAGCAGCGCCTGCAGCATGGCCTTGTGGCTCTCCGGCGTCGATCCGGCCGGTAACTTGGCTGTAACGTCGTAGCGGTCCAGTTCCAGCCAGTTCGGTCCGCCATAAACCTTGTCCGTATCGACGCCGTAGGCGGCGCCGATGAGGTCCACCATGGTCGCGGTTCTGATTTCATACCTGCCGGCGCGCGTTTGCGGGCCTCGCATGTCCAAATTGAAAGCAGTGTCGGAATGAGGACTGGCGTGAACATCCGCCGCCTCAAATCTATCCGCACCTTGACCGAATGCCGCGCCCGACAGGAGCGCGACCGACAGCAATGCTCGCATCATGTTTCCCCCTCCAACTTGAGTGCCCGGTTGCCAAGACCTCTTAGACGGACAAAAAGCGGATTTGTTGCAGCTTTCAGTTGTTACATATTATCTCCCCTGCGCCCACGGGCATCGCCGCACCGAAGCGCCGCTGGTGCTCCCAACCAAACCACGCCGGCGCTGTAGCGCACCGGGGTTGCCACCTTGGGCGCGGGGCGAGTCTCAAGCCGGCAGGGGCGGGAGCCCTCGCCTCAATGCCACTAAGTGTATGATTTCCAAAATACAGCCACGCATTCTGTGGCGTTGAGTGGGCCTGTCCCACTCAACCGCCGAGGCGACCGCCCCACCAAACCACCGCCAGAGCGCCAGCCAAACCCTCCTACCCCGTCACCATCATCTTCCCCACGCCATCCCGATAGTTTTCCGCGATGTAGAAAGCCTCGCCGATGTTCTCGAGCGGTCGCCGGTGCGTTACTAACGGGGCGAACCATTGCCCCCGCCCGGCGAGCAGATCGAGCGCGGCCTCACATTCGTCGTTCGAGCGGCGCACGTTGAAAATCGTCACTTCCTTGCGGCGCATCGCCGAGGTGTCGAACGGTATCAGCACGCCCGAGTGAATGCCCGTGAGCGCCACTCGTCCGGCATGGCGCACCGCCCGCGCGGCCTGGTTGATGCTGTCCCCTTTGGCGGCGCAATCGATGGCGCAATCCACGCCGCGCTTGCCGGTGTCGGAGGCAATCTGCCGTACAGGGTCGAGCGCCGCTGGGTCGAGCGCCACATCGGCGCCCAGGTGCAGGGCCAGTTCGCGGCGATGCGCCAGCGGTTCCACGGCCCAAATACGGCGGGCGCCGGCCACTTTCAGACTGGCGATGGTGAGGAGCCCGATCGGCCCGGCGCCGAACACCGCGACCGTCTCTCCAAGCCGGATGGACGCGAGTTTCAGCGAGTGCAGAGCCACCGCCAGCGGTTCCACCAGGGCCGCGAGTTCCATCGACATGGCGGGCGGGATGGCGAGCAGGCAGGCGGGCGGAAGATTGACGAATTGCCGGAAGAAGCCGGGATTGCCCGGCGTGCTGAGAAACCGTATGTTGGAGCAGACGTTGTGATGGCCGGTGCGGCACGATTCGCAGTGGTAACAATATTGCGCCGGCTCCAGTGCGGCGCGGTCGCCCGGCGCCCATCCGGTCACGCCCGCGCCCGTCCGCACCACCGTGCCGGCCGGTTCGTGGCCCAGCACCATCGGGTAGATGGCCGCGGTATCGCCTACGGCTCCCTCGGAATAAGAGTGCAGGTCCGATCCGCAGATTCCGATGGCGTCTACGCGCACCTGAATCTCCCCCGGGGCGGGGCTGGCGGCTTCCTGTTGGACCAGACGGAACTGGCGCGGCGCAATGAGTTCGGCAGTGAGCATAATTGAGGGCTTTTTCCCATTGTAAGATAGCCCTAGATGCAGAATTTTCGACAGTTCGAAGCCGGCCCCGATCCCTTCGGCCGCAAGTATCAGGTGCTGTTCAAATGGTTGCAGACCGCCATCTCCATCCGGCACTCCGACACCGTGGACGTGAAGTTCGTGCTCCAGGACGAGAACGGCGGGCGCACCGAAAAGACCATCGCGCTGCCGCACGCCGCGCTGCTTGAGGTGAGCCGCGAGACCAGCCGCACCATGGACGATCCCTGGTGCTCGCGCCTGGCGAAGCTGCACCTGCTCCAGCTTGTCGAGTCGGGCGAAGACATGGAGAAGGACCTCGTCACCATGACGCTGCCCGATCTGCGACGATATGCCGCCGAACTGGCGAAGCTGGAACAGACTGGCGTGCGTGCCGGCTGAGCCGCTCGTGGTCTGCGCCGTCCGCGCCAACGAGACGCGGGTGCGCACGCTCCTTGGCCGCCTGCCGCCGCTCGCCGGGGCGCCGCTGCGCGTCGAAAACGTGCGCGGTCTGCGCGACCGCAGGGGCCCGGTGCACGCCGGGTCGTTTCTGCGCGAGCGCCGCATCTCTCTCGATTGCACCCGCGCGGAGTTTCCCCGCATTTTCGTGCACGAGCTGTTTCATTTCGTCTGGTTGCGCGCCGGCAACGCGGTGCGGCTCTCCTGGGAAGCGCTGCTCGAAAGCGAGCTTGGCGCAGGGGCGCGGGGTGAGCTGGGATGGTCCGCGGAGTGGAGGAAACAGGCGCTCGCGGCCGGCGACAGGGCTTCCCGTAGCCGCCGCTGGCGCGAGTACTGCTGCGAAAGCTTCTGCGATACCGCCGCGTGGCTTTATTCCGGCATCCGGAGCCACGCGGAATTCACTTTGGCCGCCCGGTATCGCGCCCGCCGCCGCATCTGGTTTCGAAGGACAATCGGAAACCGGCAATTGCCGGTATAATTGAACTGTGTCCGCACTTCGTCTTACTGCCGTACTTGCGCCTGCGCTGCTTGCCTGCTGCCTTGCAGCCTACTTCCTGCCGGGGCGCAACTCCGGCCGGGACACCGCGAAGGCCGCCAGCGTCAAGCCGGATAAGGACCGGCGCCCCGCTCCGGATTTCGCGCTGAAGGATGGCGACGGCAAGACCGTGCGCCTGAGCGACTATAAGGGAAAGGTCGTGCTGCTGGATTTCTGGGCCACCTGGTGTCCGCCCTGCAAGATCGAGATTCCCTGGTTCATGGACATGGAGCGCAGGGACAAGGACAAGGGCTTCGAAGTGCTGGGCGTGTCCATGGACGACAACGGGTGGGAAGACGTAAAGCCGTTTCTGGCCGATTTGAGAGTGAACTACCGGGTGGTGATCGGTAACGACGAGACCGCCCACATCTACGGCGGGGTAGACGCTCTACCCACGACGTTTCTGATCGACAGAGATGGAAAAATCGCCGCGATCCACATAGGATTGACGAGCCGGAAGGAAATCGAAAATGGTGTCGAAGAGCTTTTGCGAACGGCTCCTGTCACGCCTGTCTCTGCTGTCCCTGGCGCTGTGCCTGCCGCTCGCGTGGCCGCAAACAAGTAGCGAGCGTCTGACTGTGGGCCAGCCGGCGAAAGTGGTGGGCAAGCGCAACGCCGCGGTCGAAACCAGGATCCCGCTCACCATTCAGCCGGGCTTTCACGTTAACAGCAACACCCCTTCCGACGAATACCTGATTCCGTTGACGGTGACCTGGACTTCGCTGGGTGCGCTCGAAGGCGGCCAGGTGACCTTTCCGAAGCCGTCGCTCGAGAAATACGATTTCGACGACAAGCCGCTTTCGGTTTTCACCGGCAGCATCGAGCTGAAGGCGAGTTTCAAAGTGTCGTCCCACGCCCCCGCGGGTCCCGGCATCGCCTCCGGCAAGCTGCGCTACCAGGCCTGCAATAACAAGGCTTGTTTCCCTCCCAAGACGGTCGAGGTCAACGTGCCCTATCAGGTGCAGTAAGTAGGACCGGGGCGCCCTTTCCGGCGCCGCCGTTTCTCAGGTTTCGCCCACGCGGGGGTAGGCGTGGAGGCACTAAGCCGCCTTCGACACCACCAGCGTAATATCGTCCGCCAGGGGCGCGCCGGCGGCGGACTCCGCCGGCGATTTCGTGACGGCTTCCGCGATGGCGTTGGCCGCCACTCGCTTCGAGCGCGCGCCCATCCGCACCGCACCCCGCGCTCGGGCGGTCGCCGTGGCCCGTTTGGCCGCTGGCCGAGCCGCGGGATCCCGAGGCCCTCGACGCCAATTGCGTGCGCCGCTCGGCCACCGCGATGAACCCCTATTCACCGAGGATTTCCATTTACGCTACCGGCGGCAGCGCCTTTCTGGCCTCCCTGTCCGGGTCATCCTTCGCCTCGCAGGTGTCGTCGAGGACCATGGTTTCACCTTTGGCTGAGGAATACTTGGGCCAGGTGGGGAGCCCGGCGCCATTGGGATCGCCGGTCTTCATGAATTGCAGCAACGCACCGGCCATCTTGGCCGACAGTGCTCTTGGTCTGGGGCCACCGCCTGTGTGGGTCAGCATCAGATCCGTGTTGTAATACCAGAAACTGATATCTACGCAATGGAACGCCCGCATGCGGTTGTCGAATAAGGGAGGTTGCCAGGTGAACCAATCGACAAATACCTTGGCGGGCTGCCTGGATTTCACATCCGCCAGCGCCACCACGCTTTGCCGGTTGCTGCTGACCAGCGACCAGATTTCCACCGGCTTTTTGCCCGGGAAGGCTTTCGCATAGGAGTCGACGACTGCTTTCGCTTTGTCGCCGAAGCCTGCGCCGAAACCCGCTCTTTCCTTGACTTTTTCCACTACCTGTTCGAGTGTGATCGATTCCAATGAAGAATCGGCCCAGCTTGGCGACTGTTCGTTCTGAACGGAACTGATGATCATCGGCACATCGGCTGCCGTGGGTGCACCCTCAGGATCGTAGGGATGCTGGGGCAGAATCTTGCCATCCACGACGGGGCTGAATCCGCGCGTCAGGCCGTCCCCGGGCCCCCCTTCTTTGGCCAGGGCCTGCTGCGCCTTTGTAGCGGTGGCATAGAAATCTTTCCAGGGCATGCTCTGCAGTTTAGGCAACTCAGCGGGCTTCAGCCCGGCTTGTTTCAGCACTGCGGCGCCCAACTTCTCGGAATAAGCCTTGTCTCCCGATTTCCTGGATGCCCCGCTTAATACCACGGCTTTGTGGAACAATCCCTTGGCCGAAGGCATCGCGGTGAGGATGCAGACTTTGGCGCCGCCGCCCGACTGCCCCATGATGGTGACGTTCCCCGGATCGCCGCCAAAGTTGGCGATGTTATCGCGAACCCACTCCAGGGCAGCCACAATATCCAACATGCCCACGTTCCCGGACGCGGCGAATTTCTCGCCGCCCACGCCGGCAAGATTGCAGAACCCCAACGGACCGAGCCGGTGATTGATGGAGCAAAAAACCACGTTACCCAACCGGGCGAAGTTCTCGCCGTTGTACCCATCCTGTTCGATCCCGTTGCCGTTCGTGAACCCACCGCCGTGGATCCAGAACATCACCGGCCTTTTTTGACCGTCGCCGATTGCAGGCGTGAAGACGTTGATCCGGAGACAGTCCTCGCTTACGTCCTCATAGTTCCAATGATCCCGGAATGAACTGTATTGGTTGGCATATCGTTTCTCCATGTCTTGAGGCGCCGAATCGCCCCACCAGACCGCCGGGTAGATATCCGCCCAGGGTTTGGGTTTCTGCGGAGGCATGAACCGATTCGCCCCGGAGGTATCCGCGCCATAAGGCATGCCGAGGAAGTAATTGATTCCGCGGAGCACGTATCCTCTGACTTTTCCGTATTGGGTATTCGCTACGGCGATGTTGTCGCCGACCAGCAGAATCTGCCCATCCTTGCCTTCTGTGGCCTGATTGGGGGCCTGAGTACATCCCGTGGACATTGCCGCCGCGGCAACGGCAATTCCGGATGCGCTTGTCCCCACTGTCTGCATGAACTGGCGTCTGTTCGATTTCATAGTTCTGGACTCTCTTGTCTGTTGTGGAGCCGTGCTCACACCGGCTCGCCATCAGTATACATCCGGCCGGCGCCGTGGGGGCCCCGGAGTCTAAAATGGGAATTCCGGTTCAGGAGCATTTACCATGAGACTTCGCTCTGTCACCTGCCCGTTTTGCGTGCTTGCCGCCCTTGCGGTGTCAACTGCCGCGCCCGCGGAGACCGCCTTTACGTGTTTCCCCGCGAATAATGCAACCCGCGTCAATCCCGACACACACCTGGTCCTGACCTTCTCCAGCCCGCCCACTCTTGGCAAGTCCGGCCAGATTCGCATCTACGATGCAGCCGGCCACAATCTGGTGGACACACTCGACCTCAGTATCCCTGCCGGTCCCGACCCCTCCCGGCGCATTGCCGCCCCACCCGCGGCGGGCATTCCTCTTGACCCTGCCATCCCCACCTCGCCCACCACCACAACGCCGGCCGTGAGAACCACGCCCGCCGATCTGCACAATTACCAGCTCACCACCATCGGCGGTTTGGCTGACTTTCACTTCTACCCTGTCATCATCCATGGCAGCGTGGCCACGATTTACCCCCACAATAACGTCTTGCGGTACAACCACAAATACATCGTGCGGATCGACTCAGGCGTTTTCACTCTTGCCACTGGCGTCTTCGCGGGCTTTACCACGGACCATGCCTGGCGTTTCACCACCAAGCCGGCTCCTCCGCGCGCCAATATAACTCGCGTCGTCGTCGCAGCCGATGGCAGCGGCGATTTCAACACAGTCCAGGGCGCCGTCGACTTCGTCCCCGCCAATCCACCAATGCGGGTGACGATCTTCATCAGGAATGGCGCCTACGAGGAGATAGTCTTCTTCAGCAACAAAGCCACTCTCACCTTCCGCGGCGAGGATCGCGATAAGGTTCAGGTCGGCTACGGCAACAACAGCGGGTTCAATCCGCCCCAGCCGGGGCCGAACCGCCGCTGCGCCTTTTCCGCCTACGATTCAACCGGCATCGAGTTGACCGGCTTCTCTCTGAATAACTACGCCTTCGGTCAGGCGGAGGCTCTGCTCATCTCCGGCTCGAAGAACATAGTCAGCCACATGAATATCAAAGGCTCCGGCGACGCGATCAATCTGCGCGGCTCCGTCTATCTTGCCGACAGCACCATCGCCGGCGACGGCGACACCATCCTCGGCGTCGGCCCCGCCTTCTTCCGCCGCTGCGAGATCCGGTCCGTAGGGCCCTTCATGTGGATTCGCAACACCGAAGCGAACCACGGCAATATCTTCGTCGACTGCGTCTTCACTGCCATCGACCGGCCGCTGGCGTCGAACCGGCCCCCGCCGCCGGCCGGCCCTTCCAACGTGCTCGCACGCCTGCCCAATAATCACGGCCTCAACTACCCCTACGCCGAGGCCGTGCTCATCAACTGCCGTCTCAACGGCATTCCACCGGCCGGTTGGGGACCCATCGACGACGATACCTCGCACATTCACTTCTGGGAGTTCCACAGCACCGATGCCGGCGGCCATCCCATTGACGTCACCCAGCGGCACCCCGTCTCCAAACAACTGACCGAGCCACGGGATGCCCAGACCATCGCCAACTACAGCGACCCCGCATTCGTCCTCGGCGGCTGGATCCCTGTTGTGGACCAGTAAGTGAAACCCGGTTGACAGCCTTCAGGCGGTTTCAGCCGGCCGAACTGCTAAGGAAGGAGCGAGACGGCGGAGTCCGGGAACCGCGGAGCGGAGCGCGGGCGGTCTATAATGGTGTCTGAAAAGGCGATGCCGGTCACAATCTCAGACGAAGTCCTCACAGCGGCTCATATCAGCGGGCCGGAGCTGAAACAAGAGCTTGCATTGGCGCTGTTCCAGCAAGACCGGCTTACGCTCGCGCAAGCGAGCCGCCTGGCAGAAATGAGTCAGCTTGCCTTTCAGGCTTTGTTGGCAGACCGCCAGATTCCGATCCATTATGGAGTGGAGGAATTCCGGGAGGATCTGCGGACGCTTCGCCAGATGGAAGGGCTTTGATTGTTGTCTCCGACACGTCGCCGGTGCTGAATCTGGCGCGCATAGGACGACTCGAACTCCTGGCCTTGCTCTATCGTCAGGTGCTCATTCCGTCCGCCGTCTACGACGAACTGACTGCCTATAAGAGCGGCCTGCCTGGCGCAATCGACCTCGCCTCACGACCGTGGCTGGTTGTGGCGTCCGCGAACGACCGGAAACGGGTGCAAGAATTCCGCGAGGATCTGGACCGTGGCGAGGCTGAGGCAATCGTGCTGGCGATCGAACGGAGGGCCGACCTCCTGCTCGTGGACGAGAGGCGCGGCCGTCGTATTGCCACTGTGGCGGGCCTGACCGCCACTGGCCTGCTTGGCGTCCTGGTAAGAGCGAAGCGGGCTGGGCTAATCGATCTGGGCAAACCGGTGCTCGATGAACTGATCCGGACTGCCCGATTCTGGATTGGACCCGACCTTTACGCAGAGGTTCTGACGGAACTCGGCGAATCCTGAAGGGCGTGGGGCGCCTTACACCACCTTCGCCACCAGCAGCGTGATATCGTCCGCCTGGGGCGCGCCGGCGGCGAACTCCGCCAGCGATTTCGTGACGGCTTCGACGATCGCGGTGGCCGGCTCGGTGCGGTGCTGCCGCAGTACTTCGATAAAACGTTCTTCCCCGTATTCGTTTTGTTCGGTATCGTTGGCTTCCGTCACGCCGTCGCTGTAGAGCACCAGCATGTCCCCCTTGTTCAGGCTGGTGCGCTGCTCGCCGTAGCGTGCGATGGGCAGAATGCCCAGCACGGGGCCGCCGTCTTCCAGCATCTCGGCAGCGCCCGAGGCGCGCACCACGATGGGCGGGTTGTGGCCGGCATTGGCGAAGGTGAGTTCCCCGGTAACTGGGTTCAGGACGCAGAAGAAGAAAGTGATGAAACGATTGCTGGGACAGTTGGCGCAGGTGGCCTTGTTCAGCCGCGTCATGAAGGCGGCCAGGTGGCCGGGGTCCTCCGCCAGCACCTGGACGCGCGCGTGCAGCGCCATCATCATCAGGGATGCCGGCATGCCTTTGCCCGAGACATCGCCCAGCGTCAGGCCCACGCGGCCGTCCGCGTAGGGGAAGAAATCGTAGTAGTCGCCGCCTACCGTGCGGCAGGCGGCGTTGAATCCGGCGAGGTCGGCGCCCGGCACCACAGGGGCGCGTTCGGGCAACATGCGGCCTTGAATTTCGGCGGCCTGGGAAAGGTCGCGCTTCATGATGCGCTCGGCCTGCTCGATTTCGGCCAGGCGCACGTTCTCGATGCGAATGGCCGCCACGTTGGCCATCACGGTGAGCAGGCTGAGATCGTCCTTGGTGAATTCGCGCAGCACGAAGGGCGAGTCCACGTAGATCAGGCCGATGATGCGCTGCTTGGTTTCGAGCGGGACGGCCATCATGGTGTGGACCTTCTGTTCCACGATGCTCATGCGGCCCTTGAAAGCGTCGTCGAGCTGGGCGTCGCGCACCAGGATGGAGCTCTTTTCTTTGAGCACGCGGTCGCGCACGCCGCTCGAGATCCGGAAGCCTTCACCCTTGTGGGCTTTCGGAACCAGGTGCTCGCCTTCCAGGATCAGGAGCACGCCGCGCTGCGCGTTGACGGCCTGGATGGCGAGATCGAGGATTACGGGGAAGAGCTCCGCCAGCGGCCGGTTCTCCGACAGCTCCTGGCCGGCGCGGATGAGCGCCTGCAAAGGTGCGGAGGCCTTGGCGCCGCCGCGCTCGATGGCCATGGTCTGGTTAGAGAGCGCGCCCTCCAGGCTGGTAACCACGGTGGAAGTGGTGGCCGGGTTGGCTTCGCCGCCTTCGAAAACCACCACGCCGGGAGCCGCGCCCGCGGCGTCGGGTGCAAACACAATCACCAGGTGGCCGGCGGTGATGCGGTCGCCGGGTTTGAGGATCAGCCGGGCTTTGAGCGGGATATTGTTGACGAAGGTGCCGTTCTTGCTGCCGAGGTCCTGCACCGTCCAGCCCGCGCCCTCGGATTCGAACGCGAAGTGTTGGCGCGAGAGGCCGGCGTCTTCGGGAAAGCACAGCTCGGAGGCGCTGGACCGGCCGATGGAGAGGCGCTCGCCGGTGAGCGGAACCGTCTTCATCTGACCGTCGGGACATTGGATCAGGAGTTCGGGGGGCATGGACTATCCTTGCAATCTTGTGGAATGCCACCATTATAAGCCAGGGTTCTGGCGGGAGCGGAAAGCGCCGGTGCGGAAAGTGCCGGTGCGGAAAGCGCCGGTGCGGAAAGTGCCGGTGCGGAAAGTGCCGGTGCGGAAAGCGCTGGTGCGGAAAGTGCCGGTGCGGAAAGTGCCGGTGCGGAAAGCGCTGGTGCGGAAAGCGCCAGGACGAGATTGGTTCCCTCCCGTCGAGCGGGAAGCTGCAGCGGTAGCGGGCCAGTCAGTTTTCGGTGGGTGTCTTCTCCGCGTGGTCGATTACCAGGACCTCGACGGGTCGCCGCCGCTGTTGCAGTTTGAGTCCGAGAGGTTCGATTGCCTTATTGACGCCGGCTGTCAGGTCGATGCGCCCTCCCGGCCCCGGCATCGCGAGATCCTGGTACTGCCCGACGTTCAGGTCGAAGTCGTAGCGGCCTGGCAGCCCGGTCTCGTCAACGATCAGATACGGCACAAATCCATACAGCCACTCGTCCAGGCGGGCGAGCAGAGCGCCTTGGAAATGGAAATCGAATATCTCGCTCGCGGGTGTAAGCGTCATCTCCTCCTTTTCGGATGAGTGCAGTTTCGGCCCGCCCTTGGCGACCAGGATCGCCACGACGGTCATGTTCTTCATCTCACGATGAAGCGATAGCTTCAACCGTTCGGCCAGGAGGGTGCGAAGCATCAGCCTGAGCTGTTCCACGGGAACCGGATGGTCGGCCTTAGCCTGTATGTCGAAGCGTACGCAGCCGAGTCCTGGTTCGAGCCAATCGGGCCCCGCGGTTTCAAAGGCCTGGTACGCATGCAGGCCATAGGCCCAGCGGATGAGGAAACCCAAAGGATAGCCGTGAAAGGAAACGCCGATAGGCGTCACGTCGAAGCTGCCGCCATGCAGTTCGCCGGGTAGCGCCTTCACTGAAGCCACGTCGCAGCGTGGCGCCTGCCCCATCGCGGTGCCCACCGCGAGCAGGAGGACAGCGAAGTTAGCCGCTCGCCCGGCAAGCAACCCGTAGTTTGTCACTCACTCCTGATGACGCAACAGACGCCCGCGGCGTGCAGGCTATCGCTTGGGAGTGTTGTAGGCGAAGTTCATCTGCACGTGGATCTCGCTGCCGCGGTACTGCAAGGGCAACGGGCCGAACGGTCCGCCGCCGCTGATGGCCGCGATGGTGGCGTTGTCCAGGGACGCGTCGCCCGTCTGTTGTGCGAAGGATATCTTCCGTACCGTGCCATCCCGCTGGATGGCGAATTGCACCGACACGTCGCCGCGGCGCCCCGACTTCGGCATGATCAGAAACCAGTACCGCTTCACCGCCGCCAGCACCTGCGCCAGGTACGGACGGAAATCCACACCCTGCGGGTCGCTCAATAACTGCGGCAGCTCCGCGCCCGTGGAAGGGATCACCGCCGTGCCAGGGATGTTTACGGCAGGTCCGCGCAGAGCGCCGCGCATGCCGGTCGCACCCGGCGTGCCGAGCAGGTCATTCACCCGCTGGGCCCCGGCCGAATTGACGGGCGCCACATCTTCAAAGGACGGTGCAGATCTTGGCTGGGGAACCTGCGGCGGCTCGACCGGCAGCGTCAGTTTGGGCGTCTCATTGGTGGCAATCTCCAGCTTGGGCGGTTCCGGCAGAGGCGTCGGCGCCGGAGCCTTGGGGGGTGGCGGCGGAGTAGGCTTGCGCGGCGCCGCCGCTTCGGGATCCGGCGAAGGACCGGCGGGGCGGCTCACGCGCGGGGTCAGGTCCGCGGAATGAAACTCGCGGATGAGCTTGCCGGTGTTGGGTTCCTTTTGGGTGATCGTCAAAGAGGGCGCGATCAGCGGAGTGATGAACGGTTCTTCGACGATGCGGTGCGGCGGCTGCATGAAGGTCTCGGGCATCACCAGCACGAACACGATGGCCGCGGCGTGGACCAGCAGCGACAGCACGGCGGACCGGCCGATGCGGGCGCGCCCAGCCGGATCGCCCCATTCCGTCAGCAGGTGGAGTTCGGCGTCGGCGGGAGGTTGTACTACGGTTTCCATCCTGCTTCCAAAGACCGCGAGACTATTTGCGAGTGCTCCTCTATTTTATCAAGAATCGCCAAAGCGGCCCCCAATGTTAGACGCGCGGAAGCGCCGGAACATTTCGGGGAATTTCGCGTTTCCACGCAGTCCAGAAAGGCGTCGAGCTGCAATTTCAGGGGCTCTCCGGCGGCCACCGGGGCCTTTTCGAAGCCGATCCGGCTTCCCTCGCCGACGGAAAAGACCGCGAGATCCTGCCGGCCGTAATCGAGCGACAGGTACTGCTGCGGCTGGAAGAGGCGCAGCTTGCGAACGCGCTCGGTAGAGACGCGGCTGGCTGTGAAATTCGCCACGCATCCATTGGGAAACTCCAGCCGCGCGTTGGCGATGTCCACCTTTTGCGACAGAACGCGGATGCCGGCGGCGCGGATTTCCCGCGGTTCGGCCCGGGCCAGCGCCAGCACGATGTCCACGTCGTGGATCATCAGGTCGAGCACCACGTCCACGTCCAGGCTGCGCGGGCTAAACAGGTTCAGCCGGTGGATTTCGAAGAACAGCGGCAGGGTGGCGCGCCGCTCCAGTTCCACCACCGCCGGGTTGAAACGCTCCAGGTGGCCCACCTGCAGGATGCGGCCATGCCGAACGGCCGATTCCACCAGGCGACCCGCGGAAGCCATGTCCGGGGCGATGGGCTTCTCCACCAGCACGTCGATTCCCGCCGCCAGCAGCGCGCCGGCCACGGCTTCGTGGGAGGTGGTGGGGACGGCGACGATGGCGGCCTCCACCTTGCCGGCCAACTCGCGGACGTCCGTGAGCGGCTGCGCCTGGTAGAGGGCGGCGGATTCGGCGGCGCGGGCGGAATCGATGTCCACCACCGCGCAGAGCTCCGCGCGCGCGGATTCGTGGACCACGCGGCAGTGGTTCTTCCCGAATTGTCCGGCGCCGACGACAGCCAATCGATGTTGCGGCAAACTATAACCCCACAATGGAAATATCGGCCTGGCCTGCCTGGTCGAGCATCTCTTCGCGGTCCAGCATCAACGTGCGGCCGGCCTCCACCGCCAGCACGGTGGTTCCCGTTTCACGCATCACCGGGATGGTGCCGAGCCCCACCACCGGCACATCGAACAGCAGGTGCTCGCGGCGGCGCGCCACTTTCACCAGCGACAGGCGGCGGCCGTTCACCAGGCCGGCGGCGCGGCGCAGCATGGCGTCGGTGCCTTCCATGGCTTCCAGCGCCACGCAGGCGCGCTCGCAGATGGCCACGCTTTGGCCCACGTCGAAGCCGGCCAGTGCGTCGGCCACGCGGCGGCCGTAGGCGATATCGGTGGTCTCGTCTTTGGCCGGTTTGCGTTTCGTCATGGCACCGGCCGTGGCCAGCATGGGCTTGAGCAGCGCGGTCGAGTCGGAGAGGTGGATGCCTTCGTCTTCCAGCACCTTGATGACGCCGCCGATCAGGCCGTCGGTATTGCGCGAGGGCAGGGCCGCCAGCAGCTTGACCAGGCGCCAATCGGGCACGATCGACGAAAAGATTTTGGCGTGCTTCACCTGCCCGCACATCACCACTTCGCTGATGCCTTCCTGTTTCAAAATGTCGATCAACTTACTAAGTTGTCCCAGCGAGATCCAGTAACATCGCGGCGCCAATGCTTCCAGGCTTCGGGAAGCTTCTTCCTGGATGGCGATGACGGTAACATCGTGTCCCAGCCGCCGCGCGCTTTCGAGCGCCAACTCGGGGAAACGGCCGTTGCCGGCAATAAGACCGTAGCGCATAGCCGTCAATCTTACTTCACCACTCCGCGCTCCGAGGCGCGGATGAACTCCAGCAATTCGTCCACCTCGGCGCAGGGCGGCACTTCCGCGCGGATGCGCTCGATGGCTTGCGAGGTATTGAGGTTCGAACGCGTCAGCAGGCGCAACGCCGTCTGCAGCGATTCCACTACCGGCTTGGGGACGCCGCGCCGCTCCAGGCCGATGCTGTTGGCGCCGAACACGCTGACCTCCGGCTTATAGCTGGTGAGCGAATACGGCATGATATCCTGCTTGATTACGCTGTAAGGCCCTAGGAAAGCGTGGCGCCCGATGCGGCAGAATTGGTGCACCCCGCTGAAGGGAGCCACGTCCGCCCAGTCTTCGATAATCACGTGGCCGGCAAGGCCCACGCTGTTGCCGAGAATCACATGGTCGCCGATGCGGCAGTCGTGCGCCACGTGGCAGTAAGTCATCAGTAAGTTGTCGCTGCCGATGCTGGTAACCAGGCCGCCCCCCGCGGTGCCGCGATGGATGGTCACGAATTCGCGGATGCGGTTGCGGTCACCGATGCGCACTTCGGCGCGCTCGCCCTTATACTTGAGGTCCTGCGGGGCCACGCCGACGCTGCTGAACGGAAAGAAGAGGTTGTCTTCGCCGATCCACGTGGGGCCTTCCATATAGAGGTTGGCCATCAGGCGCGTGCGCGCGCCGATTTCCACTTCCGCGCCCACGATGCAGAAGGGGCCGATGTCGGCGCTCTCCGCGATGCGCGCCCGCGGGTGCACGATAGCGGTCGGGTGAATCGGCATCTAACTGTCGGCCGGGGCCGGCAGTTTTTCTTCCTTGTCGGCCAGCTTGCACATAACTTCCACCTCCGCCACCACCACGCCATCCACGGTTGCCACGCCGGCCATCTTGGCGACGCTGGCTTTGCGCTTGAGCACCTTCATCTCCATGCGCAGCGTGTCGCCGGGAACCACGGGTTTGCGGAAGCGGGCATTTTCCACGGCCACCAGGAGCACCAGTTTGTTGTGCCGGTCGGGGATGGTTTTGAGCACCAGGACGCCAGCCGCCTGCGCCATGGCTTCGATGATGAGCACGCCCGGCATCACCGGAAAATCCGGGAAGTGGCCCTGGAAAAACGGCTCATTGGCCGTGACGTTCTTGATGCCGACGACCCGCTCGGCCTCCAGTTCGACGATGCGGTCGACCAGCAGGAACGGGTAACGATGGGGCAGAATCGCCCTGATTTCATTGATATCCAAAACTGTCATGGAAGCGCCATTATAACAGCCGCGACGATTTGGCTGGGGCTGAAAGGCAAGGGCTGAAAGGCAAGGGGAAAGGCGCACGGGAGCGCGCCGTCGGCGAGGGTGCGCACGCCGCCAATGAGAGCATCTGGTGGACCGCATCGCCGACCGCACCGCGCTCGTCGCGAAGCTGCTGGCGGCGTTGTGAATCCGGCTGTCGAAGCGGCATGCTATCATGCCCGTTCATATGGCGGAATATTCCATCGGACTCGATCTGGGCGGTACCAACCTGCGCGCGGCGGCCATCGACCGCTCTGGCAAAATGCTCGAAAAAATCTCCGGCGCCACCAACTTCGTGGACGGGCGCGATGCCGTGCTGGACGATATCGTGGCAGCCATCTCCAAGCTGCGCGACCGGCACGGCGCCGCCGGCCTTGCGGGCATTGGCGTGGGCGTGCCGGGATTCATCCGCATCAAGGAAGGCTTCCTCACCAACTGCAATAACCTGCCGTACCTGGAGAATTTCCCGGTGCGCGACGAGATCGGCCGCCGGCTGGGCACGGCCGTGGTTCTGGAAAACGATGCCAATGCCGCGGCGCTGGGCGAAAAGTGGATCGGCGCCGGCAAGGACGTGGACGACCTGGTGCTGCTGACCCTGGGAACCGGGATCGGCGGCGGCATCATCTCCGGCGGACGAGTGTTGCGCGGCTTTGTGGGGATGGCCGGCGAGCTGGGACATATCACGGTGGTGCCTAACGGCAACCCGTGCGGCTGCGGCAATCAAGGGTGCCTGGAGAAGCACGCGTCGGCCACGGCGGTAGTGGCCATGGCGGACATGATGCACCTGGGCGAGAATCTGACTTCCAAGAAAGTTGCCGAGTTGGCCGCGCAGCCGGGCGACATAGGCGACAAAGCGCGCGCCGTCTGGCGGACCATGGGAGAAGCGCTGGGGATTGCGATGGCGACTCTGGTGAACACCTTCAACTTCCCGCTGTACCTGCTCAGCGGCGGCCCGTTACCGGCGTGGGAATTCTTCGCGCCCGAGATGTTCCGCGTAGTGGAGCAGCGCTCGTTCACCTACCGGGCCACCAAGCCTCGCATTGCGCAAGCCACGCTGGGGAATGAAGCGGGCCTGTACGGCGCGGCGTATTTGCCCTGGCAGTAGAGGCTCAGCTCCACGCCCTTACGCGCCGCTCCACGTCGGCGCGAAAGCGATCGACGAATTCCAGCACGTAGCCGGCCGGGTTCCACCCCGCGTCTTCCACCAGCGGCGTCAGGTCCATGGCGAAGTTGAGGGCGCTCTCTTCGTCGGTGCCGTGAGAGGCATAGTAAGTGGCGTGGGCCAGGCGGCGGCCGGCGGTCGCCAGGTCGTAGCGCTTGCCGCCGCTCACCTGGGAATCGAACACGCCCACCAGCGCGGCGGCGATGTTGGAGCGCGCCGAGGCCGGCAATAACTGCTTGTCGGCGTCCATCAGCCAGTCCAGGTCGCGCCACACTTCGCAGCCGTAGACTTTGCGGGGCTTCGCCTCCTGCCGCGCGGCGCGCAGCGCGGCGATGGCCCGCAGAGTCACGCTCACGTGGGTGTCGTGCTTGTCGGCCAGGTTGTGCAGGTACACAACCTCGGGCTTCGCGGCAACCAGGATCCGGCGCAGGTCTTCCACCACCGCCGTCTCGCGCGGGTCCTTCACTTCGCCGCTCGTGAAGCCAAGCTGGATCTGGCAGGCGTACTCGCCCACGAAGGCGGCTTTCCGTTGCTCCAGCACGCGCACCTTCTGCATTTCGGAGTCGGTGTACTCGCCGTAGATTCCCGATCGCGGGCTGCCCGCGCCGTTGGTCACCACCACGCCGGTGAACCAGCGGTCCCGGCGGCCGAAACATTCGGCGACGCC
>Ga0265316_10001103_pt1 | contig 29288 bp, 16 predicted proteins | sample 4522metaG_FD_202092 | JGI IMG/M metagenome (GOLD analysis project Ga0265316, IMG submission 202092) | Rhizosphere microbial communities from Carex aquatilis grown in University of Washington, Seatle, WA, United States - 4-5-22 metaG | ecosystem: Host-associated > Plants > Roots > Rhizosphere >...
AGCGGTCGACCGCTTCGATGCAGAGGTTCAGGTTGTTTTTGATCTCGTTGAAGTCGCCGTTGTAAGTGTCGGTGATCTTCGGCGGGATGTCGCCCTTGGAGATACGGTCAACATATTCGGCGGAGACGTTCAATGGTCCAATGACCGCATCCAGCGTTGCGTTGAAGCCCTCGATGACTTTGCGGTACTCGCCGGCATGCTTGGTGGCATCGGCACGCGTCGCGAGCCTGCCCTCCATTGCCGCCTGCGTCAGGAGGGCGGCGTCGGCAATCATGGCATTTATTGCTTGCTTCTGCGTTGTGACATCGGTGCAGTAGTTGATCACCTTGAAGGGCTTGTCGTTGAGATCCAAAATCGGGTTATATGTTGCCTCGATCCAGAACTCCTTGCCGCCCTTTCCAATGCGTTTGCTCTCCACCATTTGATACTCGCCGCGATTCAAGGCAGCCCAGAACTCGCGATATTCTCTGCTCTGCCTGTAGGCCTCATCCACAAACATGCTGTGGTGCCGGCCCTTGATCTCGTCCAGCGTGCAGCCAATAATTTTAAGGACATTCTCGTTAGCATCGAGGACTGTCCCGTCCATACCGTACTCGATGACCGCCTCTGACTTGCGGAGAGCCGCAACCTGTCCGGCGTAGTCGTTGAACAGTTCCCGGTCAATGGCGCCGCGCTGAGCGCCGTTTCCATTCTTGTTTGCGGGCCGTTCGTGCTCCGGGCGTTCCAATACTGAGGCGCCGGCGGACGAACTGCGGCCGGGGCGATCTCCCCGGCTGAAACTTGATTGTCTTTCCATGGTCCTCGCTCCTTTGCGATCCTGGTTGTTTATTTCGCTGCCACCGGCAGTTGATCGGTAATCGGCTTGCGCCCTTCGATTGCCAGAGCGCACGAAGTGACAAGTCGTAACGATTCACGCAGCCTCTCATTGCAGCCCTCGGTAAGTGGAGGGCCGTGCCCAAAGTAGATCCGCCGCACATCACGGGCACACAGCTTCTCCAATGCCGCCTGATACCCGGCTTCGTAGCTTCCCGCCGGAGACGTGAGCAGCAGAGGCGTGTCGCCAGCGAACAGCACGCCCTCGGCTTCGTTGTAGAGGCAGATCGAGTCACTGCTATGACCGGGGGTGTGAATCACTTCGAACAGTCGATCGCCCATGCAGAGGATGTCCCCATCGCGCACGACGGCATCGACGCCGGCGAGACTCGGCGAGAAAGCCAGGACCCTGGGGTGGAATGCCGCGCGAACCTTGGGCAGGAGCGCGCAGTGATCGGAATGGCTGTGCGTCAACACCACTTGTTCCACGGCCCACTTGCCAACGCCGGTTGGCGCTCTTTCGATGCTTTCGAGGAGGGCTGGATCCGCGCCGACATCGACGAGAGTATTCACGTCGGCCAACTGGCTCTGGTCGCCGAGCACAAGGTAAACCTGGGAGGTATACACACGGCAGCTATTCCGGAGAGTCACGACGCGCATCAGCCGGCCTCCACTTTCCGGAACAATTGTCCGTCGGGGATTACGCGCTCAAACAGCGGAGCCAGTTCCAGCGGCATCTCCTGAGTTTGCTCCGTAACCAGGAACCCTCCTGGCGCGAGCGCCCGATGGAACATCCTCAGTACCGCCACTCTTTCCGCTGTACGAAAGTGGAGAAGCACGTTTTTGCATACGACCAGCGAATAATCGCTGCCGATTTCCTTCAAGGAAAGGAGGTCGTGGCATTGAAAGACGACGCGCTGCCGAACCTTGTCGATTACACGAAACTGTCCCGGATCAGCGCCGGCTTCGAAGTATTTGTCGAAGATGCCCTCAGGCAGCCGGGTCAGCTCGTCTTTGGGGTAAAGGCCCGCTTCGATGGCGAGGGCGAAGGCGCCCGTGTTCTCCACGTCGGTGGCGTCGATGCGAAGATTGCTGAAGGCGAAGTGTCCCATTCGCTCGGCAAACAGGATGGACAACGTGTAAGGCTCCTGCCCCATGGCCGCGCCGGCATCCCAAACGCGGGGGTGGTTTCGGCCGGCGATGACAGGCAGGCAGTGCTCCACCGCCTTCTCCAGCACGTGTTGGTCGCGAAAAAAGAACGTGAACGCCACTCTGAATCCCTTTCTGGATGGGCGCGTGCCGCCATTGATCCCGCCGCAATGGCTGCGGCCTGCTAGCTCTTCAGCCGCGGTCCGTAACCCTTCCAACAGCGATATCCACTGTTCGCTCCGTATCGAGAACGAGCAGCAAACGGTCCTTCAGCTTGTAGACGCCGCGAATCATCTCGCGTACGGCGGGATCGAGATTCTCCGGCGGCCGCTCGTAGGTGGCGGCATCCACGTCCAGCACGTCTCCAATCTCGTCAACGAGCAAACTCACGGCGCCGTCGTCGGTCCGAATCACCATGTTGGTCGGCACCTGGCCTCCGGTTCGGGGCGGCAATTTGAGCCGACGCCGCAAGTCAATGGCGGTGACGATTTGTCCGCGCAGATTGATCAATCCCTCGATGACCTCCGGGGCCTGAGGAACATGAGTCATCTGCTGGAAGCGCAAGACCTCCTGCACGCGGAGAACATCCACGCCGAAAAACAGGTCCGCCACAAAGAAGGTCGAAAGTTGCCCATGGGTCGAGGCCATCTCAGACTTTACGATCGCGGGATAGGTCGCCATGACTTACTGCTCCTCTCTGACCGAAATCGGATCGGTCTCCGGGGAAACCTGCGCCGAAGCCAGCCGCGTCAACGACGCGAGGATGGCGTTGCCATCGAACTTCGCCTGGCAGTCCTCAAATCCAGCCGTCCGGACCGCGGGTGACTCGAGTTCGCAGGCCGAATCGGTCAAACCTAGAATCGGAATCCGCTCCCACTCGGGCCTTGCGTGCAAGGCGGCAAGCAGGGCAGGACCGCCCCTGGGCGGCAGGTCCATTGCCGCTATCACGACGTCGGTGGGTTGCTGCTCCATTTCGCGAATAGCCTCATCGAGATTGGCCGCCTCATGGACGTTGAAGCCGGCCATCTCGAGTCCGCTGGAGAGCAAGCCACGCGAGAAAGGTGAGCCTTCCGCGACGAGGACCTTCTTGCCGCCTCCGGAACCGCCCGCGCCATGGAACCAGCTTTGGTTGGCTGCGTGAATCACCTCGTTCAAATCCAGAAGATCGGTGACGCGCTTGCTCACCACTGCCGAACCCAGCAGGCCTTTGCGGGTCGATTGTTGACGCGCCATGACCGTTTCTTCCACGACATCGAGAATCTGGTCGACGACCATTCCCACGCTGCGGTCGCCATCGTTGAAAACGATCACCTGCACCGGATCGGCCGGCGGCTCCCGGTCGGGCGTGCCGGATTCCAGAACGGCGCGCAGGGGCACCAGGGGGAGAATGCGGTTACGGTACTGCACCACCTGGCATCCTCCAGCGAATTCGATGGAACTGCGGGGAAACTCTTCGAGCCTGGCGACGAGCGACAGTGGCACGGCGAGGCGCTCGAAAGAGCCGGCGCGGAACAGGAGCAGGCGCTGCTGCGCGACGCCCGCATGCGCAGTCTTTTCCGTTGCGCCCCGCGCCTGCTCGCGGCTTTCGGCCAGCACCCCTGAACGCTGGCCGATGCCGAGCACATCGAGGATGAGGGCCACGCGGCCGTCGCCCATGATGGTGGCACCGGCATACTCAGTGAGCCCTTTCAACTGCTTGCCCAGCGGCTTGACGACAATTTCCTGCGTATCGTTGATGCCGTCGACGACGAGCCCAAACTGACGATCCTCGGCCTGCAGAACGACGATGCTGACGGCCTCGGCACGTTCTGCCGATTCAAGCCCCAGGACCCGGTTGAGATAAGCAATGGGAAGCAGGCTCCCGCGTCGGCGATAAACCGGTGTTCCGTGGACCTGCTCGATGTGTTTCTCAGAGGAATCTCCCTCGAGGCGGATCAACTCGAGCAAGCTGACCTGAGGAATGACAAACCGCTCGCCACCGCTGGTAATGACCAGGCCAGGAATAATGGCCAGCGTGAGCGGAATCTTCAGCTTGACCGTGGAGCCCTCGCCGGGGCGGTTGAAGATATCGACCACTCCGCCAATCTTCTCGATGTTGGACTTGACGACATCCATGCCGACACCGCGGCCGGAAACCTTGGTCACGGCTTGCGCCGTGGAAAAACCAGGCTGGAAGATCAGGTTCAGTGCCTCGCGGTCGCTCAGCTTCTCCGCCTGCTCGGGGCGCAGAATACCTTTCTCGATGGCCTTTTGCTTGACGCGAACCACGTCGATGCCGGCGCCATCATCGCCGATTTCGATGTTGACCTGTCCGCCTTCGTGATAAGCGTGAAGCGTCAGCGTTCCCTGGGGTGTCTTACCCGCGCTGGTTCGGGCTTCAGGAGTTTCGATGCCGTGGTCGCACGAATTGCGGACCAGGTGCACCAACGGATCTTTAATCGCCTCGATGATGGTTCTATCCAGCTCTGTGTCGGCCCCGTCCATTTCCAGCCTGATCTGCTTCCCCAGTGACATCGCCATGTCGCGTACCACACGTGGCAGCTTGTTCCAGACCATGCCGATGGGCTGCATCCGCGTCTTCATCACGCCTTCCTGCAACTCCGTGGTAATCAGGTTCAGCCGCTGAGAGGTCGCATTGAGAGCGGGATCCTCGCGCTCTGCGTTGAACTGAAGGATCTGATTGCGAGTTAATACCAGTTCGCCGACGAGATCCATCAATTTGTCCAGATGCACGACCCCCACACGAATGTTCGCATCGACGATGGCGGACGACCTTGTACTGTCATCCTCGGCCTTTGCGCCGTCTGGATGACTCGTAGCGCCAACTTGAGCGTGAATTCCCTGGGCCGCGTCAGGCGACGCAGGTGGGCCCGTTCGGTTCTCGGCCCCGTCGAGACATTGCGCCTCAAGCCGCAGACGTTCAGTCAGGTCTTCGTAAAGGTCGGGGCCTTCCTTTCCGCTCGCCTCAATCGAGGCCAGCACCTTGCGCGTCGCGTCCACGGTTTCCAGGATCAGGGATACAAGAGCTGGATTCAGTTCTCGCTTGCAGTCGCGCAGTTGGCTGAGCAAAGTCTCAGCCTGATGAGTGATCTTCTCCAGAGTCGAGAATGCGAAGAAGCCGCAGGTGCCCTTGATGGTGTGGATCGTGCGGAAGATACTTGCCAGACGACTCGCATCTTTCGGGTGCAGCTCGAGTTCGATCAGATCCTGATCCAGGCGCGAGAGGTTCTCATGGCTTTCAACTAAGAATTCACGAACTACGTCCTGATCGTCTTGCATGCGTTTCTTCTCCAGCGAGAACGAATGGTTCGGCGCCGTTCCTTCGGCACGCCATACATACTCGCGTCTTCCATCAAGTCCATCCTGGAACGGACGGCCGCGTGGAACTGTTCAACGAAACCGAGTATGCTATCGGCGCCGAATGAAGATTGTTGATCCTTCAGTTTCGAGATCCCGGTCTCTTCCGGTCGCAACTGAGCATTCAAGGTGCCTCAAATCCCAAGGCGGGATTAGTCGCTTTTTAGGAACCGTTCGACTCCAGCGCTGCCCTCGCCCCACTGAGCTGCCTGGCTTCTGAGTTCATTTCTGTCGCGTTAGAGCATCCCGCTCGACCTGGCTGGCCATCTAAGCCAAGGGAATGCCAAGATCCCCTTCGTCTTCCTACCGGCTTCAGCTTCATGGTGCGTTTAACTTCGATGATGCAGCGCGGGTCGCCGGATATCTCAAGAAGCTGGGAATATCGCACGTTTACTGCTCGCCCTACCTGCAAGCCGCGGCGGGCAGCATGCATGGATATGACGTCGTGGATCCCCAAGCCGTGAACGCCGAACTGGGCGGCGAAGAGGGGCACGCACGGTTCTGCAGCGCGCTCGAAGCGTTTGATCTGGGCCAAGTGCTCGACATTGTCCCCAACCACATGGCCGCCGGCCAGGAAAACAGGTACTGGTGGGATGTGTTGGAAAACGGGCCTTCGAGCCGATTTGCCGCATGGTTCGATATTGACTGGAACTCCTCTGAAGTGAAACTTCAGAACAAGGTACTGATTCCTGTTCTGGGCGATCAGTATGGGCGGGTCTTGAGCGCGGGCCAGGTCAAAATCAACTATGACGGCCGCTCGTTTCAGTTGTGCTACTTCGACAATTGCTTCCCCATGGCGCCGCGTTCGGTAGCGATTCAGTTGAGCTTGGCCGCCAAGTACGTGAACGCGCCGACCCTTGGTTTTATCGCCGATAGCCTGGCACGGCTTCCTGCCCCGGACTCGTCTGAAGAGGAGGTGCTCACCGCGCGCCATCGCGACAAAACCATTCTGTACGAACTTTTGGAGCGGGTCACGAGTGAACAGGCGGGAGTGGCGGCGGCGATAACGCGCGCTGTCGATGAGCTCAACGCAAACGTCGATGCGCTCGATTCCTTACTCAATTTGCAGAATTATCGATTGGCGTACTGGCGAACAGCCGACCAGGAGCTTGGATATCGCCGCTTCTTCGACGTCAACACTCTAATCGGTGTTCGTATGGAGCGGCCACGAGTTTTTGTCGCGACCCACGTTCGAATCCTGGAATGGTTAAGGAAAGGCATTCTGGATGGAGTGCGAGTGGATCATCCGGACGGATTGCGAGATCCTGAACTCTATTTCGAACGGCTGCGGGCGAGTTCACCCCAGGCCTGGATTGTCGCGGAAAAAATCCTGGAGCGGGAAGAGATATTGCGTGCCGAGTGGCCCATCGACGGCACCACCGGATACGACTTTCTGAATAGGTGCAACGGCCTTCTTGTTTATGGTCATGGGCTGAACGAGTTGACGGAGGTCTACGAGAGTTTCATTGGGGTGCCGGCAAAGTTCGATGCCATGGTTCACGCCAAGAAGCTGAACGTCGAACATGAGGGCTTAGGCAGCGATGTGAACCGGCTGGCGCAACTGTTTGTCGAGATATGCGAGAACAATCGCGATCGCCGCGATTACACGCGTGCCGAGATAAGGCGATCCATCCGCGAGGTTGCCGCTAGCTTCTCGGTTTACAGAACTTACGTTGCGCCGGGACGCGACGAGATTACCGAAGCAGATATGAAGGAAATCTCGAGTGCGGTGGCGTTCGCAAAGACCCAAAGATCCGATCTCTCTCCCGATCTCTTCGACTTCATTTGCGATGTGCTTTCATTGCGCGCGCGTGGCGCGATTGAAACCGAATTTCTGCTTCGCTTTCAGCAGTTCACGTCGGCGGTGATGGCGAAGGGCCTGGAAGATACGGCATTCTATTGTTACAACCGTATGATCGGACTCAACGAAGTCGGCGGTGCACCGGAGTGTAAGGGTACGACTCTCGATGAATTCCATGCCTTTTGCGCGCAGATCGAAGCCAATCATCCTCAAACAATGAACACTCTTTCAACACACGACACCAAGAGGTCGGACGACGTGCGCGCGCGATTGGCAGTCCTGACCGAGATCCCGGGACAATGGCGCTCAGTGCTGCACCGCTGGTCGCGCAGGAACCGGCAGTTCAAATCCGGAAAACTTCCTGACCGCAATACGGAGTATTTTCTCTACCAGACGCTGATCGGCGCGTGGCCGATCAGCGTCGATCGCCTTACTGCTTATATGGAGAAGGCGGTTAGGGAAGCCAAGGAGCAAACGAGCTGGACGCAACAGAATAGGGAGTTCGAGGGCGCACTGAGGCTGTTTATCGAACGAATCCTGGCTGCTGATGACTTTATTTCGGAGCTTGACGCGTTTGTCCAAAAGGTGTTGCTGCCAGGGCGAGTGAACAGCCTGACGCAGACACTTCTTAAATGCGCGGCACCTGGAGTTTCGGATACATACCAAGGGAGCGAAATTTGGGACTTGCGGCTCGTCGATCCGGACAATCGCGGGCCGGTCGACTATGAATTGAGGCAGGCAATGCTTTCGGAACTCGAGGCCGGCATGAGCGTCGATGAGATCATGAAACGGATGGATAGCGGAATGCCGAAGCTTTGGGTCCTTTTCAAGGCGCTGCACCTACGACGCGAAAAGCCTGAATGGTTTGGAAGGGAGGCCGGATACGTCCCTCTCCCGGTCGAGGGGCCGAAGCGGGAACACCTGATCGCGTTTATCCGCGGAGATTCAGTCGCTGTCCTTGCTCCGCGGTGGAATGTCAAACTCGGTGGCGGGTTTGGCTCGACGACTGCCGAATTGCCGATGGGAAGCTGGAGCAACATTTTTACCGGAGATAGGGTGAACGGCGGCAGCACACGCGTCCAGCAATTGTTTCGGAGATTTCCGGTAGCGCTGCTCGTGAGGGACGGAGGAGCAGATGCATCCGTTTAAAGTATGGGCTCCTTTCGCGCAGCGCATATCGGTCGAATCGAACGGCGTTGCTTACGCCATGCAAGGGCCGGATCATCGCGGCTGGTGGACTTGCGAGGTCGAAGACGCAGAGGGCGGAACGGATTACGGTTACCTTCTCGACGACGATCCCAAGAGCTATCCGGATCCGCGCTCTGAGTGGCAGCCGAATGGCGTGCACGGACTATCACGGATCTACGATCAAGATGCCTTTAAATGGAGTGATGTTCATTTCGAGGCGTCTCCGCTAGCCAGCGCGATCATCTATGAGTTACATATTGGAACTTTCACGCCCGAGGGCACATTTGATGCCGCTGCCGGTAAGCTCGCTTACCTTGCCGAGCTTGGGGTGACACATGTCGAGCTTATGCCGGTTAACGCATTTGAGGGACAGCATGGCTGGGGCTATGACGGCGTGGCGCTCTATTCGGTACACGGGCCATACGGAGGCCCAAATGGTCTTACGCGATTTGTGAATGCGGCGCATCAGGCGGGTCTGGCGGTGCTGCTTGACGTGGTGTACAACCACTTTGGACCGAGTGGCAATTACACCGGAAAATTCGGACCGTATATTGTTTCGTCGCACCACACTCCGTGGGGCGGCGCCGTCAATCTTGAAGACGCAGGGTCCGCTGAAGTGCGCAGGTTCTTCTGTGACAACGCACTGATGTGGCTACGCGACTTTCACATCGATGGATTGCGCATTGACGCGGTGCATGCGTTTGTCGATCGTTCAGCTATTCACTTTCTGGAGCAGCTCGCGACCGAAGTTGAGACGCTTGAGGCTGCTCTCGCGCGAAAGTTTGTGTTGATTGCCGAAAGCGACCTGAACGATCCTCGAATCGTTACGCCCAGCGAAGCCGGAGGTATGGGTATCGATGCGCAGTGGAGCGACGACTTCCATCATTCTCTATTCGCCGTCTTAAACGAGAACGAACGAAAGGGTTACTACGCGGATTTCGGCACGCTTGAGCATCTAGCCAAAGCGCTGGAGCGGACCTTTGTTTATGACGGCATCTACTCCTGCTATCGGCAACGCATCCATGGCCGGCCCGTCCATGGGCTGTCACAGCATCGCTTTCTCGGTTACATTCAAACGCACGACCAGGTCGGCAATCGCGCGATAGGCGATCGGCTCGGCCACATTGCGGGAGTGAAGCGTGCGAAGATTGCGGCTGCGCTTTACCTGCTCAGCCCTTTCGTGCCGATGCTCTTTCAAGGCGAAGAGTGGGCAGCCTCCACACCCTTTCTTTACTTCGCCGACCACGATGACCCCGAACTGGCGCGCGCAGTGTCCCAGGGACGAAAGAAGGAGTTCGCTGCATTTGGATGGGATCCTGCTTCAATTCCTGACCCGGAGAATCCGTCAACCTTCGACGCTTCGAAGCTTCGCTGGGATGAGGGGGGAGTCGGCGACCATGCCGAAATGCTTGCGTGGTACAAGGCACTGATCCGGTTTCGGAGAGAGACTCCAAGCCTCAATGATGGAACGGCGGGCAATGTGCGCGTGACATTCGACGAGGCAGCAAGATGGTTGCGCATGGAGCGCGGAAACGTAATGGTCATCTGCAATCTCGGCGATCGGGACCAGACACTTGTCGCTTCTCTGGATGGCCGTGTCGTTCTTGCGTCAGAGAGCACGATTCAACTTAGAGGGTCGAAGTTGGTGCTCCCGTCCGATTCTGTCGTGGTTGTGAGTGAAGGCCCTCTTAGAAATGCCTGATTGTCTGGCTTGCGACTGGGACGTCGTCGGGAATGTGCGTCCGTTCACTCGTGTGTTCGGCGTGGCTCTCGAGTGAACGGCTGACGAGATCGCGCGAGCCGAGGCCGACCGCGAGAGCGAGGGTAAGAACGATGCCGCCGAAGAGAATGCCAAACGCCAGCTCGACGATATTCCCGCCAACCTGCAAATGATCAAGCACCATGGCTGCGGTGAGAACTAGAACAAGCCACTTCACGCCGAGTGACAGAATTCGCGCATATTGCAACTGCGCGTTGACGGCGCTGATGAGGACTGAGCGGGCGAGAAATCTGGCAATCAAGACACCCGCGATCAGCAAAAGCGCGGCGCCGATGGCGTGAGTAAGATAGGGCAACAAAGAGATGGCAGGCGAGGCGCCCGAAGCATACGATGTATCGAAGGCCGAAACGCCGATGACGAGTCCAAGCAGAATACAAATCCAAAATGAGGCGCGGGAGACGATTTCCGTTGGTGAGCTGGCTGGAGCCCAGTCGGTTCCGCTCTTTCGAGCGATGCGGGTGTCAAACTTTGCCCATGTAAGGCCTCGGTTCAATACCCAGGAAATGACCATTCCCGCCACGGCGAAGAGCAACAGCGCGACAAAGAACGCAAGAATCCCAGGGAGCACGGCTATAAGCAGAGTTAGCACACGGTACACTGACTGATGCAGTGCTTCAGACATGTGGTGCGAAATGGACGCGCTGTCACCATAGACTTGAGCTGCGGTATTTTCAGTTACTTGTAGCATCGAGATGTCAACCAGATTCTGCATTGAATTTCCTCCTCACCCATACGCCTGATTCACGCAGAGCTTTTGGCGTGTAGAGTGATCACGAGTTGAATCGATCTGGCCAGCGCCAACGCGCGACCAGATAGGGTTTGTCGGCTTCGAACGCCGCGGCAACGGCCTCAATGTGCCGCTCGGGCGGGGTTCCCGACGCCATTACATTGAAATGTCCGGCGACCCATGCCAAATACAGCGGGATCAACGCTCCCAAAAGGTGGCCGCGGTTGATCGTGCGAAGACGGTAAGCAATAAGAAAGTCATAGACGATCCGTGCCCAGAGACTATCTGGCATGCGAAACATGCCGGGTTCAAGAACCGAGCATCGCCTAAGTGAGAGAAGGGAATTGGGTGGCAGGACAAGCGACCATATTTCCTGAAGATTCGCATTGGCTAGTTGAAACGCCGCAACCATGCGTGCAACGTCCGCGGTTGTGTCGGTCAGGCCAGCAGCATCCGCCGCCGGCCTGCGGATCAGAGGCGTCTTCCGAGGCCGCTGCCAGAGTGCTGCCTTCGCTTCGATATCGGCAAAGAGCGAGCCAGTCACTAAGGCGAGAATCGAGTTGATGTCGGGGTCGGATGGCTGGGGCATCGCGCGCGGGCCCACGTCGACTTCGTCGGCAACGAATCCTGCGGCGATCGCTTCATTCACCGGCCACAGAATAGCTTCGGTCTGGTTGGCAGTGGAAATTGGTTCCGCCGCACGTGCAAGCCGCTCCGCCATCCTGAACGACATCCCGAGATCGATTGACAGCGGAAACCGAACACGCGATCCAAAGGCCGCGCGCGTAAGTGGGTACAAAATGGCGGAATTGATGAGGCCGGCATGCGACGGGAGTGAGTAGTGGGGAACGACGAGATCGCTTGACGATTCGAGAACGGCTTCTGCGAGACTGCGAAGTGCAGCTGGGCCGAGCGAATCGGATTCCGGGCCGAGAATCAAAACCGCCTTTGCCGCGTGCTCGCGACCGCACTGCGCCGCGTTCACAAAGTCGGCTGGCTTTAGCGACCACGCCGCATTTGTCTGCGGAGTTGCAACGATACGCAGGCTCGAGGAAATATCCGCAGGCAATTCGTTCTGTGTCGCAACGACCAGGCTGTCGGGAGAAAATGCGGACTGAAGGTTCGCTAGAACTTCCTTGAAGTGTTCGGGCGCCATAGCGGTGACGAGCACGAGAAGATCTGCCGCTGTTGTTTCCGCGGTCAAGGTGTTCTCGGAGATTGGATTTGCGGTTGCCATCGTTCCTGGGAGGAATCCTCAATGAATTAGATTCACGCGTCAGACGGAGTCCCTCGTTGCAGAATCCCATAAAGCAAGAATGCTGGTGAGCGGAATCCATGCCCATGAGGGCCGGTTATCCAATTCATACAGCAATTCGTACAAAGCCTTTTCAAGCAGGTAAGCATCGAGGAGAGTCTGACATTCTGTCGGAGGCGGCAATAGATTTGGTCTTGCCTCCATGGCCTTGCGGTATGACCAAAGAAACTGAGAAGTCGCGGCAGCCTGCCAAGCCTGGGCCCAATCGAGGAATGCTGTGCGATCAATCGCACGATCCCTGCCGTTCTCGCCCCCACAACAACGATCAACCGCAGAAAATGCAGTGTAGGCAAACGAGCGCATCATCCCTACCACGTCCTTCAGCGGAGATTGCTTTCGTCGCCGCTCTGTTATGGGCCGGGCCGGCTCCCCCTCGAAGTCGATAAAGACAAAATCTCCCGTTCCATCGTTCTCGGAAGCAGGATCGTTGCTTGTGGGCAGGATCCGCAGTGTCTGGCCCAAATGATAGTCTCCGTGTATCCGAATACGTTGCCCGGCGGACGCGACGGACAGAATTGAACGCGCTCGATGAATGAGTTCGGTCCGACGGGATAGAAGCAGGGCGGCTTGATCACAAGTCGCATCATCCAATTTCGGAAGGGTGACTTTTAGAGCGTCGAGCGCTGACTTGATTTGTGACTCGATACGTTCAACATCATGGGCGAGATCAACAGTTGTAAGAGGCTCGGGGATAAAGGAAGCAACGGTAGAGCTGCTTGACAGCGCGAGGTGTAGTTCGGCGGTTCGTCTGCCCAGCAGAGAAGCCGCGTCAAGCGTTGAGCGAACAGGCTCCAGGGATTCAGGGATCTTCTCACGCTCCCTAGACCAGTTCGAAGCAACCGAATATGCGCGAGCCGGAGCCTGCGACGTTGTCAGGAGCCAGTTGGCAAGTTCGTCGAGGAACCACTGCCAGCCATCGCCCTGGTTCGGGACCAACCCCTGAAGCAAGGCTACCGTTGTTTTCGCAGCGTTGCTGGATCCGATTGAGATCTCGCCCAGGAAGGCGGGAATTCTGTTGAAGTGGGCGACTTCAGTCAGAAAGCGGCCTACTTCGACATCGGGATTCTCTTCGGGCTGCAATCGTCGGTAGATTTTGAGAAACAGTTGCTTGCCGAAGATGATGGATGTATTGGACTGCTCGGCGGAGATAACGTGCGAAGGCAGACGCTGAGCTGCGAGTACGGGCGGAAATGCGCCTGAAGCACGAGCATCAAGGCGACTGCAATCAAGCGACAAATCGCCAGCCGAAGGAGACTCGCGCGGCTGAAATCTTGACGTTTCTGTTGGTTGGGTAGCGGGAGTGTCGTTTCGTGGCGGCGCGGCCGTGTCGCCCGGTTGAGCGCTGAGAGGAGCCGGAGAGACCGCGGTGCCAGCCGCGACGGCCTGCGCTTCATCTCCCGGCAATGGTGTTTGATTGAAACCATCTTCAGACCCTTGCACGAAGGCGCCGGTTTGTCGGATCGGAAGTGTAGCGTCAGTGGCAATCAAGCGCAAAAGCTCGTGGCGGAACTCTTCACTGACGGTGGCATCATGCAGAATTGCTGGTCCGGCGGCGGTCATTAATCTGGCAATGATGCTCTCGGGTTGATGCGCGACGATTTCATCCAGGGCCGGGACAGTGGTTACGGCCAGCGGAATCTGATAGACATCCGGCGAGCCATCGAAGTAGGTGACGTCAAAAAAGAAAAGCGCGGCATCAATCGTTGCGAGATCCGAGTTGCCATCAGTCGATCTGGCATCTGCCTTCGCGTCCAAAACCAGTTCCACCCAGTTCCGCACACGTACTGATTCGATCTTGCGTGTTTTGGCGCCGAACCATCTTTTGCGCGGCAACCACTCAAGCAAGGCAAGCTCCAGAATTGCGGAACCGCCGCCCTCGATAAACTGCGCCCATCCATCTGCGAAGACTGGTTGGACCGCGCTTTGATCTTCTCCGGCGGGTCTGTGAGTTCGTAATTCAGAGTCTGATGGCAATTCCTCAACCGCCGTGGCCGACTGCAGTTCAAGCCAGATGAATGAATACGGCGCCAATGCGAGCGCGTAAGGTTCGTGTGTGATTGTGGGAAAGCGAACGTAGCCCAGCATCTCCACCGGCTCACTGCCCGCATAGCCGGCGAGATCAAGTGAAACCGGCTGCGCAAATCGACTCAAATTCGCAATGCAGAGCACAGTTTCACGGAATCCGTCGCCCTGGTCCAGTTCGCGAAGGTAAGCAAGGATCTTGCGGTTTGATGGATTGAGGAAGGTGAGCGTGCCGCGACCGAATACCTGGAACAGTTTCCGCAGCGCAAACATATTGCGCGTCCAGTGCAGAAGGCTCGATTGATCGCTCAGCTGTGCTTCAACGTTGACAACCTGGTAGCCATAAATCGGGTCCATCACCACTGGCAGGTAAAGGCGCGCGGGGTCGCATTTTGAGAAGCCTGCATTTCGATCCGACGTCCATTGCATGGGAGTGCGAACTCCATTGCGGTCGCCGAGGTAGATGTTATCGCCCATCCCGATTTCATCGCCGTAGTAGAGAATGGGCGTGCCCGGAAAACTAAGGAGCAGGGAATTCAATAACTCAATGCGGCGACGATTGTTATCGACCAGCGGTGCGAGCCTGCGCCGGATGCCGACATTGATGCGCATGCGCGGGTCGGCCGAATAGGCGAAATACATGTAATCGCGCTCGTCAGCAGTGACCATCTCAAGTGTCAGCTCGTCATGATTGCGGAGGAACAGCCCCCACTGGCAGTTGTCGGGAATCGGTGGCGTCTGAGCCATGATGTCGGTGATGGGCAACCGGTCTTCCTGGCGAAGCGCCATGTAGATGCGCGGCATAAGCGGAAAATGGAATGCCATATGGCACTCGTCGCCGTCTCCAAAATAAGGACGAACGTCAGCAGGCCACTGATTGGCTTCGGCAAGAATCAGGCGATTGGCGTAATCTGCGTCGATCGCCGAACGCAAGGTCTTTACTACCGCATGAGTTTCAGGCAGGTTCTCGCATGAGGATCCATCGCGCTCGCAAAGGTATGGAATCGCGTCGATGCGAAGCGCGTCAACGCCCATATCCAACCAAAACCGCATGGCCTTCAGCACCTCCTCCATCACCAGAGGGCTGTCATAATTGAGGTCCGGCTGGTGCGAAAAGAATCGATGCCAGTAATAAGCCTTCGCAGTCTCGTCCCAAGTCCAGTTGGACTTTTCCGTGTCGGTGAAGATGATGCGCGCGTCCTTATACTTCTCCTCGTTGTTTGACCAGACGTACATGTTGCGCTCGGCTGACTCGGGAGGAGCCTGGCGAGCGGTTTTAAACCATGGATGTTGGTCGCTGGTGTGATTGACGACCAACTCGATCATGACCTGCATGCCAAGGTGATGAGCGGCATCGAGAAATGCCTTGAAGTCGCCTAGCGTCCCATACGACGGGTTGACATCGTTGTAGTTGGAGATATCGTAGCCATCATCGCGCAGTGGAGAAGGGAAGAATGGGAGAAGCCAGATGCAGGTGATTCCCAGGTCCTTCAAGTAGTCCAGACGCGACAACAAGCCGGGGAAATCACCGATCCCGTCGTTATTCGAATCCGCGAACGCACGAACATGGATCTCATAAATAATCGCGTCCTTGTACCAGAGAGGATCCGTCGTGCTCGCAATTTTCTTCACGCTTTCACTCTCCCGGAAACCTCGAACAGCGCGATGCTATTGGATTCGGCTGACATGAAAGATATGGGCCGGCTGAACGCCGGGCCGCAAAGCCACGTAGTTGCGTTCGCTCCAGGTGTATTGGGCTCCGCTCAGCAAGTCTTCAACAAGGAATTTATCAGTGCCGGAACAGCCGATTTGGCTGAGGTCGAGTTTGGTCCAACCGCTTTGTTCGTTGAATGAGTCGAGATTGACGACCACCAAAATCGTGTTGTCGAAGCCCGGCGTTGTCTTTGAATAGCAGATCAACTGTGGGTTATCCACTGAATGGAAATGCAGTGACGCGTTCGATTGAAGGGCGCGATTCGTGTGACGGATTTGATTAAGAATGGTAATGAGTGGCACAAGCGAGCCAGGCGCATTGCGGTTGCGCTGCCGGACTTCGTACTTTTCGCTGTCCAGATATTCCTCTGACTCCGCTCTTCCCGCCGGTGGTTGAGCCGGAGCATTCTCTGCGAGCTCGTACGCCGGGCCGTAGATGCCATAACTTGAACTCAGGGTCGCCGCGAGGATCAAACGGTGCATGAACGCCGGACGCCCGCCTTCCTGTAGCGTTCTATGCAGGATGTCGGGCGTATTGGGCCAGAAGTTGGGTTGAAAGAACTCGCTTACGGGCGGCCGCGTCAGTTCTTCCAGGTAGCCTTGCAACTCGGACTTTGAGTTGCGCCATGTGAAGTATGTGTACGATTGTGTGAATCCACGCTTTGCCAGAGCGTACATGACCTGCGGGCGTGTGAACGCCTCGGCAAGAAAAATAATGTCGGGATAGTTTGTCCTTAAGGTGGTCAGGCACCATTCCCAGAAAGGCAGCGCCTTGGTGTGCGGATTGTCGACGCGAAACACCCTTACGCCGCGACGAATCCAAAACTCAAACACGGAATAGAGCTCGTCCCAGAGGCCGCGCCAATCCGCTGACTCAAAATTCAGCGGGTAGATGTCTTGATATTTCTTCGGGGGATTCTCAGCGTATTGGATCGATCCGTCGGGGCGGATGGAGAACCAGGTGGGATGTTCTGTGACCCAGGGATGATCAGGCGAACACTGGAATGCAATGTCCAGCGCAATTTCGACGCCCTGCGATTTGGCCGCGGAAACAAGGTTTTCAAAATCTGTGAACGTGCCGAGTTGCGGGTGAATCGATTTGTGTCCGCCCCGATCTCCGGTGGCCTGCGCGCCCAAAGACGCATTGGTGACAGCCGCGCGGTCGCCGATCGCCCATGGACTCCCGGGAGCGTCGGGCGGAGCATCGATCGCGTTGTTCGGCCCCTTCCGGAACGAACGTCCGATTGGGTGAATGGGTGGCAGATATACGATGTCAAATCCCATGGCGGCAATCTCCGGTAACTGGCCTTCGACATCGCGAAAGTTCCCGTGCTGGCCGGGAATTGGAGATGCGGATCGAGGAAAGAGCTCATACCATGATGAAAACCGCGCACGCTCTCGATTTGCCCAGACCGGCAATTCTTTGTCGTAACGCGTAGAGTTAGCCAAGTCGGGATAACGGCTCATTAACTGCACAAGTTCTTCATCGCATGGGTCGTCGTAGTTTTCCCGATTCTCAGCTGCAAACTCTTCGAGCCGGTGCGCGATCTCGCGCAAGCGTTTCGCATGATTCCCGGGAGCCCTCTGTGCGGCCGCTTGAATCAGCGCAGCTCCGGAGCGAAGCGCGAGGGCGACGTCCTGCTCATGGGGTTTGGAACCAACATGCAGTTCCGCGGCGGATTGTGGTGTGATTTCGACGGTTGCACGGTCATTTTGTGCGGCAATCCGCTTTTTGAATTCACTGGTCCACGTGGCGAAGTGATCGAGCCAGGCAAGAAGTGAGTAGCGCCAGCCACCCAGTTTATCGGCACGGAACGAGCCGCTCCAAAGATCGTTGCCCATCGGATGCATGGGCGCAAAGGACCACCGGCGGTCATCCGAATGACGAAACAGCAGCCGGGCAACGACTTCGTCTTTCCCGTCGGCAAAAATGGCCGCGGTGACTACAACTTCATCGCCGACAACTCGACAGATCGGATGACTACCAGAATCAATTTGAGGGTTGACGTTCTCAATAACTGCTCGCCTTCGACCATTGTGGGGCGGCAATGGCATGAGGGACCTCAACAGAAACCACCGCCGCCAGGGACTGGCCGAAGGAACGGTTGAGCCGGCCAAGCATCAAAGCCAAGCTCGCCAATGAAGCAGCAGTGTCTGGTGTATAAAGATGCGAGAAAGGGGGGCTGGGTTTTCTTCAGACAGCAACTCAAAGCTCTCTTAAATACCACATCTTTCGAGGCTTGGCGGAAAGGGTGAACCTATCAACCGCGCTCTAGTTTAGGCTTCGGAGTTTTGCGAGGAGGTCCGAAGGATGAACAGGTTTGGCAAGAACCTCGAACTCATGCCCCTGCAGCTTTGCGGTCGCCAGCATGTCTGCCGTGGCTGCCTGGCCTGAAAAGAGCAGGACCTTGCATGCGGGATAATCCTTGCGGAATTGAACGCCCAGATCAATCCCCGACATTCCCGGCATGACGACGTCTGAGATCAGAAGGTCTGGTGCGGGGCCGCTCGCGGCTGCTTCCAGGGCTTTGAACGGATCCTCGAACGCGCTCGCCGAAAATCCCGATTGGGTGAGGATCATCCCCAATGTTTGCGCGATCAATTTTTCATCGTCGACGACGAAAACAACTCCCCGGCTGTTTTGCATTTTTTCGCAGGCTCCTTGGCTTCGGTGTTACAGACATTCTTACGCGGGGTAGATTTGGAAAACGGCAAAACGCGTAAGCATTGGTTTGCGGCTCAAGCGCCGGACCCTGGATGGTTAAATGCGATCCAGGGGCCGAAGAACTTTTGAAAACTTAAGTCCCTTACAGACGTGTGCGTTTTCGGCAAGCTGCAACTCACCCTCGGCGCATGCTGAAGCAACGGTTGAAAAACATTCGCCACAGATTGATTCGATTGTCCCGTCAACATTGCGTTTGTGAGGAAAAACGCGTCGGCGGGATCCAGCGACCCTTCTCATGATGGTTCTGTGCCTCCGAATGTCGTGGTCATTCTGCATTAGTTCTGCGGCCGTATCCTGCGCGCCGGCTCCCGCCTGGCGGCGCAGAGTTTTAGCTCGGCAGCCCCTTTGGGACGGGCGAGTCGTCATCGGACCCGCACGGACACCGCCAACGCCATCTTGTTGTTTTGATGCATACTTCCGGCTTTCTCGTTGTACACGCCCGAAAGTTCCTGTGAATCACCTTGAAAGGAGGAACTCAGGGGAGGTAGCTCGTCGGTGTGGTTTGACCCGATCTGAAAGCAACCTTTGGTGGATGGTCCGCATCAATCCCTCATCCCTAGTAGTGTCTCGACGTTTCGATATCCCAATGGTCGATAGGAAATCCCCTCCGACAGGAGTGAAACCTTTGGAAATCTCCGTGAAGCAGCCCAGCCGCGGGAAAGCCGGACAGGATTATCTGCCTGTTTCTAACGGTCAACAAGCTGAACTGGCGGTCGCCAACGGGCAACACACCGAACCTGAGCACTTGGCAATCATCCTTCAGTGCATGCAAACGATGAAGAATGGTGACTTCAGTGTTCGCCTGCCCGTTTCCTGGACCGGCCTCGCCGGAAAGATTGCCGACAACTTTAACGAGATTGTCATCGCCAACGAACAAATGGCGTCGGAGTTGAAGCGTGTTGGCCAGGCGGTCGGAAAAGAGGGGAAGACTCGGGAGCGGATTCGCGTGGAACAGCGCCGCGGCGCCTGGGACGACATGGAAGTCTCAGTGAACACGCTGGTCGAGGACCTGCTGCGCCCAACCGCGGAGGTTACGCGGGCAATTGCGGCCGTTGCCCAGGGCAATCTTACGCAGACAGTGCGACTCGACGTAGACGGGCGGCCTCTCGAAGGCGAATTCCTGCGCTCCGCGAGAATCGTCAACACGATGATTCAACAGCTCGGAGTATTTACCGCCGAGGTTACGCGTGTCGCTCGCGAAGTGGGCACTGACGGAAAACTTGGCGGCCAGGCGCTGGTGCCGGGCGTGGCCGGCACATGGAAAGATTTGACCGACTCAGTGAACTCAATGGCCAGCAACCTTACCGGCCAGGTGAGAAACATCGCCGAAGTTGCGACGGCCGTGGCCAGTGGCGACCTTTCACGCAAGATTACCGTGGATGTGCGCGGCGAGATTCTGCAACTCAAAGAAGCGATTAACACCATGGTTGATCAGTTGCGCTCATTCGCGTCGGAAGTGACGCGCGTGGCGCGCGAGGTGGGAACCGACGGCAAACTGGGCGGCCAGGCCGTGGTGCCGGGCGTTGCCGGAACCTGGAAGGATCTCACCGACTCGGTGAACGCCATGGCGGGCAACCTCACTGCCCAGGTGAGAAACATCGCGGAAGTTACAACGGCCGTCGCCCGCGGCGACCTTTCCAGAAAGATCACGGTGGACGTGAAGGGCGAAATTCTGGAACTGAAAGACACCATTAACACCATGGTGGATCAGCTCAACGCATTCGCGGGCGAAGTAACACGCGTGGCTCGCGAGGTGGGCACGGAAGGCAAGCTCGGCGGTCAGGCCAATGTTCCCGGTGTGGCCGGTACCTGGAAGGATCTAACGGACAACGTGAACTTCATGGCCGGCAACCTGACGGGCCAGGTACGCAACATTGCAGAAGTCGCCACGGCTATCGCCAACGGAGATCTCTCGCGCAAGATCACGGTCGACGTGCGCGGCGAGATTCTGCAGCTCAAAGAGACGCTCAACACCATGGTGGACCAGCTGAACAGGTTCGCCGGAGAAGTCACGCGCGTGGCTCGCGAAGTCGGCACCGAGGGCAGGCTTGGCGGCCAGGCCAATGTGCCGGGCGTGGCCGGAACGTGGAAGGACCTTACCGACTCGGTCAACTCGATGGCCGGAAACCTTACGGCTCAGGTAAGAAACATCGCCGAAGTGACAACGGCTGTGGCCCGTGGCGACTTGTCACGCAAGATCACAGTGGACGTGAAGGGCGAAATTCTGGAGCTGAAGAACACCATCAACACGATGGTCGACCAGCTGAACGCATTCGCCGGCGAAGTGACGCGCGTGGCCGGCGAGGTGGGAACCGACGGAAAGCTCGGCGTTCAGGCGGTTGTGCCTGGCGTGGCCGGCACCTGGAAGGACTTGACCGACAACGTAAACTTTATGGCCAGCAACTTGACTGGCCAGGTGAGAAACATTGCGGAAGTGGCCACGGCCGTGGCACGCGGCGATCTTTCACGCAAGATTACCGTCGACGTGAAGGGCGAAATTCTGGAGCTGAAAGACACTATCAACACGATGGTGGATCAGCTCAACGCATTCGCCGGCGAAGTGACGCGCGTGGCCCGCGAGGTCGGCACCGACGGAAAACTGGGCGGCCAGGCGCAGGTTTCAGGTGTCGCCGGAACCTGGAAGGATCTTACTGACTCGGTGAACTCAATGGCCAGCAACCTGACGGGCCAGGTGAGAAACATCGCGGAAGTTTCAACTGCCATTGCAACAGGTGACCTATCGAAAAAAATCACTGTGAATGTAAGCGGCGAGATCTTGCTGCTCAAAGAAACCATCAACACGATGGTCGATCAGCTGAACCGGTTCGCCGGTGAAGTGACGCGCGTGGCCCGTGAAGTCGGTACCGAGGGCCGGCTCGGCGGCCAGGCCAACGTCCCGGGCGTCGCCGGTACGTGGAAGGATCTCACAGACTCGGTCAACTCGATGGCCGGAAACCTGACAGCCCAAGTGAGAAACATTGCCGAGGTGACCACGGCCGTGGCCCGCGGCGATTTGTCGCGCAAAATCACGGTGGACGTGAAGGGCGAAATTCTGGAACTGAAGAACACCATCAACACGATGGTGGATCAGTTGAATGCGTTCGCCGGCGAAGTGACGCGCGTTGCGCGCGAAGTCGGTACCGATGGCAAGCTCGGCGGACAGGCCCAGGTGCCGGGAGTCGCGGGAACGTGGAAGGATCTGACTGACTCGGTCAACTTCATGGCCGGCAACCTGACGGCGCAGGTGAGAAACATCGCCGAGGTCGCAACGGCCATCGCTAACGGCGATCTTTCGCGCAAGATCACCGTCGATGTGCACGGCGAGATTCTGCAGCTCAAGGAAACGCTTAACACCATGGTCGAGCAGCTTCGTTCGTTTGCTGCTGAAGTGACCCGCGTGGCGCGCGAAGTTGGTTCTGAAGGACGCCTGGGTGGCCAGGCCAACGTGCCCGGAGTTGCCGGAACATGGAAGGACCTTACCGACTCGGTAAACGCTATGGCTGGCAACCTCACCGCTCAGGTGAGAAACATCGCGCAAGTAACGACCGCCGTTGCCCGCGGCGATTTGTCGCGCAAAATCACCGTCGATGTGAAGGGCGAAATTCTCGAGCTGAAAGACACCATCAACACCATGGTCGATCAGCTCAACGCCTTCGCCGCGGAGGTGACGCGCGTGGCCCGCGAAGTCGGTACCGACGGAAAACTCGGCGGCCAGGCTGTGGTGCCTGGAGTTGCCGGCACGTGGAAGGATTTAACGGACAACGTCAACGTGATGGCTGCGAACCTCACGGAGCAGGTCCGCGGCATTGTGAAGGTCGTGACCGCAGTGGCCAACGGCGCGTTGACGCAAAAGCTGACCGTGAATGCCAAGGGCGAAGTTGCCGCGTTGGCCGAGACGATCAATAACATGACCGACACTCTGGCGACCTTTGCCGATCAGGTAACAACTGTGGCTCGAGAGGTAGGAGTGGAAGGCCGGCTGGGCGGGCAGGCCAACGTGCCCGGCGCCGCGGGAACCTGGAAGGATCTTACGGGCAACGTGAATTTGCTCGCCGACAACCTGACCAACCAGGTGCGTGCCATCGCTGAAGTTGCCACGGCCGTCACCAAAGGCGATCTCACTCGCTCCATTCAGGTGGAGGCGCGCGGCGAAGTTGCGGAACTGAAAGACAACATCAACACGATGATCGACAACCTGCGCCTGACCACCGATCGAAACACCGAGCAGGACTGGCTCAAGACCAACCTGGCCCGGTTCACCGGAATGTTGCAAGGACAGCGCGACCTGGTAACCGTGGGCAGGATGCTGCTTTCCGAGTTGGCTCCTCTGGTGAACGCCCAGCAAGGCGTGATCTATCGAATGGGCGGAGGAACACTGGTGCTGCTATCCACCTACGCCGACACGCCGGAGGGATACATCGGGGAAGTCAGAATCGGCGAGGGTCTGGTTGGGCAATGCGCTTCAGAGAAGCGCAGGATGCTCATAACCGAATTCCCGAAGCGAACTGCGCCCATCCGTTCCGGCTTGTTCAAGGCGACACCAAAGAATGTGATTGTCCTTCCAGTACTCTTTGAAGACCGCGTAAAGGCGGTGATTGAGCTATCCAGCCTGAGCGGCTTTACCGCTTCGCACCTTGCATTCCTTGAGCAGCTAACCGCCAGCATCGGAATCGTCCTCAATTCCATTGAAGCCACCATGCAGACGGAGGGCCTGTTGAAGCAGTCGCAGCAGCTGGCCACAGAGCTGCAGACGCAGCAAAAAGAGTTGCAACAGACGAATGAGCAGCTGGCACAAAAAGCACAACAGCTGGCCGAACAGAATTATGAAGTGGAACGCAAGAACCAGGAGATTGAACAGGCGCGACGCGCACTGGAAGAAAAGGCAAGGGAACTGGCACTGACATCGAAGTACAAGTCGGAGTTTCTCGCCAACATGTCACACGAGCTGCGCACGCCGCTCAACAGTATTCTCGTGCTCGGCCAGCAGCTTGCCGACAATCCCGATGGCAGCCTTTCGGGCAAGCAGGTTGAATTTGCACGCACCATCCATGGCGCCGGTACCGACCTGCTTAACCTCATCAGCGACATTCTCGATCTTTCCAAGATTGAATCGGGAACGGTTTCGGTTGAAGCTGAGGAGGTCTTCTTCGGAGCTTTGCTTGAGGCTGTCTCCCGGCCCTTCAGGCACGAAGCAGAAAACCGAAAGCTACATTTTGAGGTGACGTTCGAACCGCAAATGGGGAAGAGCCTGGTTACCGACTCGAAGCGCCTGCAACAGGTACTCAAGAACCTGCTTTCGAACGCCTTCAAATTTACCGAACACGGCACGGTGCACCTCGCGGTGTCTCGCGCGGCTGCTGGCTGGAGTCAGGGGCATCCCGTTCTAAGTGGCGCCGGTTCCGTGATTGCCTTCGAAGTGAGCGACACAGGTATCGGGATTCCACCAGAAAAGCAGCGCATCATTTTCGAGGCGTTCCAACAGGCCGACGCGGGCACCAGCCGCAAATTTGGCGGCACGGGATTGGGATTGGCCATCAGCCGTGAATTGGCCAGCCTGCTGGGCGGCGAGATTCAACTCACAAGCGCTCCCGGGCAAGGGAGTACTTTCAGGCTCTTTTTGCCACAGACCTACGTCGGGCCAGCAGCCACAAACCTTCCCAAGAACGAAAAGAACTCTTCAGCTCCGATGCCGGTTTTCCTTACGACTGTTACTGCCGTTGAACAGGAATCGCGAATTGAGGATGATCGAAATGACATAGTCGAGGGCGATGCTGTGCTGTTAATCATTGAAGACGATCCTCACTATGCACGCGTTGTGTGCGATCTGGCTCGCGACAAGGGATTCAAAACCATTGTTGCCTCCACAGGCAGCGAGGCTTTGACGCTGGCGCACGAATACCACCCGTCCGCAATTTCACTCGACGTTTTCCTGCCGGATATGCTGGGCTGGACGGTTCTCAATCGCCTAAAGCTGGATCCTTCGACCCGGCACATTCCGGTGCAGATGCTCACGCTCGATGAGGATCGCCATCATGGTCTGTCGCGCGGCGCATTTGCATTCGTCACCAAGCCATCGACGACAGAAGATCTGGATTTGGCGCTTACCCGAATTCGCGAGTTCTCCAAGCCGCGGCGCAAACGGCTCCTGGTTGTCGAGGACAATCCAGCCGAGCAATTCAGCGTAAGGGAACTTCTCTGGCACCAGGATATCGATATCGATATGGCCGATTCCGGCGCGGTTGCGCTCCAGACTCTGGATAAGGGCAATTACGACTGCGTTGTGCTCGATCTTCGTCTCCCCGACATGACCGGATTCGAAGTTCTTGAGCAATTGCGCGACACTCCCAAACTTAAAGATCTTCCCGTCGTCGTATTCACCGGCAGGGAACTCAGTCCGGACGAGGATGCGCAACTTCATACTCTGGCACGCAGCGTAGTGGTGAAGGGTGTTGAGTCGCCCGAGCGGCTGCTTGACGAGACCGCACTGTTCCTTCATCGCGTGATCACCGATCTGCCTCTGGAAAAGCAAAACATGCTCGACAGCCTGCACCGTTCCGACGATGCATTAGCCGGACGCAAGGTGCTCGTGGTCGATGACGACGTCCGGAATATCTTCGCGCTTTCCAGTGTTCTTGAGCGGCGCGGCATGACCGTGCTCTCTGCGGGAACCGGGCGCGAAGCGATCGAAACGATCGAATCCACGCCGGACCTGGCCATTGTCTTGATGGACATCATGATGCCCGAAATGGACGGGTACGAGACCATGCAGGTGATTCGCCAGAACTCCGCTTTGAGGCGCTTGCCCATCATCGCCCTTACCGCCAAGGCCATGAAGGGTGATCGCGAGAGATGCCTGGAAGCAGGCGCATCCGAGTATCTTGCCAAGCCGGTTAACACCGACCAGCTCTTATCCGCATTGCGTGTTTGGCTTCACCGCTAGTTGCTTTTGCAGAGAGTTGTGCGGAAAGTCTGGGAGAGGAAGCAATGACGCCTGACGAGAAAATCAACATCTTGATGGTCGACGATCAGCCGTCTAAACTTCTTAGCTACGAAGTCATCCTCGCAGGATTGGGCGAGAATCTCATCAAAGCCTCCACTGCGACCGAGGCGCTGAATATTCTGTTGAAAACCGATGTCGCTGTCGTCCTGATGGACGTCAGCATGCCGGATGTGGACGGCTTCGAACTGGCGGACGTGATCCGGCAACATCCCCGCTTCCAGAAGACCGCGATTATCTTTATCTCCGGAATTCACCTCACCGATTCCGACAGGATCCAGGGCTACCGGAGCGGCGCTGTTGATTACATTTCGGTGCCCGTGGTTCCCGAAGTGCTGCGCGCGAAGATCAGCATCTTCACGGAACTCCATCGGAAAACCCGGATGCTCGAGTCGTTGAATCGCGAGCTTGAGCAGCGCGTCCAGGATCGGACAGCGGAGTTGGAGAAGAGCGAAGAGCAGTTGCGCATGCGAGCAGAGCTGGTAGAACTTGCCTCCGAAGCGGTCTTAGTTCGCGATTGGAGCGGCACTCTTCTCTTCTGGAATTCAGGCGCTGAGAACATGTTCGGATGGCAGAAGGACGAAATTTTGGGCAAGGACCTTCATGGTGTGTTGAAGACCGTGTTTCCGGGCTCCAGACAAGACGTCGAGGCTGAATTGCTCGACCGCGGTTGGTGGGAAGGCAATCTGACCCAGAGGACGAAGGATGGTTCGGAGATTGTTGTGGCTACCCGCAAAACTCTGAACCGGGAGTCCAATGCGATTCTCGAGGTGGGACGCGACATAACCGATCGATTGCGCGCCGAGGAAGCCCTGCGAGAGACGGAGAAACTGGCGGCAATGGGACGTGTCGCCGGCATTATCGCGCACGAGATCAACAATCCCCTCGAGGCCATTACCAATCTCATCTACCTTCTTCGCAATCACCCCTCTCTGGACGATGAAGCACGGCATTGCGCGGTTCTGGCTGAAGATGAGCTGCGACGTGTCAGCCACATTACACGGCAAACGCTAACCTTCTATCGGGAATCAAAGCAACCCATCTCGGTTTCCATTTCGGAATTGCTGCAAAGCGTGCTGACACTGCAGCAACGCGCTCTGCAGGACAAGCGAATCAAGCTTCGCGGGCCCGGCTTTTCTCGGTGCTTTGTGCAAGGATTTCCAGTCGAGCTTCGGCAAATCTTTCTGAACTTGATCGGCAATTCCATTCAGGCCATGCCGAACGGCGGCGACCTCAAAGTGCGGGTGAGCCTGGCAACAGACTGGGTCATGGAGCGGCGCGGAGTTGTGGTTTCAATCGTGGATACAGGAACAGGAATCGGGGCGGAGGATGCGCCAAGAATCTTCCAGCCTTTTTTCAGTACCAAATCGACTAAAGGAACGGGCTTGGGGCTCTGGATCAGCAAAGGAATCGTGCAGAAGTATAACGGCCGAATTTCATTCAGAACTTATCGTCGCGCGGGAAGGTGTGTCACATGCTTCAAGGTGTTTCTGCCTGGCACGGGAATGACTGGCGGAGCTTCGCTTTCAGCGGAGGATACAACGATCCAGGCGAGTTCGGTGAGCGAGCCGATCGCTTTAGAAATACAGGCAAGTTGCAACTGACTTCGGGATCATGCGATCCACTCGACATTGGGGAGTGCTAATGATCCTGGAGATATTGAAATGTATCAGGGCGAGGTTCAAACTTAAAGTAGCCCCAGACGAACGTATTCCTGAGACAGAGGATTATGAGCGCCTGACCGAGGCCGTTGCTGGTGTGCCGGCGCGTTGCTGTTCGTGGAAAGCTGTTGCCAAAAGACACCACCGCTGAACTACGCGTAATTCGGGCGACCAGGCCGCCACGGCGCGCATCTACACCGCACATGATTCGCAAACTCAAATCCGGACAATTTCGACTGTACTCGAGGAAGAAAAACGCCGAAACCGGCAAGCGCCGCAACCTGGGTACGTTCTCAACGCTGGAGAAAGCCAAGCAACACGAGCGCGAAGTGCAGTATTTTAAGAGGCACTGAGCAAGAGGTCCTCTGGGCCGCAGTCGCGACCAGGTGACTGTACGAACCCATCGCTCGTTGATCCATCCTTGCTGGTTGATCTGATCCTGAAGAGCAAACCACGCCCTGTACAGCTTCCTTTCCCGGTCATGCGTTGATCGATTGCCGAACCTTGTGGGCCCGAACCATGTCGAGAAAGAACTGCTGCACCCGCGTGTCGGTCGTCATCTCGGGATGAAAGGTGCAGGCGAGGAGATGACCCTGGCGCACGAGAGTTGGGAAGGTGTCGCGGCGAGCGAGCACATCGACAGCGTCGCCCACCCGGGTGATGCGCGGCGAGCGGATGAAGACCATTTCCAGCGGACCTCCAGGCAGTTCTGTCGGGAGTGTGAGGATGGCCGAGTCGATTTGACGGCCATAGGCGTTCCGCTCGACAGTGGCATCGAGCACGCCAAGGCTGCGCTGTTTAGGGTGGAGCACCTCACGCGCGAGAAGAATGCAGCCGGCGCAGGTTGCAAACACCGGCTTGGTCGAGGCGAATCTACTGAGCGCCTCAAAGAATCCATCCTTCTCAAGGAACTTGAGCATGGTGGTTGATTCGCCGCCTGGTATCACGAGGCCGTCGAGCGCGGCCAACTCCTCGGCTTTTCTTACAAGCACAGTCTGCGCTCCGCTGCTTTTAAAGGCGCGCGCGTGGGCCTCGTAGTCGCCTTGCAGGGCGAGTACGCCGATGGTGGGGGGATTGGTGTTTGCCGCGCTCTGCTGCGCCGCCTGGCTTGCCTTTGTGGCCATGGATTTCCCTATCAATATGATACCGGCGGACTTTGAAACGATGCACCGTTTCGCTGTGTAGATGGGTGGCGAGGGCGACCTGTATGCTCAGTCCATGAGCGAAGGTGCGCCCTCGAAAACCGGCAATCAACTGGAACATGCGGCTTCATCGTATCTGCGATCGGCGAGGCATCAGCCCGTGCGCTGGCACGCGTGGGGCGAGGCGGCGTTTGCGCGAGCGCAGGCTGAAGACAAACCGATCCTGCTCGATATTGGCGCCGTCTGGTGCCACTGGTGTCATGTGATGGACCGCGAATCGTACGAGGACGCTGAGATTGCCGCGCTCATCAATGATCTTTTCGTGGCAGTGAAAGTGGATCGCGACGAGCGGCCCGACGTGGACGCGCGCTATCAGGCGGCGGTTTCGGCAATCAGCGGGCAAGGCGGCTGGCCGCTGACGGCGTTTTTGACGCCCGACGGACGGCCATACTTCGGTGGCACCTATATTCCGCGCGACGATCGCTACGGGCGACCGGGGATGGGGCGCGTTCTTCTTGCCATGGCGCAAGTGTGGCGCGAACGCCGCGATGAGGCGCTGGAGACGGCGGGTAGCGTGATGGCTGCCATCGAACACAATGAGAGCTTCTCGGGGCGTAGCAGCGAACTCAGCCTGGCGCTTGTCGACAAGATTGCCGATGCGATCGTCGCCCAATTCGATCCGCGCAATGGCGGGTTCGGCTCGCAGCCCAAGTTTCCTCATCCGGCCGCGCTCGATCTGCTGCTTGAAGTGGCGATCAACCGCGGCAACACGCGGGCGCGGGAGGCTTTCACGACGACGCTCGAAAAGATGGCGCGCGGAGGCGTCTACGACCAGCTCGCCGGGGGCTTCCACCGCTACAGTGTGGACGAACGCTGGGTGGTGCCGCACTTCGAAAAG